>Ga0193753_10001850_pt1 | contig 17489 bp, 11 predicted proteins | sample H1c2metaG_FD_144925 | JGI IMG/M metagenome (GOLD analysis project Ga0193753, IMG submission 144925) | Soil microbial communities from a riparian zone of the East river system, Colorado, United States - H1c2 | ecosystem: Environmental > Terrestrial > Soil > Riparian zone | place: USA: East...
ACGCCAGACTACATGGCACCGGAGCAAGCCTCGGCCGAACCCGCGACACCCGCCAGCGACTATTACGCAGTCGGCGCAATGCTGTACGAAGCACTCGCCGGCAAATGCCCATACGAAGGCAACGTCTGGGAAGTACTGACCGCAAAACTCCACGGCAGACCACCGCCACCACTCGCCGCTAGTCTGCCGCGCGATCTCGTGCAGCTGTCGGCGGCACTGATGTCACGCGATCCAGCCGCCCGCCCCGGGCCCGCCGAGATTCGCGCGCGCATCGGCAACACCCCCGCGATCCAAACTTCACCGCCGACCTACACGCGCACGAGCACGAGCCCGCCACTCGAAGCAGAGGCCGCCCCCCTTCTCGGCCGCAGCGCCGAGCTCGCGAGCCTCAGCGATGCCTTCGCAGCGAGCACAGGCGCACAAGCCACCCCCGTCGCACTCTCGATCGCGGGCGAAAGCGGCATCGGCAAGACCGCGCTCGCACGCTCCTTCCTGCGCGGGCTGCAGCGCGAAGGCCACGCCGTCCTCCTCACCGGCCGCTGCTACGAGCATGAAAACATGCCGTACAAAGCGATCGATCCGGTGATCGACGAGCTCAGCCGCTACCTGCGCCGCTTGCGCCCGGAACATGCGGCGGCGCTCCTCCCACGCGACGCATTCGCACTCGCAAAGCTCTTCCCGATCCTGACCCGCGTGCGCGCCTTCGAAGACGCACCCGTGCGCAACGTGCCCGACCCACGCGAACTCCAACGCATGGCGTTCGCCGCATTTTGCGAGCTGCTCGGCCGCATTCGAGATCGCTCGCCTGTCGTCGTCTACATCGACGACCTGCAGTGGACCGACGCCGACTCGGCAAAGCTCCTGCGACATTGTCTCGTCTCCCGCGAGGTCGTGCCAATCCTGTTCGTATTCAGCTTCCGGCTCGAAGACGCGCACAACCCATTGCTCGCCTCGATCGTCGGCGCGATTCGCGAGAACTCGGCCCTCGACTATCGCGAGCTCGCGATGCAACCGCTCGCCCGGGGGGACGCACAATCGCTCGCCGAACGCTGGCTCCCTCGCGGCTCACAAACCTCCGACGCGAGCAGCGCCATCGCAGCTGAATCGCGCGGTAATCCGTTCTTCACGATGGAGCTCGCACGTTTCGCGCAGGAAACCGGCGACGAGTCGCGAGCCGCACCCTCCCTCGCAACCCTGCTCGAAGCTCGCATCACGACTCTTCCCGTGCCGGCACGCGAGCTGTTGCAAGCACTCGCGCTCGCAGGCCGCCCGATGGCGATCGATTCACTTCTGCAAGCGACGGGCGCCGACCACGCAGCGCTCGATGCATTGCGCGACGCGCACCTGGTGTGCGGCAGTGACAGCGCAAACGGCAGACTGATCGAGTGTTATCACGATCGCGTTCGCGAAATCGTCTGCGCGGCGATGTCGGACGCCGATCGCACCAAACACAATCGCGGCCTCGCGCGAGCACTCCGAAGTACCGACCAACCGGAGCTTCTCAGCCGCTGTCTCGAAGGCGCGGGCGAACCGCAAGCTGCGGCAGAACATGCAGCACTCGCAGCCGAACAGGCGTCCCTCGCACTCGCATTCGACCACGCCGCGGAGCTCTACGAACGCGCCTTGCAGCTCGGAGCGGCAGCACCGGATGGCCGCCGTGAGCTACTGACGCGCCTCGGCCGCGCCCTCGAGAACACCGGCCGTGGTACGGAAGCCGCGGCCGCATACCTGCAAGCGGCCGAGCTGAGCGACGGCACCGACAGCCTCGACCTGCAGCGCCGAGCGGCGGAGCAGCTCCTGCACAGCGGTCAGTTCGATCGAGGTTACGAACTCTTGCGCCGAGTCAGCGAAACGCTCGGCATCGAGCTTCCGAGCAGCACGGGTGGCGCCCTCCTTTCGCTCGGTTGGTCTCGCTTCAAGCTGCGGATGCGGACGCTCGATCCCACGCCGTCAGCCCCAACTACCACCGGCGCAGGTGCACGAGACGCCCTGAGACTTCGGACGCTTCGAAGCGCAGTCACCGGCCTCATCGGCTACAAACCGCTTCACGCTGCGAGTGCAGCGGGCCTGTACTTGATCCATGCGTCGCAGCGCGGCGACGCAGCCGACCGCGTTCGCGCACTCGGCTTTCACGCGCACAACCAGGGCCTGATCGCGCCAGCGAGCCCGCGCGTGAACGAAATGCTCGTGCGCACGGTCGAGCTCGCACAACGAGACGGTCGCCCCGAGATGATCGGCTTCGCCGAGTTGATGCAGGGCACGAACGCGTACCACCACGAGACCTGCGGCAAAGCGCGCGAGCACCTCGAGCGCGCACGCAAGTCGCTGCGCGAGTGCACCGGCGTCGAGTGGGAGCACGATGCAACGAACATCTACGACCAGCTGAGCGCGCTCTACGCTGGCGACTACGCGTACATCGCGCGCACGACACCGAGCCTGCTCGATCAAGCCGTGCGAAAGCGCCGCGTCTGGGCCGCGACGATGTTGAGTGGCTTCGCCGGCATGCAGGCCTGGCTCACGAACGACGACGTGCGCGGCTATCGCCAGAAGCTGAACGAAGCGCGCGGGTTGTGGCAGCCGGGCGAAGATTCAGGCTGGCCCGGGATGTTGCTCCTCTACGCCGAAGCGCTCCTCGCAATCTACACCGGCGATCCGGTCCGCGCGTTCGACACGTTTGCAGCCGAGCATGCATCTGCGCGACAAACGCCGATCTCGCGTATGGCGCTGACCGGAGCACTCGGCTACGCGACGCATCGCGGTCGCTGCGCGGCTGCAGCCCTAGGCGGCGCGCGGGTCCCGCCTGAGTATCGCCAGCAGCTGGTAGCGGCGCTGAAAGAATCGATCGGAACCTTGAAGCGACGCGGCCTGGTCCGCTCACTCGGCATGGGCGCGATGTTGGAAGCGGCGCTCGCCGCAGCTTCGGGTCACGATCGCAAAGCCATCGACGAGTTGCGCGCCGCGATCTTACAGTTCGATCGCGCCGAAGCGCGCATGCATGCCGCCGCAGCACGACGACGCCTCGGTCAGCTGACCGGCGGCAGCGAAGGCCGCGAGCTCATCACCGCAGGCGAAACGTTCATGCGAGAGCAAGGCGTGCAGGAGCTGGAGCCGATGACCGAGCTCAACTGCCCGGGCTTTCGCCAGCGCATCGGGTAACCCGCGAGCTCACGGCTTCGGCGCGACTTGCGCCGTCGCACTTCCGCAATCGCACAGCGTGTACGCATCGCCGCTCGCCGTGCAGCGTTGCGCGCCTCGACAGCCGGCCGGCCCGTAACACAGCTGAGTCGAGTTCGGCATGCAACTGAGCGCGTCCGACAGGGGCTTAGCCGCCGCGGCCGCGACAGGTGCCACAGGTGCCGCAACGCTGGCCGCCGCAGCTTTCGGCGGCGCATCGACGTACACGATGCACGACCCTCGGTATCCCTTCACATTAGTAGCTGCAAGCTTTCCGCCCGGGTCCCAGATCCCATCGTTGCTCGAGAAGATCGCAAGTGCATCGCAGCCCCGCTTCCCTGCGAACTCGCGCATTTTTGCGACCACCGTGCGCGCGTCCTCTCGACCCCGCAAGTCCTGCTGTGCCTCGATCATTCCGACTTCGACGAACGGACGATCCGGCCGGCCCGTCATGAAGATCACGACGTCCTCAGGCTGCTTCACGTACAGCGTATGCGGGCGCGGGTTCGTTGGGATGTAGACCGGAGCGGTATCCCATTGGTACGCGCAGCCGACTAACAGAACTGTGATGATCCCCGCGTAGCGCACACGCTGAGACTAGCGCTCCGCAAGGCACTGGCAACGCGAAGGACTAACTCGCCAACAATCGCGAGACGACTGACTGCACCGCTTCGATCGAGATCGGCTTCACGAGGTGCTCGTCGAAGCCCGCTTCAATCGCGCGGACCTTGTCGGCAGGCTGACCGTAGCCCGTCAGTGCCGCCAGTTTGATCGCCTCGAGTCCGGGCAACGCACGCAATCGACGTGCGAGCTCGTAGCCATTCATGACAGGAAGCCCGATATCGAGCAGTGCGACCGCCGGTTTGTGCTTCTGCGCGACCACGAGCGCACTCGCCGCATCCTCCGCGGCAATGGTCTCGTAGCCTTTCAGCTGCAACGCCTCCGCCAACAGCTGCAACGCATCCTGATTGTCGTCCACGATCAACACGCGCGCGCCGCCCACCTGCGTACCCGCCGAAAGTGGCGTGATCTGGCGTTGCCTCTGCAGAGTCGACACCACAGCCACGCGCGGCATGACTGGCAATACGACTGAAAACTCGCTGCCCTTGCCGCGCCCCTCGCTCTGCACCGTGACACGGCCCCCGTGCAGCTCGACGACGCTACGCACGATCGCGAGCCCGAGCCCCAAGCCACCCTGCGAGCGGTCGAGCGATTGCCCACCTTGCACGAACAAGTCGAAGATTCGCGGCAAGAGCTCGGGGTCGATGCCCGCGCCGTCGTCTTTCACCGACACGCTGACCTCGTCCCCGTTCTGCTGCGCCGAGATCGTGATGTGGCCGCGGGGAGGCGTGTACTTCGCAGCGTTCGTCAGCAAGTTCGAAAACACCTGCGACAGCCGGACCGCGTCCCCCGTCACGCGAATGTCCTTACCCACCAACACCGCCACGTCGTGTTGGCGCTGCTCGATCAGCGGCCCCGCAAGCTCGAGCGCCTTTTCGACGATCCCGATCAGCTCCACTGGCTCTTGATTCAGCTCGACTTTGCCACGCGTGATGCGCGACACGTCGAGCAGATCATCGACGAGCGTCACGACGTGGCGCACCTGCCGCTCGACGATCGTACGCTCCTTCTCGAACACATCGCCGCCCTTCAGCTTCATCAGCTGCAACGCGGTCACGATCGGCGCGAGCGGATTGCGCAGCTCGTGTCCGAGCATCGCGAGAAACTCGTCTTTCGCGCGATTGGCCTGCACCGCATCTTTGCGCGCGGCTTCGATCTGCGCGAACAAACGCACGCTTTCGCGTTCTTCTTCGCGCTTGCGAGACACGTCACGAAACACCAGCACCGTTCCGACGAGCTCACCCGAGTTGGAGCGAATCGGCGCAGCGGTGTCGTCGATCGCGACTTCGTCGCCACGCTTCGACAACAGCAGGGTGTGGTTAGCGAGCCCGACGACTCGTCCCTCGCGAATCACACGTTCGACCGGACTCTCGACCGTCTCGCGCGTTTCTTCGCGCACGATTCGAAACACGGTCTGGAGAGGCTTCTCCATCGCGTCAGCGTTCGTCCATCCCGTCAGCTGCTCGGCTTGCGGATTCATGAAGGTCACGCGACCCGAGGCATCGGTCGCGATAACTGCATCACCGATGCTTTGGAGCGCCGTCGCGAACCACTCGCGACTCGTGCGCAAGTCTTCCTGTTGCTGTCGCAGCTCGGTCACGTCGCGGAACGCATTCACCGCAAACGGCAGAGCGGTGCCGTCGAGCTGAACTGGGTTCGCGCGCACCAGGGCCCAACGCTCGCTGCCTTCTTTCTTCAACCGAAACCGCACCAGTCGCTCGGACGCCGGCAATCCGGAAAGCACACGCCGGCCCGGCAGCTCCGAGACTGGAAATGGAGACCCGTCCGGCGAGAACAACTCGAAGCGGTCGACGATTTGCGCGGGAGTCGCGGCGAGCAGCGCCTCCGCCGACGGGTACCCGATCAGCTGCGCCGCCGGACCGTTCGCGTAGATCAGCCGCTCTTGCCCGTCCTGCACCGTGATGCCGTCGTCGACGGCTGCGAGCACCCCGCGCAACTTCGCGAGCGACAACTCCGCGCGCTGGGCGGCCTCGCCGATGCGAGCGCGGCTGGCTTGCAGACGCGACGTCAAAAGCGCGAGCACGCTGCCTTCGACCAAATAGCTGGCGAGCCGCATGTAGTCGGCGAACAGGCCGAAGCGCTCATTCCGCCCAGGCGGAATGAAAAGGTAGGCTCCGACCAGCGCCGTGACCGCCACCATCAACAGCCCGATGCGCAAACCGCCGTACCACGCACCGACCAAGATCACCGTGAAGTACATCAAGTAGGACGGCGCGCCCCCAAGCTGGGCGTTCCAGATCAGCTTCAGCAGCGTGATCGCGACGAGCATCGCGAGCGCGAGGCCGAGCCCGCGCCATGCCGTTCCAGCAGGCGGCGTCGGAGCGGCCGCCGCCGAGTCACCGACCAACGGCGATTCTGCGACGGACTCGCGCAATGCGCTCGAGTCCTTCATGACCGTGCTCGGGCCGTGGTCCGTCATGACACTGGCGGGGTCTCGATAGCCGAAACCCCGTCATCACTCCCGTCATGCTGCCCGAAAACTATCGACTCTGGCTAGCGGATGGGCACATTCCGGGGGGCCGCAGACGAGCGAGTCGCGTCACCCCTCAACGTACACCCCTGTCCGCGCCTTCAAGGCGCGACTCGCACCCACAGTCCGCGAAACTGTTTTTTCGTCCGATCCTTCAGCTTCTTGCACGGTATGCCGCCGATCTCGACCGTGCCGTCGTCGCTCAGGAACATCACTTCGTCTTGCTCATCGCGCGAGACGAAGGCTTCGGGGTTGATATCGCTCAGGTCGAGCGCGGTGATCGGGCGCGGCAGCGCATTCCCGTCCCAAACGAAGAGCACCGATCGGTGCTCGGATCCGGACGATCCCGCCATGATCAGGTACCGCCCGCGCCAGGACGTGAGCGAACGCACGCCGCGCCCCCCGAGGTCCAGGAGTTCCGGCTCCCCGAGCTGCGCCGTCTCACCCGCGATCACACGCAGCGGGTTCAGCAGCGGCACGAGGAGCGCCTTTTGATCCGGTACCGGATTGCGAAAACCGATCAGCACCGACGTGCCATCGAGCCGAGCCGTCATGCCTTCGATGTTCAAACCACCGTTCAGCTTGGGCGCGAGCTGGGCTGCGGCGCCGAGGTCGAAGCGGGCAAGCTGGGGCGCAGCGATCATGTCGCTCAAGAGGTTCTGATAGGCCGTGCCCACCGGCGCGACTTCGAACCCCTGGGTCGGCGCGGTCGTCGCGAAGAAGCGGAACCGCGCCGGTTGCAGCTTCCCCTTGCTGCTGAGCCCATGCGACGTGAGCCAGAGCGCGCGGTCGCCCACGCGCGTTGCCGCTTCAATGTCAGCCTCGGGCGTCTTTTTCTTCACCGGGAGCGCGAGCGACTTCGAGACATCGACCGAAGACACGGGATCGCCCCCGCTCTCGCCGTCGTACACGCGCAGCACGTTGTCCTCGTCATCCGCAACCGCAAAGTGCGTCGGGTCGAGGACGACGGCACCGGACGCGTCGCACATGCCACGGAACACGACCATCGGGCGCGTCGAGCGCGCGGCAGACACAGGCTTGTCGGTGCCTTCCGTTGTCGGGACTTCGATCGGAACCGCCGCGGTTGGCCGCACGGACGGGGCCGAAGGAGCCGTTGCAGGCTGCGGCTCTTTCGTGCCGCTCGTCGCCGCTGGCGGCACGACTGCGGTAGGCCGACTCTCCGAAGCCGTACAACTCGACGCGAGCAGCGCGAGTGATGCGGAGCAGACCGCCCACTGCAGAAAGTTCACGGAAACGGGACCATGCGGTTCTGCTCAGGATCCCAGAGATTCTGCTGAAAGCACGCAGCGATGTCTTTCCACGTGAGCGTGGTGACACCTCGGGGATCGCGCAGCTCGGGAATCGCCTCCATCGCCTCCGGCAACCGATAAAACGGAATCCGGTAGTTGAGGTGATGCACGTGGTGATAGCCGATGTTGCCGGTGAAGTAGTTCATGACCGGCCCGAGCTTGATGAAGCTCGAGGACTCGAGCGACGCACGCACGAACGTCCAACTCTCGCGCGGTTGCACGTGCGCGTCCGGGAAGTTGTGCTGCGCGTAGAACAAGTACGCGCCGAGCGCGTGTGCGATCAGCTGCGGCAAGAGCACTGAGAAGAACGCGACAGCAAAGCCGAAGTAAAACCACAGCCCCACGACCAGCGCGGCCTGCACCAGGATCGCGACGAGTGAATCCGGATTCTTGCGCGGGTTACGCACAAACGCGGCGAGACAAAAGCCGTAGATGAACACGGTCAGGTAGCCGAACGCGATCGTCAGCGGGTGACGGCTCAAGCGATACATGAAGCGCTGCCGCGGCGTCGCGGCCTGCCACATCGCCGGCGTGAGCATCATGTACGAACCGACGTGCGAACCCACGATCTTCGCCGTGTGAGCGTGATGATAGTTGTGAGTCTGAGTCCAGACCTTCGACGGCGTGAGCACGTAGATGCCGAACCCGTCCATCAGAAACTTGCCGAGCTTCGATCCGCGCAAGATCGAGCCGTGTTTGAAGTCGTGGTACAGGATGAACGCGCGGATCGTCAGCAAGCCGGCGACGACGCTGAGCGCGAGGCGGGTCCACCACGGTAGCGAGCCTTGCGCCGCGATCACCTGGCATCCGAGCAGAAACACAAACGTGCTGACGACGTGAAACCAGCTGCGACCGACATCTTCGCGCGCGAACACGTTGCTCGCCTTGAGGATCTCTTGCTCGGAGCGCTGAGTCTCGACTGCTTTCAGCTCGACCCGCGCATCCACGTTCATCGGCATAACGCCTATCGACTCAACGCTCATCGGCAGTAATCCTCTGTGCCGCGGCCCCGCATCGACTGATTGCCGCACGCGCACCGCTTCTTACCCCGATGGTCGCTTATCCAGCAACCCTTCGACAAACTAAAGCTCAAAGCTTGCGGACATTTAGGCCGTACGGTCAGCCGAACTCTGAGCACTCAGTAATCGTGCAGGTGAAAGCGCTGCTGCTGCTGGCGGCAGCGCTTCTCCGAGCACGCATGCGGACAGCCACTCCGCCGCTGCAGGTGCCACGCTCATGCCGCGACCGCCAAGTCCGCCGAACCAGTACAGGCCTTGTACGCGTGGATCGGAGCCCACGACCAACTCGCGATCATTCGCGAACGTGCGAAGACACGCCCACGCGCGAACGATCGATCCATGCGCGAGCGCCGGCGCGATTCGCTGGAGCTTGTCGTTCAACGTCACTGGTGCGCTCGCATCGCTGACTACGGGTGCAGAGCTCGATACCGCTAACGTTACGCGTGACTCATCGCACGGCGACGCGAGAACCCCGAAGCCTTGTTTGCGGTAATACACTTCGTCTTCGAGCCGCCAGACCACGGGCTCCGCGGCTGCAATATCCGCGCGTGTTTCCAGCTCGATGAGATGACGACGCAGCGCGACGAGCGGTATCTCAGCGCCCGAAACATCACCGAGGCTCGCGTTCCACGCACCTGCCGCGACGATCACGCACGACGCAGCGAGTTGTTCGCCTCCTGCAAGCGTAACACCCGTGATTCGCCCGCGAGCTTGCGTGAACGCCTGCACGGCGACGTTCGCTCGTAACTCGGCGCCCATCGCACGCGCCTGTCGCGCGAGCCCGGCGGTCAACGCGGGCACATCGAGCACGCCGCCTTCGTGCAGCAACAACGCGTGATGCGCTTCACCGCCGGCGAGCGAAGGCACGAGCGCGCGAAGTAGCGAGGCATCCAGCACCGAGTGCGCAACGCCGCCGCTCCTCGCGGCAGCAGCCAAGCGGGACACGGGGTCGGCCGCGTGACTCACGAGGACTAAGCCCGTGATCTCGAGAAGCGTCGGCCCGAACCATCCATCCAGCAGCTGACGGCTGCGGCGCGGCAACAGCGCGCTTGCGGCCTCGTGCTCGAACGGCCGGAAAATCGCGGCGTTGTTACCCGACGCTTGCGTCGCAAGTCGCGGCTCCCGCTCGAGCAGGAGCACGCGAACCTTCTTCTCCGCCAGAACCCGCGCAGCCGACAAGCCGGCCACACCACCGCCAACGATGATCACGTCGGCAGAATCCACGGTCGAACGACGCATGCCTCGAGCGACGCGGTTACGCGCGCCCGTTCACAACAACCCGGCTTTACGCTCGAGCCGTGCGCGATACGCATCCATGTCGAGCGGCTCTTGTGCCACGCCGGTGTCGATCGCAGCTTGCGCGACCGCACACGACACCCACGGCAAAGCACGCGGATCGACCGGCTTCGGGATGATATAGCGCGGACCGTACGCGAGCTGTTCGCCGCCGTACGCTTCCATCACGCCTTCGGGCACCGGCTCACGTGCGAGCGCTGCAAGCGCCATCGCCGCCGCCAGCTTCATCTCCTCGTTGATCGACGTCGCAGCGACGTCGAGCGCACCGCGGAAGATGAACGGGAAGCCGAGCACGTTGTTGACTTGGTTCGGATAGTCGCTGCGACCCGTCGCAACGATCGCGTCCGGACGAAGCCGCACACAGTCCTCGTACGGAATCTCGGGATCCGGATTCGCGAGCACCATCACGATCGGGTTTGGCGCCATGTGTGTGAGCAGCTCGCTCGGGATACGCCCGCCGGACGACAAACCGATCAACACGTCCGCGCCCTTCACTGCATCGAGCAGCGTCTTGCGCCGGTCGTTCGCCGCACGCGAAAACGCGGCCTTGTACGGATCGACGCCGGAACGGCCATCGCGAATGATGCCACGCGAGTCGAGCATCGTGATGCGTTCACGATCGACACCGAGCTTCACCCACAGCTCCATGCACGAAATCGCCGAAGCACCGGCGCCGACGCACACGACCTCGAGCGATTGGAGCGTGCGGCCCTGAATCTCCGCGGCGTTCATCAGCGCAGCCGCAGTGATGATCGCGGTGCCGTGTTGGTCGTCGTGGAACACCGGGATCGCCATGCGGTGCTTGAGTGCCTTTTCGACGATGAAGCACTCGGGCGCTTTGATGTCCTCGAGGTTGATGCCACCGAACGTCGGCTCGAGCGCAGCGACCGTCTCGATCAAACGCTCCGGATCTCGCGCATCGAGCTCGAGATCGAACACGTCGATGTCGGCGAAGCGCTTGAACAGAACCGCTTTGCCTTCCATCACCGGCTTGGCCGCGTACGGACCGATGTCACCAAGTCCGAGCACCGCGGTACCGTTGCTAATGACAGCGACCAAGTTTCGGCGGCCGGTATACTTATTGACGAGACTCTGGTCCCGAGCGATCTCGCGACAGGGCTCAGCAACACCCGGCGAGTAGGCCAACGACAGCTCGCGTTGCGTGCGCGTCGGCTTCGTCGGCACGACCTCCAGCTTTCCCGGGCGACCGAGCGAGTGGTAGTCGAGCGCGGCCTGTTTGTCGGGAGAGAACTCGACGCCTTCTTCGTTGCTGGGCGCCACGACGTGCCCTACTCGCGGTCGGATCGCCGTAACGTTGGTCGGCGTGCCGTCTTCGCGGGTTGAGATGGGCTTCGTCATTGCGCTTTCCTCTCGCAACTGGGGGTCGGGGGACGCAAGGGGTACACCGCTGCGCACGAAAAGTCGATTGGCGAGTGTGCCTTCGTTGAAACCCGCCCGAATCGCGTCAGAAAATGCACGAGAATTCGCACTCCTCGATGAGGACGGCGGCGACTGCTTCCTTATACAGGCAGGAATACAGGCGGGATTCAGGCGGGATCGCGTTCAACGCGCGCGGCCGATGGCCTCGAGCGCTTCGGGGTTCGCGATGCTCGAGAGGTCGCCGAGGTCGGCGCTCCCGAGGTAGCGCTGCTGCACGAGCCTCCGAACGATTTTCGCGCTCCTCGTCTTCGGCAAGTCGTCCACGAACAACACCGCCTTCGGCCGATCGACTTTGCCGAGCGCATCCACGACGCATTGCACGAGCTCGATACGTAGCGACTCCGACGCGCTGTGGGTCGGCTGCAACACGACGAAGCACACGACCTCGGTGCCCTTCAGCTGATCGGGTACGCCGACTGCGGCGGCTTCGCTCACCGCATCGTGTTCGATCAGCGCGGCCTCGATCTCACCCGGGCCGACGCGCCGGCCAGCGATCTTCAACGTGTCGTCTGCGCGCCCGAACAAGTACCAAAACCCTTCGGCATCGACCATCGCCCAATCGCCGTGGTTCCAGATGCCGGGAAACTTGGACCAATACGCTTCGAGATACTTCGCGTCGTTCTTCCAGAGCGAACGCGTCATCGAGGGCGCCGGCTTCTTACACACGAGGTAGCCCACTTCGCCGACCAAACTCTTCCCGTTTTCGTCGAAGACGTCCACAGCCATGCCGAGCCCCGGACTTTGCAGAGTCGCCGCTCGTAGCGGCAACACCGGAAGTGGCGCGAGAAAACAACCGGCGATGTCGGTACCACCGCTGATGTTGATCACCGGGCAACGACCCTTCCCCACCTTGTCGAAGTACCAGAGATAACTCTCCGGATCCCAGGGCTCACCCGTGCTTCCGAGCATGCGCAAGCTCGGCATTGGATGCTTGTCGACTTGTTCCTCGCCCGAGCGAATCAACAAACGCACTGCAGTGGGACTGATGCCGAGCGTGGTGACTTGCTGCGCTTCGACGGTACGCCACACGCGATCCGGCGTCGGATAGTCGGGCGCGCCTTCCAACATCACGACCGTCGCGCCGTGCATCAGGCCGCCGATCAATTCCCACGGGCCCATCATCCAACCGATGTCCGTGAACCAGAAGAACACGTCTCCCGGCCTCACGTCGAAGTTGTACATGAGCTCTTTGCCCATCTGCGCGAGGCAGCCGGCGTGCGTGTGCAGAGTGCCCTTCGGCTTACCCGTCGTGCCACTCGTGTAGAGCATCAACGCAGGAGCGAGCGCCGGCAACGAAGCCGTCGGGCACACGTCCGACGCGCCATGCAGGGCATCTTCCCAAAACAGGTCACGACCTGCCTGCATCGGACACGCGATCTCGACACCGCGCTTGTGGACGATCACGTGCCGCACGCAGCTGAGTCCCACCAGCGCGCGATCGAGCTCGGCCTTGAGTGCAAACGATTTACCGCGACGCAGCGCGGCGTCGCTCGTGAACACGACCGCGATCTCGCCGTCGTCGAGCCGGTCGCGTACCGCCGGCGGTGCGTAGCCCGAGAAGATCGGCACGAACACCGCGCCGATCTTGTGTGCAGCGAACATCGCGATCGCGACTTCACCGATCATCGGCATGTAGCTCGCGATGCGCTCGCCGGGTTGCACTCCGAGCCGCCGCAACGCATCCGCCATTCGCGAGACTTCGCGCTCGAGCTCCGCGAACGTCCAGCGCTTCACGAGCCCGTCTTCGGTCTCACTGATCAGCGCCGGCTGATCGGCGAGTTCCGAACGCGCGTGCCGATCCAAACAGTTGCGTACGATATTGAGCTTCCCGCCGAGGAACCAATCCGCGTAGGCAGGTCCACGAGAGAGATCGAGCAGCGTGTGATACGGCGCATCCCAGAGCAGACCTAGATCGCGAAGGGCCGCGTTCCAAAACCACTCGATGTCGTCCGCGCTGCGCTTCACGAACTCGCGAACGCTGCGTTCGTGCGCTGCGCCACCATTTACGTCGACCTCGAAACCAAGCGAGCGCATCAAACGTGTGACGTGTGCACGTTCGATCCACTCCGCACTCGGACTCCAGACGTCTTCGGTCATGCCGATCTCCTCGAGGGCCACCAGCGTACCATGGTCGAGAATTCGGCAGTGCCCGGCATTCGGGTTAGCGTGAGAGCGCGCAATGGATTTCGTATTGCCCAGCCGACCGGTGACGCTGTCGCTCGTCAGCGGCAAGGGCCACTACGAATCGATCATCCAACCGCTCGGGCAAGCGCGGCGCAGCGTCTGGATCGCAACTGCGAACCTCAAAGAGCTGCTCGTCGCGGACGAACGCCTCCGGCCCGGTCGCAGTCGCACGCGCGCAAAGCGCTCGTATCGATCCGTGCTCGAAGTCTTCGATGAGCTCGCAGAACGCGGCGTCGAGCTTCGCATCTTGCACGCACGCCTACCCTCGCAGGCGTTCCGCGACGCGCTCGATCGGCACCCGCGTTTGTGGAAGGGCGGACTCGCGCTTCGCATGTGCCCGCGTGTGCACTTGAAGACGGTGATCATCGACGGCACGCGCATGTATCTGGGCAGTGCGAATTGGACTGGCGCAGGCCTAGGCGCGAAGGGAGAGCACCGGCGCAACTTCGAGCTCGGCGTTATCACGGAAGATGAACGTTGGCTCGATGCAGTGCAGGGACTCTTCGATCATGTGTGGCGCGGAGGTCCATGCGCCGCATGTCGATTGCGCAAGGAGTGCGAAGCGCCGCTCGATCTGTGCAACAAAAATGATTCAGTGCTCTGACCGAGAGCACTAGTTCCGCCTCCATGAGCGGCGGGCGCCTCGACGAGTAGCTCGTGGTCGCTCGTGGTCGCTCGGGTTCCGCGTTGTGGCGCGAAGAGATCCGACGAGAAATCGCCAATGCTTGCAAAGAGATCGGACGGCTATTCCGAACTCGGTGAGCTACTTCCGGCGCATCCTTGCACCAAGTGTTCAAACGCAGCTGAGCGCTGCAGCACTTTGCATGATCGACCCGATGTTTCAGCCTCACCGCTTATTCAGCCGTATGACCACAACTGTACGCTCAGCGAACACGCTCGGTTTTCTGGCTCTTGTAGTTTGTCTAACTGCCTGTGGGGACGACACCGGCGAGAATAAGGACGCCAAGCCGCCGCAGTCGCAGACCGCGGCCGGCAACGCAGCCGACGGCGGCAGCGCGGCGGGCTCGAAGGCAAATACTGCGGGAAATGAGGCTGCAGGCAGCGCGAGTTCAGGCACGGCCGGACGCGCCGGCGCCGGAACAGGCGGACGCGTTGCAGCTGGTGGCGGCAAGGGCGGCGGACCGGCGGCCGGTGCGGGCGCCGGCAACACGGCCGGCGCAAGCGGCGGTGCGGCGGGTGCGAGCGGCGCCGCTGGCGGCGCGGGCGGTTCCAATCAGCCCGACCCGACGGTGGATGTGAACGTGTCGGAGATCTCCGCATCGATCGCAGCAGCGATCTGCGATGCACTCAACGCCTGCGTGGGTCCCACGAAGCAGGCGATGCTGACCGGTCGCGAAGATTGTGTCGCGCGTTACAGCGCGAGCATCGAGCAAGACGACTTCGGATCCATCACAGAGTCGATCAAAGCAGGCGCGATCAAGCTCGACGAGAGCAAACTCGATGCATGCTACTCCGATACCCGCGCGCTCGGCTGCAACGTACAAGCGCAGCGGTTGCCAGCGAGCTGCCAAGCTGCGATCGCGGGGCAGCGCAACGTCGACGACACGTGCAGTCTCGACGCGGACTGCGTGAGCGCTGCCTACTGCCCACTCGACGCGATGTGTCCGCGCAGTTGTGAGGCGACTCACGCTAGTGGCGAGGCATGCACACGGGATGCGGAGTGCCAGCATGGCTCGATCTGCAACGCCAGCAAGTGCAGCGTACCAGCAGCCGAAGGCGAAGCCTGTGCCGGCGACAGCGGCAGCCTGTGCGCGCTCGGACTGAGCTGCGTCGGCAGTGACGACGTCACTCCAGGCATATGTCAGACGAACGCCAGCGTTCAGGTCGGCGAGCTCGATGATGCGTGCACGCCTGGCGGAGCGTTGTGCAAGGAAGGCTTGAGCTGCGCGTACGACGGCGCCGCGTTCAAGTGCGTGGCCGCCGTCGCGAGCGGCGCAACCTGCCAACTCTCACTGCCAAGTCAGTGCCCGGTCGAGACGTACTGCAGTGCAGCAGACCTGATGCAAACCGGAACCTGCCTGGCCCTCCCTACCGATGGAAAGGCGTGCGTGCTCAACAACCAATGCGCCGGCGGGAACGTGTGCGTGACGCAAGCTGGGACCGCAACATGTCACAAGCTTGGCGACCTCGGCGACCCATGTCTCGCCAACGCGCTCTGCCGCAGTGGCGCTTGCAGCAACGGCACGTGTGTAGTTCGCGCGCGCTGCGAGTGATCCAATGGGAGAGCCCGCACGCGAGCGCTTGACTGAAAATGCACCACGCCTAGTGCGAAAGCGCGCAACGGATTGCTCTGCAGATTGCATCCAATTCGCTGCAGCTATGAGCCGCAAGGGCGCAGCTACGAAGTGTTCACTCGGCGGTTCCGCCGAGGGGCAGATGGGAACGACCTCACTCAAAACGGAGAGCCACGATGAATGCAGCACATTTCGAAAACGTAAGCGACGCCGCGCTCGAACAGGTCAACGGCGGTGTGACCGTCAGCCTCTCGCTCGACAACGAGGGCGTGAGCCTGGAGGGGCCCCTCGGCACCCTCAGCATCCCCAACCCCTTCTCGTTGATCGGCAAGGCCATCGGCGGGACCCTCGGTGCAGCAGGCGACCTTCTCTCGAAGTTCGGCGGCGCGCTCACGAAGGCCGGCCAGCTGTTCGATTTCGGCTGAGACCGACGCACGCGCGGGTTCAGCTTGTCCGCGCGGCCTCGCACGCTTCCCACGGGACTGCACCGGAAGCGTGCGAGGCACGCGATTTTTGGCCTGGGGGAATGCGATGAACCGAGCCTCGAACGAACGTGGCTTGGTCGCGCTGGGTCTGCTGCCACTCCTCGGTGGTGCGATCTGGTTGCTGTTTCTGCGAGAGCCGAGGCCGGTCGCAGCCGAGCTCGGCCTTCCGCAGCCAGTGGCTGCAGCCGCGAGCGAGACGGCCGCGCCACCGAGTGCGACCTGGCTCGGCGTGATCGTCGCAGGCCAAGACGCCGACCTCGGCGCAGAGCTCGCAGGGCAAGTCGCTCGGGTGTTCGTCGAACCGGGCGCACGCGTTCGCAAAGGCGAACCGATCTTGCAGCTGAGCGCGCTCTCGGTGTTGGGCACGGCCGGCATGGCGCGCGCGCAGTACGCGCAGGACCGCTCGGCTGAAGAAGCAGCGGAGCTCGCGCTCGAATCCGCGCGCGACAAGGCCGATCGCATGGCGAAGGCGAGCGACGCATACGCAGCGGGCGATCTGCTCGCAGCCCGCGCAGATGCGCGTAAAGCCGAAGCGGAGTTGGCGAAGCTGCGTGCGAAGAGCGCGCTCGAACGCGCCTCGCTCCAGCGCGAGCTCGCTCGGGCGGAGACTCAGATTTTGCGCGCGCCGTTCGATGGTGTGGTCGCAAGCCGTCACGTCGATCCGGGTGACTTCGTGACGGGCGGCGTTCCGCTCGCGCGCGTCGTCGACGACACACGGTTCGTTCGATTTGCACTACCAGCCGAAGCCCAAGCAGGGCTGAAGCTCGGAGCAGAGTTAAAGCTGACGGTTGCGGGCCAGTCGTTGCCGCTCACGGCGGCGCTCGTTTCGCTCGATCCCGAGCTCGATGCCGCGAGCGGTCTAGGTGTTGCTCGCGCGCGGTTGGATGCCGCGCAGCTTCAAAGCCGCGGGCTTCTGCCCGGCCAGCGGGTCCAAGTGTTCGCGCCTGACAGCGCCCCGGATGGACGGGCGCAGCGCACGGCGGCAGGGTCGGATCGGTCGCGATGAACCTCCCGAACGAGCCTTCGAACGACTCCGCGCAAGTTCCGGGCGGTTTGTTTCGCCCGCAAGCGCTCGAGTTCCATCGCCGCGGAGGGCTGCGGGGCGACGTGCTCCACATCACGCCCGGCATCCTTCACGCCGTCCAGTGGCTCGTGTTTGCGCTCGCCGCGCTCGGGCTCTCGTTCGTGTGCACCGAGCGCGGCGAGCGCAAACA
>Ga0193753_10001851_pt1 | contig 17472 bp, 11 predicted proteins | sample H1c2metaG_FD_144925 | JGI IMG/M metagenome (GOLD analysis project Ga0193753, IMG submission 144925) | Soil microbial communities from a riparian zone of the East river system, Colorado, United States - H1c2 | ecosystem: Environmental > Terrestrial > Soil > Riparian zone | place: USA: East...
CCTGCGCCCAAAAGTTATAAGTGCGAAATCGCGGGCCGACCTCACTGACGTTGGCGTCGGTAATACTATTAGTGCTGACGGCACCGAGCAGATAGCTGGCGTATGCATTCCCGGTAGATGTAAGCAACGTGCCAGTGGGACCGAAGCCAGCAGTCTGGTTATTACTAAAACCCCAGCTAGCTGTGCTTCCATAGGTCTGGTTTGTTACGTTTTCTTGCAGCCACTGGATTTGCCCTCCCAATGTCACAGAATGTTTGCCATGAGTCCATTCGAGGTTGTCCAATAAGGAAAACGTATTCATCGCCTGATTGAACGCTGGAGAATTGGCGCCCCGCCAGTTCGTGGGAATATTGGGACCCGTCCAGCTTATGACTGGAAATGCCGAGGCCGCTTCACCAGCCGGAAGACCTACAGCTCCCGCCTTATTCATCCAGTCGCCGTCTATCGTCACGTTTGTGATCGGCACCCAAAGGCGCGAGAAGCTATAGCCGATCTGGTTTAAAAGATTAGGACTTACCATCCAGGTATATTTCATCTGAGCCATCGTCGGAATCTCATTGATTCCGCGGCCATCGCCGTAGGGATACGGAAGAGTGGTGAGACTATAAGGACCAGGCAGGACATTGGACTTCTGCCCGTGGCTGTACATGACATAGAAACGGTGCTTGTCGTTAATATTCCAATCCACTTTATCGGTTGTCGCGTTGAGGTTAAAGTTAAGCGGATTAGTGGAAAGGTAGTTGCTCGTCAGAGTGTTATTCCTAGTCATAGGAAGCGGCCCCTGCAAGAAGTTTGAGATCGGTGAAATCCGGCTCGTGGGAATAATGTTACCGGCAAACTGTTGCCGGCTGCATGGCCCACCGGCGCAGTTAGTGGTTTGCGGATCGTAAACCGGCGCCGGAACTCCGCTGAAATTTCCCGCTCGCTCCGCGGCCGTCGGCAGCGAAAACAGACTCGGAACACTATAGGTACGCTTTACAAATCCGTTGTACGTCCCATAGAAGAAGATCTTGTTTTTCTTAATCGGTCCGCCGATCGCGCCCCCGAACTCATTCTGTTCTTCCTGTGGGCGTTGCGCGGCAAAAAACGTCCGGGCGTCCAGATCGGTGTTGCGGAAGTACTCATAGACTGAGCCGTGCAACTCGTTAGTTCCCGACTTCAGCACGAAGTTCGTTGCTCCCTGCCCTGTGTACTGCACGGGAGCGCCTGCCGTCACCAACTGGAATTGCTCCACCGCTTCGAGCGACATTCCCTCCTGAAGGTAACGGGTCTCGCCCTGCAATACCGGGTTAGTTAATGGCATACCTTCGACATAAACTTCCTGCGCATGCGCCGACCCACTGCTAGGAATTCCCATGACCGTCCCGGCTGATTGGCCAGTAAAGCCAGTGACGCCAGGCAACAAAGTGAGAAACTGCAACGGATCTCGACCAATATTGCCCGACGAGCCGCCAACACCAATGGCCAGCGGCAGCGCTTGGTACAAATCATTGCGCATCGTGTAGGTCATGCTTGCATCGACCGTGTTCAATGCGGGAGGCGCACCAGAAACCGTCACCCGCTCGACGGCGGTTCCGATCTTCAACGTGGCATTGAACCCGAGAGAACTCAGAGCATCCACAATCAAATGTTCTTGCACAAGTGTTTGAAATCCTCCAGCCGCTATCGTCACACTGTATTCACCGGCCGGCAGAGGAGACAATACATAAAACCCTGCGTCCGTTGTTTGGCGCGTGGTGTTGACATCAGTGGCCACGTTCTTTGCAACCACGGTTGCACCTGGAACGACGGCCCCTGTGGAATCTGAAACGACACCCTGGATGGATCCCGTGCCACCAATCTGCGCGTCTAAAGGAATATTGATTAGCGAAAAAATCGCAAGAAGACTGAGGACCCTGAGAGTCCGCACACTTTCGCTGAATCGCGAAGCTCTCTGAAAAGGCCTATTACTCGACGAAGCGACCGACATGGTTCTACCCCTCACTGAAGGAATAACAGGATTGTAGACCGGCTTTCGCGTGTGGACAATAGTTGACTCGGGCCGGTCCGATTAGTGGGACGCTTTAGCGGTAACGGAACCCCCCGGGGGAATTTGCCGCGGGCTTGATGCTTGGCTTTGCGTTAGCTTTCAGGTCGCCCAAAGCAAACTGGATGCCGGCCAGGAAGTGCCGAAGTATCCTCGGATCCCAGAAAACGTAGGCATTATGCCCCAGGGAGCAATAAAAGACTCGCCCCTTCCCGTAACGGCGTATCCAACTAATCGGGTACTCGCCATCCTCGCTCACACAGATACTCGTACAGCGGCCCTGGTTCATGTCGGTTTTCGGCACATCAATGCTGAGCAGGATGTGAACCCTACTACGCGGCGAAGGCGGCTTGAACCGGAAGATCTCGTCAGTGAACTCGAAACCTCCGCGGTCGAACATGGTTGTGACTGTACTAGACGCATCGCCGAGCTTCACGAAGACCTTTTCGTCGGCCCGACGATGCGCGGCTCCGGTCGCACCTAAAATGTCGACGAACTCGGCCCAGTCAGGGGAAGCTACGCTCGTTCCGTGATTCGCCACAGACCACCGCCATTGCGGATGAAATTGGCAAACTTATTGCGAACTCCGGTGTGCTGAAGACATTCCCGACTGTGTTGTTGAGATAGACCGCATCGAACTCCCGCAACTTGTCCGGCCCAATCAGTGACATGTCGTGGCTGATAACCGCTTCATAGGCGCCCGTTTTCGCCCCCATCCATTGCACAGCAAGGTCGGCGTAAGGCACTGACGGGTGCCCGCCACGATAGTCGACTATGAGAAGTCTTCTGCGCTTGCGGGGTTTTGCGAACGCCTTGAGCGGCAATGCGCTTTCGATCTTCTGGCGCCCCTCTGGCGTCACATCACGCCGCTCCTGCGCCTGTTGCTCATGTAGGGCGGCGCTGCCAGCGGGGGTTTGTTGCGCGATGACATATAGCGCGCAGGCTGCACCCAATACTGTCGCGAAAAGCTCTTTCCGAGGCATGATTGCCTTTAGAGAGACCAACTACCGCGCCTGGGCCGGGACAAATGCCGATTGGCTTCAGCGTCGTCTGCGAACTTTTCTTTTACGGAGTCCCAACGTAATCTTCGTTTGAGGCGAACGGCGATGTCGCCCATCTGGCAAATCATCTCGTCGTGCGCCGCGGCTTCAATGGGCGAAATCGTCGGACGCCCGGTCCTAATTGCCTCCAGGAAATTGTCCGTATGATCGTCGCTGCGAATGACACGCTGCTCATTCGGGCCGATGACTAAAGTCGCCAGCGAGTCTGGCTGCGTATGAATGCTTTCGCGGCTTACCCATATCGAGCCTTCCGTGCCGAGCAGGACCACCCCATTGCCCTTACCTACCCAATATTGCCCATAACGCTTCATAGCGGCAGCCCGGTCTAGCAGATGGATCTTGGCCCCGTTCGCATAGGTGTACTCGATATCCCAAGTAGCGATGGTGTCACGAATATCGTTCTCGTACAGCGTACCCGTGCCCTCGACGCTGACCGGCGTGGTGTGGTCGGAATTATTCACCCATTGCGCAATGTCGATGTCGTGGACGCCCCAAACGCCGCCGATGCACCCCAAACCATAGTCGTAAATGGCCAGCCAGAATACCGAAACGCGCAGGTCACTGTACGGGACCCACGGAGCGGGGCCGAGCCACATATCCCAATCGAAACCGGGCGGCGGTTGTCCGGACTTCTCAGGCCCCGACGGCTTGCCTGGACCGGAGCAACCGATCACCACTTTTTGAAGTTGGCCGATTCTTCCATTGCGCACCAGGTCGCACGCGGTTCGGAAGGTGGCACTCGATCGCTGCTGAGTACCGAACTGGAAAGTGACACCTGAACGCTTCACCGCTTTGCGGATGCCTTTGGCTTCTTCGACCGTGAGAGCTAACGGCTTTTCATAGTACAGGTGCTTGCCGTGCCGGGCCGCGGCCGCCCCAATAAAAGGAGTCCAGCGTTCGCCGGTCGCCAGCATGAGAGCATCGACATCCTTGCGCTCCAATAGTTCGCGGAAGTCGTTATAAGTCGCACACGCGCTGTCACCATATTGCTGGTCCACAAGCGTTTTCGACCGCTGGCGCGCCGATTCCTGTACATCGCAGATGGCAATCACACGGGCATCCTGCCGCCGAAGAAACTTTCGGACATGGCCACCGCCCATCCGACCAACTCCGATGCAACCGATGGTGATGCGATCGCTGGGGGCGATCGTACCGTTGGCCCCCAGCGCGGACGCCGGAATGATGGTCGGAAATCCGAGGCTGCTTGCACCACCAACAAGCGCCGTTTTCAAGAACTCGCGCCTGGCCGTATTCGGCGGCTGATTTTTGCTCTTCATGCGATTGGAAGCCTATCCGAAACGGATCATAACTTTGATGTCCGTTGTCATTCAAGACCAAGTTGGAACTTATCCGATTAGCCGGACGCTCCGCGCATCCTACTAATCGAATGCCTTTACCGGGTCGCGCTCGAACGGCCCAGACTCGCCTGTATAGATAGATCGCCTGGAGTGCGTCCCGGAGATTTCAATACCCGCGACGCGATGGATCCATTACCGTTGACGTGAAGCGAGTGCGCCGCGGCGAGCGCCTCGAGGGCTCTACCAGTAGTGTTCGCGGCCGCTCTCAGCGATTTAATTAGAGACTCTACGCTGTGGTTTTGAATCTCCAAAGCCGTTCCGGTCACCGCGATCGCAGCGACAGTCTCATCCAGGGCGTTGAATACGGGCACCGCCAGGCAACGCATGCCGAGATCAAACTCCTCGTTGTCCAACGCGTAGCCTCGCTCGCGGGTTAACGCCAATTCCTTGATAAACTTTGCCGGCGAACAAATAGTATTGCCGTTGTGACGCGCGAACGTATGTTCGGTGACCAGCCGGTTCCATTGCTGCCGCAATTGGAATGCCGCAAGCGCTTTACCAAGGGCCGTACAATGCAAGTCAAGCCGTTTGCCCAGCCAAGTCATCGGCGCCAGCGCATGCGATGGATGGACCTGGTCGATCAGCACCGCTTGGTCGCGATCCAAAATCGCCATCTTGCTGGCTAAACCAGTGCCGCGCATCAGGCCTGCCAAGGGCGGCCGCGCGATCTCGCGTAAATTCACCCCGCAGACTGCGGCGTTGGCAAGCATAAGAATCTTCGAACCGAATAAATAACGCCCGGTTTTGTCGTTCCGCTGAGCGTATCCCCGGCGTTCCAACGCTACCAGCAGAGAGTGCGTGCTGCTCTTCGGAAATCCTAGTCGAAGCGCGACTTCTGACGGGCGCAATCCGCGTCTGGATTGCGCCAGTTGTTCCAAAATGGTCAGCGCCCGATCAACTGCCGGAGGCGATCCGGTCCTTAGCGAATCCATCGTAGAATCCTTGTTGAACGAATTCTATTCCAAACGAAATGCTGGGTGGGCGTAGCTGAGCGACGATCCTTCACGACTATTAGATATGGCGTCAAATCAACCTCGAAGGCTACCTTTGATGTCGAGATTTGCGCCCGTGACGAATTTGGCCCAAGTGGCCCAGTCGCGTCACCAGCCTGCTTTCCTCAAGTCCGAAATTTGCAACCTAGCTTCTCCAGATATGCCTTACTGATCTGAGCCGTTTCCAGGGGTGTTTGCGGCGGATTCTTCGAAGGATCGAGTTCGACCATAACGTCACACGGCTGACTCCCTGCCTCTACCATGTCGAGGATCGCCGGGATGTCGACTTGTCCTTGTCCAAGCGGGCAGTAACCGGAGTAAAGCTTCCAGCCCTTGTAATCCTTCAAATGCATATGCGCGAGGATAGGCAAGAAATCCTTGACCACCTTCACGGGATCGGCGCCCCCTTTCTGCAACTGTCCGACGTCCGGAGCGAACTTTACATATTTATTCACGGCATTCATCACCGTATATACTTCGTCCTTCGTTTCGATTGCCGTGCCCGTATGCTGATGCAACCCCGCGCCCAAGCCGAGATCGGCCAGCGCCATCGCCGAATCGTTTAGCCCGGAAATGATATTTGCGCGGTTTGCCTGAAAGTCATACCCGTCGCGCTTGACGGAATTTACCTGGATGACACCGAAAGACCCGCTATACTTCTTAATCACCTTTCCCAGCCGAATAACCTTGGCCAAGCTGTCTTTTGCCGCGGAGGGATCGGTCACGTTGATAACGAGGTATCCGGATATCAACGGAACGTCGTAACGCTCGATGAGCGGCTTTAGCGCATCCCTGGAATCCAAATCTTCCAGGAGCTCGGGGAAGGTTTCAAAGCCCCAAAAACCCAAACTCGAAATATCCTTAAGCGCCGCTTCTACGGTGTCGGCGGCGCCCACACGACCAGGAAAGGAGCCCCAGGTGATGCATGTATAGCCGATCTTGAGCTTTCGCGCCGGAGCGGCAAATAATATATGACATGCAGCAGAGCCGAGACCTATCGCAGCGGCTCTAGTGAAGTTCCGACGATTCAACGTGGCGTCCATTTTTTGCGTTACCGTTCTCTGTTAGCCGTCAATTTGGCGCTGGGCGTCGTATCCGCCTTCAGGTCTCCAAGCACAAACTCGAGCCCGGCAAGAAAGAATTTAGCCATCGAAGGTGTTTCGAAAAGCGTTGGAAGATGGCCGATCGACGCATAGAAGATCCGTCCTTTTCCATAGCTGCGGATCCAACTGACCGCGATATCGTTGTCGGCTCGGTCGCAAATGTCGCAGTCAGGCTTCTGGTGCATATCGGTTTTCGCTGCGTCAAAACTCAACAACACATGAACCTTGTCGCGTGAATACGGTGGCGTAGTGAAACGGAAGAATTCGTCTTGCCATTCGAATTCCTTTCCGTCGAACACGGCCGTCAGTGGACTTCGGGGATCGTCAATCTTTATGATTGCCTTCTCCTTAGGGTCCCGGTGACTCCCTGCCCTGGCGCCCAGCATATCTCCGAATTCGATCCAGTCAATGGACGCGTGAGATGTCCCATGGTAGCCGGCCAACCCACCGCCCTCCCGTATAAAGCGCATCAGACTTTTGCGTACCTCCGGATCCGGAAAGACTTGCCCCACGGAGTTATTGAGAAACACGGCGTCGAATTCTTTGACCTTCGGATATTTGAGATTGTCCAGGTTGTTATCGAAAATTGCAGTGTAAGCCCCGGTCTTCTTGCCCCATAGATCAATGGCCATATTGGCCGCCGGAATGGAGCCGTGCCCGGGATAAGCGACATTGAGATCAAACACTAAAAGCTTTCTTGGCTTCTTGGGTTTCGTCGCGGCCACCGCTGGAACTGCAGCTTCTACGCCTTCACGGTCCTTTTCCGAAAGGCGTTCGGGTCCGCGAATAGGCGTCGTCTTTGATATTTGGTTAACCTTGTCGGCCACTATCGGCTGGAGCGCCTTGTCATAGGCATCGAAGGACTTCGACATATCAGCAATCGCTTCACCTGAGCCGGTGTATTCGACTGCGAGGAATGAAGGCTGAATTTCCATCCGGTACAGGGAACCGAGAAACGCCGTTATGTCGGCCGCGCCCCGTCCAAGCGTCACGTTATGGCCTCCTTTACCGAGCGTGGTCCGGTCGAGAAGATGTACGGCAATAACCTTATCTCTGAGTATCTTCAGCCCTTCAACCGGCTTGATCCCCTCTTCCATCCAGTTTGCTGTATCTACACAGACGCCAACTCGTTTGCTGAGGTTAGCGACTGTCTTCAGGAGATCCCGAGGGTCGGCATAGGCCGGTGTCTCCTTCTTAGTGCCGTTCCGGATGGCTACATTGATATTGAATTCGTTTGCTACTTTGTCAATTGCCGGAAGCTCATTAGGCGCGGGATCGGAGACAATCGTAAGCACGTTAAGGCTGCGCGCAAACTCGAATAGCTTGCGGATCTCAGCCTCGTCGGAGCCGATCGTCGGGACGTCGTAAGCGACCACCCGTTCGTGTGCCGTCGCCAGCTTATTCTTGACCGCAGTCACTTCGTCAGGTGTCAGGTTGTAATCCAGGTTCTTTTGAATCTCCGAGCTGACTCTTTGAGTGCTGGTGCCTTCGACATTGCTCACGAAGAGTGTCTCCTGCTTTTCGAGGGCCTCGAAGAATGTGACCTGCCCAAAACCGGCGAGAGAAGCAGCGGCATTCCAAGAACTAGGGCCCGAGCCACGGCCTCTGCCTGGAAAGTGACCAACAATGATGGTTGGCATGGCGGTCCGGAACCGCGACCAGTCCGTACCGCGCAACATCCTTGGAGTGATTTTCGTCGGCGAGGACGTTTGCGCCTGCACCAACGGAGTAATGCCGGTGAGGCTCATCAGCGAGCAGACACCCAAGATTGCTAGCGATGCTTGTCCAATCTTCATGAAGTTATCTCAGTCGACATGGATGGCCTCGCTTCCGCCCGATCCAACGACCTTGACCTCCTTTCAGAAACAGCCACAAAAATCATAACATATTGATGATTGAATCTATTATTGATAATATTAGAAAATAAAATGTTGGATAGGGATTTCGCCTTATACGAATCTGGGCAGGTGACGGTGTCCAGAATCGGACGACGATAAAGAATCTAGGGATATTGGGAATGTCTACTGCCGAGACCGCCGCACAGAGAAAGCACAGCGTCGCCGATTCTGACAGGGCTTATTTACTGGATTGTCTTAAGCAAATCATCCATATAAGAGCCTTCGAGCAATGTGCGCTCGAGGCGAGCCAGGCCACTCCGCCCAAAGTGGTGGGATCGATTCATTTGTGCGCCGGGCAGGAAGCCGTTCCTGTCGCCGCCGTCGCCGGACTGGACTCGTCCGACCAGATTATTTCCACCTACCGGGGACACGGCTGGGCGTTGGCCTCGGGCTTACCGGTGCTCGAGGTGTTCGGCGAGGTATGCCAGAGTAGCATCGGCATAAACGGAGGTCGCGGCGGCTCGGCGTATTTGATGGCGCCGTGGACGCGCTTCATCGGCGAGAATTCCATCGTGGGCGCGGGCGTGCCGATCGCCTGCGGCGTCGCGCAGGCAAATATCGCCGCCGGCAATGGGCGCGTGGTGGTGGTGTCGATCGGCGATGGAGCGTTCAATCAAGGCTCGACTCACGAAGGGCTTGCGTTTGCCGCGGCGCGCGACTTGCCGGTGCTTATCGTTTGCGAAAACAACGGCTGGTCGGAACTGACACCGACTTCACTGACATTCAAGATCGCGCGCATCGCGCAGCGCGCCTCCGGCTACGGGATGCCGGGAATGACTATCGACGGCACCGATCCGATCGCGATCCGAGACACGATCCGGCACGCCGCCGACCGTGCGCGCGGCGGCGGCGGCCCGGCGTTGATCGAGTGCCGCGTGCCGCGCCTTTGGGGGCATTACAACCGCGACATCGAGCACTATCGCTCGAAGGAAGACCGCCAGAGCGCAGCCGAACGCGATCCCATTGTCTTGCTGTCCAAGAGGCTCGCGATGGACCAGCAGGAGCTTGACAATCTGATCGCTATCGCCAAATCCGAAATGGATGCCGTGCTGGAGAAGGTTCTCGCTTCGCCGCTTCCGGATGCGGCTACCGCGCTCGATCATGTCTGGGCACCGATTACGCATTCGGCTCCCGCACCCGAGAACGGCGAGCCGCGCACCATGAGCTATATTCAGGCCGTCAACGAAGCGCTGACGCACGAGCTAGAGACACGACCCGAAGTAGTGGTCTATGGGGAAGATGTCGGGCAAGCGGGCGGCATATTCGGCGCCTCGCGCGGCCTGCTCAAGACCTACGGCGCGCAGCGTGTGTTTGACACGCCAATTTCGGAAAGTGCCATCTTGGGATCCGCGGTAGGCGCGGCTTTGATGGGTATGAAGCCGATCGTCGAGATCATGTGGGCTGATTTTATGCTGGTGGCGCTCGATCAGCTCATCAACCAAGCGGCGAATATTCGCTACGTGACCGCCGGCCGCTCGAGTGTTCCTCTCGTGGTTCGTACGCAGCAGGGCGCCACGGCCGGATCGTGCGCTCAGCATTCGCAAAGCCTCGAAGCATTACTCGCGCATATCCCCGGCCTCAGAATCGCGCTGCCGGCCACGCCGCAAGACGCCTACGATATTCTGCGCTCCGCCGTCGCTTCACCCGACCCATGCGTGCTGTTTGAAGCCAGAGGGCTGTACCAGTCTTCCGGGCCGGTGCGAACCTCCGGCCCGATTCAGCCGATCGGAAAAGCGAAGGTGCGAAGGCAAGGAACCGGCGCCGCGATCGTCACCTGGGGCACGATGCTCGGAGCCGCGCTCGAGGCTGCGGACGCCATCCGGAACGTTGGTGTTATCGACTTGCGCTGGCTGTCGCCGCTCGACGAGGATTCTTTATGCCAAGTAGTCCTCGAGGCGGGAGGCCGTGTGGTCGTCGCGCACGAAGCCAATCTGACCGGCGGGTTCGGCGCCGAGATCGTCGCGCGCCTGCACGAAATGCTGGGCGATCGGTTGCCGCTAAAAATAAAGCGCGTGGGGTCGCCCGATGTCCGCATGCCGGCCTCCCCCGTGTTGGCGCAAAGGCTTCTGCCCAATGCGGAGAAGATTGCGGCGGCTGTCCGCGCGATCCTGATTTAAATGGACCACTACAACTGGAACCAAGTCCCCGAAGTAGAACTGAGTCCCGGCCTTACCCGCCAGATGATTCACACTCCGCGGATGACCATCCTGCGCGTGAGTTTCAAAAAGGGAGTGGCCGCGCCCGCACACCAACACATGCACGAACAGGTGACGATGCTGACATCCGGCGCCATGCGCTTTGAACTCGCGGGCGTTCCCGTTCTTTTAAACCCCGGCGACCTGCTGCCCATTCCGTCCAATGTGCCCCACCGGGCAGAGGCCTTGGAAGACTCCGTCTTAATCGACGTCTTCACCCCGCCGAGAGAAGACTTAATGGCCAAATAATCGCCACGTCCAGGGCTTACTTTGCCCCTTAGTCACGAATAACATTATTGCCATAATATGACATTATTGTCATATTATGATGCAGCACACGGCGTGTTCGCCCTCAGGGTCTGCGAGTAACTATCCGGCTTGGCGGCCCGAACGCAAGTAGAAGATTCCCTGGCTGCCCACTTTGGAATCCGGTGTATCCAGAAGTGACCAGGACCATCCCCCCGGCCACCGTGGCGCCTGCCGAGCCGATTGAGCCACCGCTCGCCGTCAAGCCATTCACCGTCTTCACTTCTTGAGTCGTATCGTACGACCATAGTTGTCTGCCGTCGAAAGTGGAGAAAGCGTGAAGTACCCCGTCAAGACCCGGAGAAAAGACCGCACCCGGAATTAAGGTCACTGCGGCGCTAAGGCCGGGATGAGTGTCCATTGACGCCTGCGGGGGAACGGGAGTCGACCATATCTCCAGGCCGTCGGACAATCGGATGGCGGCTATCGTGCCACCGCGCATGGCGAAATAGGCATTTTCGTCGTCGGTCGCGGCGCCAAAGGTGACCTCACCACGACTGATATCCGACCTCCAGACGAGCTCGCCTTTTTTGTCCGGATCGTGCGCCCAAACCATGCCGGACTTTTGTGGAGCAATCACGAGGCTCTTCCCGTTCGGCAGATTCGCCAGCATCACGCCGGCGGAGAAATCCCAGTCGGGATTCTTGTTACCACTCGGACAATAATAGGAGTCCGGCATCGGTGCGCGCGGTGGACGGGGAGGTATAGGCCGGGCGCCAGGACGCCTTTGCGAGCGGCCAGCGCTCTTGGGCGGAAGTCCGGCGGGAGGTTCACCTGACGGGCATCCCCCGTGCCAGACATCGCCCTCTTCGTCTTGCTGCACCCAGAGAAGCTTGCCCGTATCCATGTCGAAAGCCATGACGGCGTCCGACCGTCCGGTTTCGGGTTCGGAGAAAGCGTTTCCCGTTGAGACATAGACCGCTCTACGCTTGGGATCCACCATTGGAGATCCCCATACGCCCGCTCCGGAAGGACCCATAAAACTCTTACCATCCGGAGTCTTTCTTTCCGTGGCTGCCTCAGCGATCGTGTAGGACTTCCAGATCTGCTTGCCGTTTTCGGCGTTAAGAGCGACGACACTTCCCCGGGTGGAACAGCAATGATAACTGGGACTGCCCGACTCGACTTCTTCTAGGGACGCCACCGGAACATAGAGGCGGCCATCATAGAATTTCATACCCCCGCGAACGCGCGCTATAGGGCTCGGATCGACCGCGCTCTTCCATATCATTTCGCCGTTCGACGCGTCGACCGCATAGGCATTTCCGCGAATATCGCCAAAATAGGCCACAATCTGATTCGGGTGGCCTGGTCTCGGATGGACAGTAACAGCGCTAGCCACTCCGCTCTGCGCCTGGAACGACCAATAAACACAGCCGCTGAGTGCATCCAAAGAATAGACATAGCCGGAATCGCCGCTTACGAAGACTCGTCCGCCGACTATCGTCGGTTGCCCATAAACGGATCCTGTTGACGGAAGAGCGAAAGCCCACTTCAACTGCAACCTTGCCACGGCTGCGGGCGAGAGACCCGCGGCTTTACCTGGCTGAAATCGGGTATTGGACAAGCCATTGCCCCAACCATTCCAGGAAGGAAGAGAAGTAAGATAGGCGGGGTTCAGGGCAGAATCGCTGGAACAATGATTCGGCATATTCTTCGCATCGGCGCTCTGCTCGTCGGTCAGTTTTCTACCACTCACCCAGGCCGCGATGTCGCGCATTTGCTCGTCTGTCAGATGAGCTTCCTGCGCCTGCATTCGCATGTCTCCGGTAGTCAGAGCCTGGTAAATTCGCTCCGGGGTCATCTTTTTCAGCATGTCCGGAGGAGGGGCATTGGGCACTTTGCCATGGCAGGTTTGACAGCGGCTGCCAAAGAGGCTCGCGCCTGCGCCTTCGGAAGCGCGCACCGGCGGCTTGGCTGGCTCTGGTTTTGTGTCGGCCGGCGGCGCAGGCGGCTGGGCGCCCGCGTATGGAACGATCAGCAATGAGGCTAGCAGCGCGGTCAACGTCGAAATATATCTCATCGTATTTTGTCCTCTTAGAATGTCAGCTTCGCCGCAAGTTGGCCGTTTCGAGCCGAGTTTGCCTGTTTCGTGATGACTCCGAACGTTTGTGAAACACTTGTGTCGGTCGCCGGAGCAGCGAACACGACCCGATTCAACGCATTGAACGCCTCCAAACGAATCTGAAGGTTGAATCGCTCCCCAATCTTTGTATTTTTGACCAGTGCGAGGTCCTCATTGTAGTAGCTGGGGCTGAACACATTCGGCAAATAGAGTGCGGAAGTGCCGAAGCGATATGGTGCGGGCAGCGAGAATGCGTTGATGTTTAGATACCTATCCGTTGCCGGATCAAAGTTATTGCTCCATGAGCCCATTTGTGGAACCCCAAGGACCGAGTTAGGAGTCTGTGGGCCATTGTTCAGAAGCAATGTCTGGGGTGCTGTAACAGTGATGGGCGTTCCGGACATATACGTCAAAATGCCATTCACCTGCCAGCCGCCCACCAATTTGCCCATGGCGCCACCACGAGTAAGAAAATTTTTGCCGGGTCCGATTGGCAACTCGTATGTAAATGAACCAACGAGCCTCTGCGGCCGGTTGAACGGCGTCACAATCTTATCCAGGCTGCGGTCGTAGTTATTGCGGCCGAGTACAGCGCCATTCCCCACCGAGTTCGAATCAGCGTCGGTCAGGCCTTTCGACCAGCTATAGGCAACGAGGGCAAAGAACCCCTTGGAAAAACGCTTTTCCAGTTTTGCCTGAAGGGAGTGATAGGTCGAATTTCCCAGCGTTGCCGAACTGAGCGCTCTTGAGCCAGCGAGAGTGGTGACATACTGCGGGAACGGCCGAAGCGCCTGAGCTAGTGAACCAGTGAATCCTGGATAGGGAGAGGCAAAACCCGCGGCAGCGACAGACGGGCTGCTGATATTACTGCTCAAAAGCGAACCGAGTCCATAGTATGCGGGATTCAACTGGTTGGGATCCGTATTCGCAGTAGGCAAATGTGTTCCCTTAGAAGCGACATAGCCAACCTCGAGACTAAGGTCTGAAGCGAGCTGTGTCTGCGTTGTGAAATTCCAGTTTTGCGAATACGCCGCTCTGCCTGCACTGGAATCCCAATACTGAATCGAGCCTGAGCCAACGCCGAGGCCCGCACTGAGATACGGCGGAATCACCAAGAGATTTTGCGGCCAAGCCTGATCCCATTGATAGCCCGGTGTGATGCCCGAATTGAGCGACTGGGTCGTCGAGGTGAACCAATATCCCTGAAGAACCTGGGTGTTGTTACCAGCGCCATAAGCACCCGTAACAAAATAGCTGATTCCGTAGCCGGCACGGATCACGAACCTGTCTGTCGCTTTCCATGCTACGCCCAGCCTTGGCGCAAAATTGGACGAATCGTTCTTCGCGTAGGTAAGGCGGTTGCCTTGGCCGTTCTGGCCGGCAAAAACGTATGCACCCGGAAGGTTGCCGGCGAATGGGTTCGGAGCGGTGGGGTCCATTACGGAGTAAATGTTATGGCTCTCGGTCAGCGGCGTGAATAGATCCCAGCGGACGCCATAGTTGATGGTCAACTTGGAAGTAACCTTATAGTCGTCTTGAGCGTAGAGGCCATATTGTTTCCAGACGTTGTGGGGAACAGCGGCGCAGCACATCGCTACGGAGGAGCTGTCGACCTGGCCAAGCAGGAAGCTCGCAAATTCGAGCCCTGTACTCGAGAGAGCTGAAGGAGAAGCTGTCTCATTGCGCGAAAAACTCATGGAAACAGGATTCTGGTACTGAAAGGAGTGCTCGTTCTCTCTTCCCTCACCGCCGAATTTGAAGTTGTGACGACCCTTGGTCCAAGACAGAGCGTCGGAAAGAACTCCTGTATTTGAGACCGGATAACTATAATTGTGACCAGCCAAGCTATTGAATGAACCCAGGGTAATGGTTGGAAAATCGCCAGATGCGAGATTCAGCCCCTGCATCCCGAGTTTTCCTGGCCACCCGCCATCTCTTCCTTCGGCCGAGGTCGCGAATTGCGTTTGACGATTAAATCCGATACGAAACTGGTTAAGGATTGAAGGTGTGATTGTCCAGTCATACGTAAGGCGCCCGAAATCAAACGTGTAGACCCTGATGGGCCCATATCCGGTTTCGATTGGATTTGGCAGCACACCGGAACTGTAAAAAGGATTTCTTGCGTAAACGTTGCTAATGCTCAGACGGTGCTTGGGACTGAAATAGTGGTCGCCTTTGATGCTGTACGTCGTCTGGTTATTGTAATTGGAGTTTATCGGAGCAAAATAGTTATTGTAAATACTCTGTGTATTCGAATGAGGGATGTAACTCAAAATGTGTTGTGAAACCGGGCTGATGCGATCAATAGGAATGATATTGCCGGCAAAGGGAGCGCGCGTGAAACTGCCGTTAGCCAGTTGCTGGGTGGTGGCCGGATCATAAATCGTTTGAGGAAGACCCGAGAGGTTTCCGGCACGAAATGCATCATTCGGCAAGGAAGTAGTAGAGGGCGAGCCGGAGTTTGAATATCTATACCAATTTACACCGAAAAAGAAAAACGACTTATTTCTTCCGTTGTACACCTTGGGTATCGTGATTGGTCCTCCGGCAGTGAAGCCGAATTCATTCTCTCGGTGAATCGGGGTGGTTTTTCCGAAGAAGCCCCGCGCATCGAGAACGTTATTGCGGAAGAATTCATATGCGTCGCCGTGCAGGTCATTGGTGCCGGACTTGAGCACGTAGCGTTCTACTCCGCCGCCCGTATTTCCATATTCTGCTGCATAGCCGCTCGTTGCCACCGATAGCTCCTGCACTACGTCGGGTGGCCATATTGTGTTTCGCCCATCGCCGGTGATTTCAACGGTGTTCGTCGTCGCGCCGTCAATCTGAATATCTTTGGTATTTAGTTGTCCGCCGTTGATGCTATCCTGCATCCTATTATTATTCGGAGCTACACCTGTGCTCGCCCAACCGGGGACAAGTTGCAAGAAACCTCCTGAATAGCGGCCCCCTCCCGCGGAGCTAAGTGGCAGGTCGACATACGCCTGGGCACTCACAGCCGTGTTTGTGCTGCTGCTTTCAGTTTGAAGTATCGGGCCGCTAGAGCTTACTGTCACAACCTGGTTCGCTGCGCCGATTTGAAGAGCCAGATCGAGTCCCAGGACGGATGCCGCATTGACAATGACGTTTTCGCGAATAAGGCTCCTGAACCCCGGCTGGTTGACCTCCACACGATAGGTACCCGGCGGAAGTGCTGGGAGGTTATAGACACCAGCCCCGGTTGAGACGGTCGAGGCGGACGCGCCATTTGCGACATTTGTAGCAGTTACGTTAGCATTCGGCACCACGGCACCTGTCGGATCAGAAATCGTTCCTCGAATACTGCCGCGTTCTGTCTGCGACCAAGCAGCCGTCGTACCGAAAAGCAAAACAACAAGAGCAAAAAAACTATTGCACACCTTCTTCGGTTGCCAAAGTTGCTGTTTCATTTACCTCTACTCCTCCAGCCAATTGCCCATTGCGGGGAGTAGAATTCTTCGCCGGGTTGGACCGATTGCCCTTATGTTTACCGCGTCAGAAGACGCACGGCTTCTGACCTGTTTATCCTGAAAGTCCGGCACCAAACAGAACACCATATCCTCGCCGCTTTGAAGATAGATAATCAGACTCTGACTATCGTACTGATATACGATACTATCCACCAGCGCGACAATGCTATACCCATTTCACGATCTTGTCAATGAGTGGATTTCATTTATCGCGGCCGAATAATGACGTGCTATTCGTCGCAAAATAGAAAGAGAGACTCTACTGACAGGTAAACCGATGGGTTGCAACTCGCGACCTACGCAGAAAAGAGCCTGGAGGCGTGTCGCAGAAAGCCTGTCAACTTTGAGCCGCCTTCGAGGTAATCCAAACTAGATTCTGCTGGAGCGTGATATAGTTGTCAGCTAATGATCATTTGTAGCCTCGGCACTTGAGTAAGCACTAGATGCCTCAGGCTTGAATGGTCACCGAAGATCTCCGGAGACGGCCCCCAACTCTGGCCTCTGCGCTAGGGCGTCATTCGGCTCGATTATTTTGCAATCGTCTAAAAAATCGAGGCAACAGTCCCACACAAGCTGGTCGCCACTTCAAATACATGATTGCCAGCGTACTGAGGTGGCATTCAGCCTTGTTGTTTGAATTACTTAGCATGCGACTACTCCACTTTACTCCGTTTTGTGCAGAGCGTCCATTCTCGCAATCGATGCAAGCTATTGAAAAGATGGAGCGGGAGACGGGGATCGAACCCGCGACGTCCAGCTTGGGAAATTACGAGCCATTTGATTCTAAAGAGCTTAGTAAGGTTACTTCCCACTTACCCCGTCCACTTAGATGCACCTAGTTTCCATCACTTAGCAGAATTGTTCGCGCGGCTGTCGTCCTGTCGTGCAACATTTGTCGGCCTTTTTGTCGCTTCTTACTTCGCGCGCATTGGCGATCGCATTCAGAGGAATCGGCCGCCACCAGGAGAAGTCATCCGCAT
>Ga0193753_10001852_pt1 | contig 17471 bp, 13 predicted proteins | sample H1c2metaG_FD_144925 | JGI IMG/M metagenome (GOLD analysis project Ga0193753, IMG submission 144925) | Soil microbial communities from a riparian zone of the East river system, Colorado, United States - H1c2 | ecosystem: Environmental > Terrestrial > Soil > Riparian zone | place: USA: East...
CCCGGTGCCCGAAAGCCTGGGAATGGCGCCCGGCGGCGGCCATGATCTTGGATCGGCCACGATAGAAGTGCGTGTGCGCGGAACTCCGGCAGAGCCTGCCACTCTCGCGGTGACCCAGAAGATAGACTTCAGTCCGCCACGCCGAATGCCGCCGGCGATCTCGCGACTGCGCGGCGACTTTGTCTTCCGCGCAGGCGGCGGACCCGGCCCGCAACACCCCATCGATGTCTCGCCTTCATCCCCCGACTTCATCGCTCTGCAAGACGTTCCGCCGCTGTTCGTGCGCACCCTGCTGCTTGCAGAAGACGCTGGCTTCTACGGGCATCGAGGCATCGACCTTCGCGAACTACCCTCCGCGCTGCTCACCAACTGGTCGCGCGGGGGCGCGGCACGCGGCGCTTCGACAATCACGCAGCAGTTGGCCAAGAACCTGTTCCTTTCGCGTGACAAGGAAGTCGGACGCAAGCTGCAGGAACTGGCGATTACGTTCCTGCTGGAGTCGGCGCTCGGCAAGGATCGTATTCTCGAGATCTACCTGAACATCATCGAATGGGGACCGGACCTGCGTGGACTGCGGCCCGCGGCCCACCAGTATTTCGGTTGCGAACCCCAGGCGCTGACGCCCGCCCAGATGGCCTTCCTGGTCGCGATCATCCCAGGGCCGATCAAGTACCAGCGGTCATTCGCGCGCGGCACGCCTGGGCCTGGTCTGCGATTGCTGATCGACAACCTGCTGGCGAAGCTGCGGTCCGTGGATGCGATTGGCGAGGAGGAATATCAGCGTGCCCTCAGCGAACCCATCGTCGTTGCCGGCGGGAGGCAGACCGGATGATTCGTTGAACGCGCGGCTCCGTGATTGGCTGGCAGGAGACCCCGACCACTTGGTGGGCTTGTTGGGCGGACTATTCCCGCCACTGCGTGCAACGCCGATGCCCATCGCTGCAGCTCCGCGCTATGCAGTCGGGGTCTCCGTCCTCGAACAACTATCGGGGCTCTGACTTGCGATAAGGCATATGCGATGCGGGACTTTTGCGTGATCAGCTCTGCTTAGCTCTGCTCAGTGCGGATGTTCGGCAACGGACGCCCGCGGCAAGTGGTTGATTACTAAGGTTCGCTTGATTGGTCGACTGCTCTCATAGTGCCGGGGTCGAGGGTTCGAGTCCCTCTCTTGCCACCAATTTCACAACGTTGTGCGCGGACTTTCGCCTTCCAGTCGCGCTCGCAGCAAGCGGAATCGGTTCATCCGCCTGCTGCGACCTCACGCGCTCGGTGCGCGACTTTCACCGGCCCCGGCCAGCAACGTGCTGGTAGAAACAATGCGGGCGTATCCGAATGCCAAGGCGGCCATATGAGCCGCGTGGACTTGAGCGGCGGGGACGTCCTGCGCTCCGTGTTTGAGATTCATCGTGGCGCAGGCATCGTCGACGACCGTCACGCCATAGCCGAAGTCCGCGGCGGCGCGAGCCGTGGCATCCACGCACATGTGGCTCATGGCACCCACGATGACGATCTCATCGATGCCGGCCGCATCCAGCGTCTGCTCGAGCGCGGTTGCGCGAAACGAATTCGGGTAGTTCTTGACGAGGACCGCCTCGTCAGGTGCAGGGCACACCTGCGGGATGATTTCGACACCGGCGGTGTTGGGGATGAAGAAGTTCGCGCCGCTTTGGACATTCTCGTGCCGGACGTGGATGACCAGCTCGCCGCGCAGGCGCGCCGTCTCGATTACCCGTGCGGCGTTGCTCGTCGCGTTGTGAATGCTGACCAGTGGCAGCTTTCCTTCGGGCAGGTACTCTTTCTGCAGGTCGACGACGATGATTGCGCGCTTGTTCATGGGAACCTCGTATGTCTCGGTGGCGAGAAATCTACGGGGAGTGGGCTCCCGACAGGATTGTCTAAAGCGACAAAATTAGCGTCGATATGGACACGGGGCACAGGGCCGCTGCAGCGCGGCGTTTCGGCGGCCATTTCAGCAGGCGTGGTAGTTAGGACGGCACCGACGCCGTGTCTAGGCAGGTTCGGAACGGAAGCGGCGCCGATAGTCCCCCGGCGCCAATCCGACGATTCGCGAGAATACTTTTCGAAAAGCTCCCGTGTCGCCATAGCCCACGTCCCAGGCAATCTTGTCGATGGACGCGGTGCCGAATTGCAGCAATTCGCGCGCTTTTCCCACACGCAGGTGTTGGGCGTATTCGGTCGTGGTCATGCCGGTCGCTTTCTGGAAACGGCGCATCAAAGTTCGCTGTTCGAGTCCGGCCCTGCTGGCCAGCTTGGGAAGAGCGACCTCCTTCGCATTGTTCGCCTGCATCCAGTGCTGCACCTTGAGGACCGCCGCATCTCCGTGCGTGAGCCTGGGTGAGAATGCGCTGTAGTAACGCTGCTCGCGTCCCGGCGGATCCAGCAGCAGCAGGCGAGCGGTTTCAGCCATCACGGTTGGCCCGAGAAATCGGGCAACCAGCCGAAGACCCAGGTCGGTCCACGCCATGACGCCACCTGCGGTCACGATGTCGCCGTCGTCGATGACCAGCCTGTCGATATCCAGCTTCGCCTGCGGGAATCGATCGCGAAATCTTTCGGCGTATGCCCAGTGAGTGGTGACCGTGCGCCGATCGAGCAAACCGGTCTCGCCCAGCAAGAATGCGCCGGCGCAGACCGAAGTCAGGATCACGCCGTTCGCATGCTGCTCTCGCAGCCAACTGACCCAGGGTGTGGCCGCGCTGGCTTCGATCGGTGCTATCAAAGAGGGCGGAGCAATCAGCGCAGTCATTTTGGCCGCGCAATCCGGTGCGGAGTCGAATATCCGGACAGGCACTGCGCCGGGCTCGTGCGGGCGCCAATGGCTGATCCGCAATGCGGTGGCGGACTGCTTGCCGTGTTTCGCCGCCATGCGGCTGCCCACCATAAATAGATCAGTGAGTCCCAGCACCGCGGCTTGTTGGGATTCGGGATAACACACCAGCCCGATCTCGATGGCCCGCATCCGGCCTCCTGTCGTTCCTGACCCGATCAATGTCGGGTATGCCACCCGGAAGTTTTGCACAGGCGCCAAACAATGTCGCCATGCCTGAGGCCAACGCCGAGCGCTTGCTGGTTGCTCCAACAGTCTCGTGAGTCGGTGTTCATGTCGATGTGATCGACGAATAGACCATCTACTGCAGACCCAACGTTGAGACGGGTATGCAACGCAGAGGGCGTGTCGATGGAGGAGCACGCCAGATAAAATTCATTCACATCGTTGGAATAAGCAGTCTTGCTTTGCACGGTCGCGGCATGGTGCTTCGCCGGGTCGGAAGCCGAGACCAACGCCATGCCAATCCCGGCGGTCTCGGGCGCCTTCGATGCCAGTCAGCAATTGGGCGGCAACGTTGAGACGCTGCAGCAACAGGGATCGCCGCAGGGCGCGTCGTCGGATTGGGGTAGGGGCGGGCCTGAACATGTCTGGCCAAGGTTTCGAGAGACAACTGGCACAGAATCCTCGCGCGTTGATAGCCGGACCCTAGTCAGTAGTCAGTTCCTCGGTCGATCCAAAACCGGTTCGTTTGTAGACGGGCGCGTCAGTGAAACCTCCGGGGTGATGACCCCCGTCTCCATCCGCCTGTGCAGCTTCCACTCTCCTTTCACACGCCTCCAGATCTCGAGTGCCTGGCCGCGCGCCTGCACGTCGCCGTTTTTCTGAACCTGCGCGAGCCCAACTACGTGCCAGGCAATGTCGTTGGCCATCGTGATCTCGCGACTCGTCGCGACCAGCTTCCCGCGCGTCACGACTTCACGTAGTGCTCGCACGGCAGCGTCGCGGCCGGTCACCGTCGCCGTATCGTCCAGGAGCTCGACGTCTTCGGTCATCGTGGTGGACAGCGTCGTCATGTCCTGCGCATTGACCGCCGTCGTCCAACGATGGATCGCGGCTTCGAGCGTAACGCGATCCGAATCCTGGGCGGCGGGCGCCCTCGTGCACGCGAGCAAGCCACTTGCCAGCAAACCTGCACAAAGAGTGGCGAGCGAGAGCGCCTTGTTCATATAGGTAGTAACGCACGGGTTGCGCCATGGGTTTTAAGGAAATGCGTCTCGCGAAAATGAAAAGGCCCGCACCGTTGCCAGTGCGGGCCCTGAAGACAAGACGATCGACCGTCGATCGTCCTATTTGCGCTTCTTCGTTACCGCCTTCACCGCGGCTTCCGCGTTGATGAACCCGTAGCCGTCGAGCTGGCTGTATCCATTCCCGATCAGGTTGACGAACTCGCCACTGAACGGGGAGCCACCTTCGAACTTGCCGAAGAACCTGGCGCCGCCCGGGACGAGCCTGCCCGAGGGGATCAGCACGCCGCCGCCGAGCAGATCCGCGGAGTTGCCTCCCGCAGCGCCGTTCGGACCTGCGACGTCCGTTTCATCGCGATCGACGCCGAACGTCAGCAGGTCACCGCTGGCGAATTTCCCCGGCAGGAAGGAGAGGTCGAGCTGCTTCCACTGCCCCGGCAGACCCGGCGGATCCGCGGGCAGCGAGAACGTGCCCAGCACATCGAGCGGAGTCAGACCTTCCGTACGATTACCCACGACGAAAGGTTGCCCCGGTGCCGGTGCAGGCGTTGTCCGCTCGTCGAACACGATGCCACCCGGCGAGTTCGTGGGGTTGGCGCCCGTTCCGTTGATAGAAAGGTTCGCCAGCGCGCGACTGCCGAAGTGCGTGACGCTGAACACGTTGGGATCGAACTGGCTGATCGCATTCGGATCGGCGTTTGCGTCGATCGCGAGCAGGTTGCCTCGCGAAAGCGCCAGGCCCCACGAGAAGTACGGATCGAGGTCGTGCGCGAATGCGCTGTCCTGCAGGACCTCCCGCATCTTCTTGGGTTTGACCGAGCCTGGCCCACCCGCGGCGTCCAGCACGAGCGCGGCAATCGCAGCGGCATGCGGCGCCGCCGCGCTGGTTCCGAAGAAGTTCGGGAACGTGTCGTCATCATTCGCTGTGTCGGAGGTGAAGAACGTCGTGTTGGCGCCGTCCATCGCGGCAAGATCGGGCTTTTGCCGGTACTCCACGTGCTTCAGGCGCTGGCTGTCCTTGTCGAAGTAGATGGTCGTCGGACCCGGCGAGGTGAATGCCTCGGGCACGAACGGCGCGAAGAACGGATAGGCCGCGACACCGATCGCACCCGCCGCCGAGTTGTGGCCGTAGGTCACCGGATCCAGGTAGCTGGTGTATTCCTGCGGGCTCGTGTTTCCAAAGCCCACCCACCGGATACGGTCCGCGACCCGGCGACTGGGCGTCGGCGTGTTGGCGCGAGCGATCACCATTTGAACCGCGATGGTTGCATTGATGCCGCCGAGCACGGCGGGGCGATTCGTGAGCGTGTTCTGCTCCGCCAGCGCACCGATGAACTCTCCGGTGGAACGGAAGAACAGCAGGTTGTAGTCCGAAAGCACCGCCTCGGGAAGGTCGGCGTTCGAGACCGTGTACTTGAAGTCACCGCCGGTCGGTTCGAAGCTCGTGACACGCACACGATAGGTTCCGGTGGCCGGGAGTTCCAGCGCGAAAAACTCGGGATTCGTGCCGGTGTCTTTCGTGGCCAGCGACACGTTGGCTGGGCTGAACAATTCCAGCACGATGTCGGGAATCGACGTGCCGGTCGTCGTGGTGTCCCCGTCGACGAAGATGAAAACCTGCTGGCCCGCCGTGCCGCTGAATGTGAAGTCCGTGAAGCCGCCATTGGCGACCGTGCCGGTACCCGCGGCGAACGGCGCCCCGGTGGGCGTTGGCGGATTCGCGTCGAACGGCTCGTTCCACTGCAGGACGACGGTATTGCTGCTGCCCGGATTGATCGTGAATTGCACGTTCTGCGCGATGTCGACCGAGCCGGTCCCGGCGAAGTTGTGGAAGCCGCCGGCATACACGGCCGGAGGTACGTTCGTGAAATTCAGATTTGTGTTCGCCCACGACGTCGAGTTGCCCGGAACGATCTGGATCTTCGAGTCGTACGCCTGCGTCGCCGGACGGTTTCCGGCCGAGGAGAAATACGACACACCTTTCGCGACGACCTCATCGACCGCCTGCGCAACGATGCCATCCTGGAAGAAGGGTTCATCGAGATAGATGATGTCGTCGACGATCACGTCGGCCTTGAAGCCGGCGCGGTAGTTCGGCGCCGCCGGGTCGCCCGCGAGTGCGCGAATGTTGTCGGCGAAGCCCAGCTGCCCGGTGTTCGCGGTCGCGAAGCCGAGTTTCGCCTTGGGCGCGAGATCGTGCACGATCTGCAGCATCGCGCGGCCCTCGTCGGTGCGCGCAGGGAAGTCCTCGAGAACGACCACCGGCTCGGTATTGCCCGCCGGATTGCCCGCACCCGGGAGATCGCCGCTTGCGATGTCGAGCGCGGCGCTGTTCGGCGCGGCGTTGGTGTCATAGCTGTCGGACATCACGCCCACCGTGATGCCCGAGCCGTCGACACCCGCGGGAAGCTTGTTCACGCGGTGCTGCACGATGCCCTGGCTGTCGGTGGCGCCGACGTTGGTGATTGCCGGGCTCGACGGCACGACGGCGACCACACCCTTGGTGCGCGCAATGCTCAGGAGCTGTTCGACCGGGACATAGGCTTCGACGAGGCCCGGGCCGTAGGAGAGGTCCGATGCGACGACTTCGACGCCGGCTAACTTCTTCAGTGAACCGAGTGTCTGCGACGCGGTCGGCGAGCCGTCGAGCGAAATGCGAACGAGTGCGCGGTTGGCATCGTCGAACTGCACCGGCGAGGTCACCGTCACCTCCGGTTCTGCGCTCGCTGCGGCAGAGCGCGCAGATGCGCGGGCCGCGACTGGTGGTGCGACCAGTTGCTTCAGACCCTCACCGAGATTTGCGGTTTCATCGGCCGCCCATGCCGTCGCCGGCGCGAGCGCGACGCCCAACGCGATCGACAGTCCGAGGCGCGCGAGCGTGGTCCCGCGGACGCGCCATGTCTGACTTTTCATGCTTGAAGCTCCCTGCTTGTTATTGGGGTGGCAACCATGCTCGAGACCGTCGAACGTCTGATGCCAAGTGGACGCCGAAGCTACGCCAGCGCTTGCAACGATTCAACACGGCAACGCACCAGACGTTGCGCGGGAAAGTGTTGCGCCGAAGTCGAAGCGCCTCGATGCGTGCTGCAAGTCAGCCACCACCGACAAGGGGTTCCGCCGGGGTCAAAGAAGTTAGTCTCAGCAGCTGGATATCGGGTAGAGCAAGTGGTTGATTGTCCGAGCTCGATCGACCGATCAGCCGGACTTTACCGGCGACTTTCGTCGCCCCGACTACTTACTGCCTGCTGGCTTTTATTCGCCGAAGCGGAAGTTGCCCGCTAGCTCGCGCAAAAGATTGAGTTGCTGCGGGGCGCGGTTTGACGCCCTGCGAATGGGACGCTCGGTGACAAACATCTGATTCCGCGCTACGCGAAGTCTGTGGTTGCCGTGATTTCGAGTGGCGGGCGATGTTGCGCGCGTATTTGGGGAAATCCAACTCGAACCGATTTTTCAGGTCGTTCGCACCCGCTTCGATCTTTTCCGGACTCAACTCAGGGCGCCGACCTTTGAAACCAAAGACGATGACGTTGCTGTCCTTCTGAACCTGCAGCGAGTGCAACTCGCCATCAAAGGCATCACGAAGCTTCGCAAGATGGGCTGCAGTGGAATCCCTGTCACCACACACGTTGACCACAAATACGCCATCGGCGGAGAGGCGGTTGCGCGCGTTCCGGTAGAAGGCGACCGTATCAAGATCGGCGGCAATACCTTTTCGATCGCAGGCGTCTGCAAGGATTACATCCTTGTCATGCGAGGAGACTGACAGATACGCCGCACCGTCGTCGTTGACCACGCGAAAGCGATGATTGTCCGCCGGAATGCAGAATTCGTTGCGCATCGCAATGACGTCCCGACTTACCTCAACAGCCGTGAAGGATGCTTCGGGTAGATTGCCGTAACAAAATTTGGCCAAGGACCCGCCGCCCAGACCGAGCAGCAAGATGCGCTTTGGAGCGCGGTTGAACAGGAGGAACGCCATCATCTTGCGGGTGTAAGCGAGCACCAGCTTTTGAGGATTGCTCAACTCCATCGCACTTTGAATGGCGCCGAAGTCGAAATGCAGGAATCGCCGGCGTCCGTTGTCGACGATGAACGGTTTGAAGTAGTTGTCCGAGTACAGCCGCTCGCGAAGATTCTCGTGGCAACTTTCCGGGGGCTCGAGCAGTCGCAAAGTGACATTCGCTTCCGGGAACGGGCTCTCGATCGCCAAGAGCCGCGATAGTCTGCGTTGCATTGCTGTTTGTCGGGCGATGCGCGCCGGCGCGCGCCGGTTCAGGTTACGGGCTTGTCCGGATTTTGCGAGGCCGCTTCCGCCTCGGCGGGGATCTTCCGCTTGTCGGGCTTGCCGGGCACGACGACGGTTGCGAGCGGACCCAGAGGTCCTCGGGAAGCGCGTTGCTCCATCAGCGCAAAGACGGCGCTCACGACTTCATCCACCGCGCGCGGGTTGAACCGCGCAGATGCTGACGTAGTGTCGGCAATCACCTTGACCGCGGCGCCGGCACTGGCGTTGCGGCACTGCAGGCCTTGAGAGCCCAGCATCAATGCGGTCATGAACCCTCGTCCCCAGCTGTGGAGTCGTTCTGCCTCTCCACCTTCCATCGGACTTCGGAGTACCGACGACCTGAATCGCGAATTCTGATTTGAGAGCTGGCGGTCGAGATCTTGCAGAAAGCCGATGATCAAGGCGATGAACTCATCGTATTGCGGTTGCGGTGCAATCTCGGGCGGGATCTTCCAGCCTCGTACACCCCAGATGGGAGGCAGCCATGCGCCAGCGGCAATGCCCACCGGCCAGGCAACCAGCGCCACGAGGTAGCCCTCGAGCTCCGTGACGTCCATGCGGCCGCGCGGCCAGGCGCCTTCGTTCAACCACTGAATGAGACGGGCGCGCTGTGGATCACCGAAGGGGGCGGCGCCAAACGTGCGCAGCTCCGGCGGCATGAGCTTGCCGGTGTCGGGCCCACCAGCGGCTCCGTTCCGATACCGCTTGGCCAAACTACTCATGTCAGCACCTCCAGCATTAGCCGCTCTTGCGGCGCGAAGAATTCTTGGTCTCGGCTTCCGGCGACCAGGCCTTGCCGGTGCGCGATTCGATGTAGTCCCGCATGAGACGGCGCACGACCTGCGACGGCGTCGAGTCCTCTTCGGCGCAAAGACGTTCGAACAATTCTTTCTTGCGCGGGTCGATCAGTATGGTCAGGCGCGCGGTGCGTTCTTCCAGAGCCACAAAAATGCCTCGAAGGGATGGTTGATAATCACATTAACATGCTATGCACATTGGAATCGCATCCTGTGAAATCCGCGTTCGAGAGGTGCCCTTTGGAGGGTGGAGTTCGGCGCGGCCTGATCGGCGGTGGACATGAACGAAGGGGCGTCCTGACTGCCGGGGAAGCGTTCGATGCCAAGGACTTTCTGGCCACCATACCCCTGTCCCTGAAGTGGTATACCAGTTGACGCCAGAGGTATAGCCACTTCATAGTCGAACCGGTCTAACGGGTTGCAAACTCAGGAGGGGCGGTCGTGAGAAAAGAAAAACTATGGTTCGTGAGCGGTGCTGGGCTGGTGGGTTTGTCATGCATGCAGTTGGCGCAGGCGCAGTCCGCCGAAACCCCTGACCGGATCGACGAGGTCATCGTCACCGCCACCAAGCGCGAGCAATCCGTCCAGGAAGTCCCGCAGGCCGTGCAGGTCATAAGTGCGGACCAGTTGGCGAGCGCGAGCATCCACGAATTTACGGACCTGACCCGGATCGCTGCCTCGCTGGTCATCAAGCCGGCCGAGCATCCCGTAAACGCATCAGTGTCGCTGCGTGGCATCGGCACCTTTGCGTTCAGCATTGGCGTCGAGCCCAGCGTCGCGGTTCAGGTGGATGACGTTCCGGTCGCGTTTCAGGCTCGCGCCTTCGCTGACCTTTCTGATGTTCAACGAATCGAAGTCCTGCGCGGACCCCAAAGCACCTTGTACGGCAAGGCAGCGTCAGCCGGTCTCATCAACATCGTGACTCTCGGGCCGACAGAAGAGTTTTCCGGAAGCGCGCATGTGTTGGGCACTTCCGATGAGGAGTTCGTCGGCGGGCTCAGCCTGGCGGGGCCCATCGGCGAAAACTTTGGCTATCGCGTCGTCGCACAGCACACGACCTACGACGGCAACGTCGAGAACCTGTTCAACGGCGACAAGGTGAACGGCCGTGAGTCGACCACGGTGCGCGGAAAACTCGTGTGGGATCCGTCCGAAAACTTCAGCGCGACCCTGGGGGCTGACTACATCGATGGTGAAACCACCGTCGGTCGGCCATTTGTTCGACTCGATCCGACTGCGCTGCTCAGAAACACTCCCGGTCTGACGAACGACGTAACGCTCCCAGGCGTGGTTGCCGATGCCGACAATACGGACATCAGCAACAATTTCGCGGCTGGAACCGACTACGAAGGTAACGGCGGATCTCTCAAACTCGAGATCGGGCTGCCCGCGGATCACACGCTCGTGTCGATCTCTTCGTACGACAGTTTCGAGCTCAACGACCTGCTGGATCAGGACGATACTTCCGTCGCCGCGCCTGACAATTTCCAGGACGGCGTGTTCGAATCCAAACAGCTGACACAGGAAATCCGCCTGTTGTCGCCCGATGATCAGGCGCTACGCTATACGCTCGGGCTCTATTACGGCGACACGCAACTCGACCGCAATTTTTTCCGAGGTCCCGTCTACTCTCAGGCAAATTGGGTCGCCAGTTCCGATTCCACGCAAAAGGCGATATTCGGTCAGGCGGATTGGGAATTCGTGGAGAACACGACGCTCACCGCTGGAATTCGCTACCAGGAAGAAGACATCGACTACACATTCCTCGACATTCAGAACGGGAACGCTTTCTTCGATGGAGACGCCAAAGACAGTTTTGAGACCTATCGCCTCGGCCTGCAGCATCAGTTCACCGACGACGTCATGATGTACGCAGCGTATGCGACGGGTCACAAAGGGCAGACCTTCGATCTGACGACGGGCTTCAACCTCAATCGCCAGCTTGCCGGACCCGTGTTGCCTGAAACCTCCAACAGCTACGAGATCGGCGCGCGCACGCAGGGCCTCGATGGCCGCCTCACAGTGAACATCACCGCATTCGATGTCCGCTATGACGACTTCCAGGCGCAGGGCATCGAGTTTCTGCCGGACGGCTCATTCAATTTCCGTCTTTCCAATGTGGGCAAAGTCAGAACTCGCGGCGTTGAAATCGACTCGCTCGCCGCCGTGGGTGAACACCTGAACATGAATCTTTCGCTCGCATTCATCGACGCGATCATTCAGGACTTCCCGTTGGGCCAGTGCTATCCGGGGCAGACCGCCGCGCAAGGTTGCACTGGAACCCCCACACACCAGGATCTGAGCGGCAAACGTCCGCCGCAGGCTCCCGAGTTCAAGGCGACAGCGGGGTTCGACTACTGGCGGCCGCTCAATGGCGGCTCGTTGGAGGGAGTCCTGCAAGGTGCGTATGTCTACCAGAGCGCTATCAACTACGCGTTGAGCGCGGACCCTGAGGGCAACCAAGGGGGCTACGGAATCCTGAACCTCTCTGTTGGCGTGCGTAACCAGGACCGAGGCTACGAAGTCATGGCCTTCGTCAACAACGCGCTGGATAAGCAGTACTACGCGAACTATGCCAACAGCAACGGCAATTTTGGCAACAAGCAGGCAATCAACGCGGTGCTGCCGCGCGATTTCGAACGCTACGCGGGAATTCGCGCGAGGTTCGACTTCTAGGTAACGAAAATGGGCGACACACGACGCCGCTACGAAAAGATCGCTGAGGAACTGCGCGCGGAAATCGCCAGCGGCACCTACGCGGTCGGGCAGCGGCTTCCCTCTGAACGCGAGCTGGCGCAGCGCTTCAAGGTGTCGCGGCCCTCGGTGCGCGAAGCGACCATTGCTCTCGAGTTGGACGGCCTGGTCGAGGTGCGCTACGGCTCCGGTGTGCACGTCATCGCCACGTCGCCGAAAGGCGGCGTGGCTGGCGTCACCGACTTCGGGCCCTTTGAATTGCTGGAAGCGCGACGCGCAATCGAGTCGGAAACCTGCGCGCTCGCCGCCAAGCGGATTACTCCCGAGCAACTTTCGGAGCTCGCCACTCTCATCGGTGAAATGAGAGAAGAGAATGAACACAACGTGACGCAAAGCGAGGACGCGGACCGCCGCTTCCATGAATTGATCGCGGAATCGACTGGAAACAGCGCCCTGTTCGCTGCCGTAAAGACGCTGTGGGATGCCCGCAAGCGTTCACCCCAGTACAAGCTCTTGAGCCAGAAGGTCAGGGCCAAGGGTGTCAAGCCACGAATCGACGAGCACACCCGGGTGGTGGATGCGCTCAAGCGCGGAGATTCCAATGGTGCGCGGACGGCGATGCGAGACCATCTGGCGCGCGTCATCGACGAACTGCTCAAGTCCACGGAAGCCGAGGCCCATGAGCGAGCCAGCGCGGAAATCGCGGAGAAGCGGCGCAAATACACCGCGGCGTAGACAGCGCAATATAAGAACGGACGCAAGTACGAGGGGCCTGATGATGTGCAATGCCAATGGCGGGTTGAGATGGTTGATCGGCGTGCTGCTTGCGTGTTGGTTCACTCCCGCGCTCTGCGGAGAATCCCAGGTCATCCAGAATGTCTTGTCACGGCCCGGCATGACGCTGACCGGCAAGTGGCACGTGATCGTCGATCCCTACGAAAACGGGTACTACGACTATCGTCGCCAGCCGTTCGATGCCACTACACCTGCGCGTGGCGGCTACTTCCTGGATCGCAAGCCGGCCGATCGATCCGAACTCGTCGAATATGATTTCGACACGAGTCCGACGCTTAACGTGCCCGGTGACTGGAACTCCCAGGAAGATCGTCTCTTCTACTATGAAGGCACCGTCTGGTACCGGCGGAAGTTTGATTACACGCCGGCGCCCGACAAGCGCGTGTTCGTGCATTTCGGTGCGGCAAACTACCAGGCCGATGTGTACCTCAACGGCCAGAAGCTCGGACGGCACGTCGGTGGCTTTACGCCGTTTGCCTTCGAGGTCACGGGAATCCTGAAGGCCACGGACAACTCGCTGGTCGTGAAAGTCGACGACACCCGTCATGCGGACGCGGTGCCGACCGTCAATACCGACTGGTGGAACTACGGCGGACTGACGCGCGAGGTGAGCATCGTCGAGACGCCTGCCGCATTCATCCGCGACTACCAGGTGCAACTCGAGAAAGGATCGACGCGGCGCATCTTCGCGCGCGTCCAGGTCGATGGCGCGAAATCACCGGTCAAGGTAACGCTGTCGATACGCGAGGCCAATCTGACCGTGAGTGCGATGAGCGACGCCGCGGGTGTAGCCACCTTCCAACTGGACGCACCCAAGCTCAAATTGTGGGCTCCGGAGAATCCGAAGCTTTACCAGGTGTCGATCAGTGCGGGGAATGACCGCGTTGACGATCGCATCGGCTTTCGCAGCATCGTTGTTCGTGGCCCCGACATTCTGCTGAACGGACGTTCGATATTTCTGCGTGGCATCTCCCTCCACGAGGAAAACCCGCTGCGCGGCGGACGCGCCTACTCGGTGGAAGATGCCCGCCTGCTCCTCGGGTGGGCCAAGGAGCTGGGCTGCAACTTCGTGCGACTCGCGCACTATCCGCACAACGAGCACATGGCGCGAGTGGCCGACGAGCTGGGGCTGATGCTGTGGGAGGAGGTGCCGGTCTATTGGACTATCCAGTGGGAGAATCCGCAGACACTGGCGAATGCAAAAGCGCAACTCACGGATCTGATTACGCGCGATCGCAGTCGGGCCAGCGTCATCGTCTGGTCGGTCGCGAACGAAACTCCCGTGAGCGAGCCGCGCACTCGATTCCTGAAGGACCTGGTGGATACCGCGCGCGTGCTCGATTCAACGCGCCTGGTGTCGGCGGCGATGGAGGTCCATGCAGACCCTGCTGATCCCAACCATCGCATCGTCGATGATCCGTTGGGCGCCTACACGGACCTGTTGAGCTTCAACCAATACGTCGGCTGGTACGACGGCCTGCCCGACAAGTTGCCGCTGATCACCTGGTCGTTCGGATATCAGAAGCCGGTCGTCATCAGTGAGTTTGGCGCCGACGCATTGCAAGGATTCCACGCCGACCGCCTCACCCGCTTCAGCGAGGAGTATCAGGAGGATCTGTATCGCCAGACGCTTGCCATGCTCGAGCGCATACCGCAGTGGCGTGGCACCACGCCGTGGATACTCACAGACTTCCGCTCGCCGCGACGTCCGCTCCCCCATGTGCAGGACGGGTGGAATCGAAAAGGACTGATCGGGGAAAACGGCACGAAGAAGAAGGCGTTCTTCGTGCTCCAGGATTTCTACGAGCGCATGCGATTGAAATCGCGCGCACCATGAACGCTACGGATCACCCAGGTCGATACGCTTGCGGCCGTAAAGCCGCGCGTCGATTGACCACGATCCAGGGCCCAGCATCACGAGGCTCACGCCAATCAACGCGAGTATCAGCTGTGTCGGCGCGAACGCTTCCCCCGCAAATGCGAGCACGCCTTGAAGGATCGCGTGGCATGACGCGGCGAAGGGGGTCCACAATCCCGCGAGAATCAACGCGGCAGTCAGGCAGCTGAACAGTGAGATCCAGAGGACCCAATCGACGGGCCATCCGCGGAACATTGCCGCGCCGACGACCAACGCTGGCGCGCCGCAAGTCACGCGCAGCACCCACAGGCCACATCCCGGCCATCCGTTTGGAAACGTGGAGAATAGACGTTGCATGGGCTCTCACTCGAGCCTATCCAGCTTCACCGCCGCGCGAGACCCTCGAAGAAGTAGTTTGCGGGCTATCCCTTTGGGGGATCGGCGCTGGTCAGAAACCCGCGATTGAGCGCCATCGTGACGGCGTGAGTGCGATCGTTGGCGCCCAGCTTCCCGATGATGCGCTTCATGTGCGCCTTGGCGGTTTGTTCGGTTATATGAAGCTGCTCGCCAATTTCCCGGTTGGACTTGCCCGCGGCAACGAGCTCGAGCACTTCGATCTCGCGATCTGAAAGAGCTTCCTGGCCGACATGAGAGGCGAGCTCCGACGCTACATCCGGGTGAATCCGCTTTTGGCCGGCGTGCACGGCCCGAATCGTTTCGAGCAAATCCTTTCGTACCAGGCCCTTGAGGACATACGCGTATGCACCCGCCTTGAGCGCCCGCTGTGCGAGCACATCTCCGCCGTAGGTAGTTAGTATGATGACCCTGGCGGCCGGGAACTCGCTGCGGATCGCTATCAGCGCGTCGATGCCGCTCATCTCGGGCATCTGGATATCGAGCAGCGTCACATCGGGGCGAACGGCGCGAAACTGCTCGACCGTTTCACGTCCGGTGGCCGCTTCCGCCACGAGCTGCATGTCGCTTTGAGTTCCTATCAGCGCCGAGATTCCTTCCCGAAGCAAAGGATGATCGTCTGCTGCCAGGACCCGGATGGGGACGCTGTCGTTCACGGGCGTTTCCAGTGCGCAAAAAACCCCGACAACGTTCGACGCTTCAACGTCCCGTCGTAAGCCAGCTTCGCCGGCACCGATAGTTCGATCTCGGTGCCCGCGCCGCGCTCGCTCCACACCTCGAGTTGCGCTCCGAAGGATTCTGCCCGCTCGCGCATTCCCTGTAGTCCCCAATGGCCGGCGCGGTGACCCGCGCGCACCACGTTCGTATCGATGCCAATTCCATCGTCGCGAATTCGAAGTATGAATGCGTTCTCCGTGTAATGCAGCCCGACTTCGATATGCCGCGCCTCCGCATGCTGAGCCGAGTTTCTCAGAGCTTCGCGGGCGATACGGTACACATCGTCCCGAACGAGTGGGGCGACTGCTCTGGCCTTGCCCTCGACCACGACCCGGAACGACAGCGGGCGCGGCCCGTCCGACGTGAGTTCCTGCCCGAGCGCCGTCAGTGAATCGGCGAGATCGCTCGCGACCGGCGCGTTCGAGCGCAGATCGTGTACGGCGGCGCGGCCCTCGGCGATGGCACGATCGCCACCATCGAGCGCGGTTTCGAGGGCCTCCACAGCCTCCGGAGCGCGGTCTGGCAAAAGTGCACGCACTGCTTGCATGCGAAACATCAATCCCTGAAAGCCCTGCAGCAGAGAGTCGTGCAGCTCCCGCGCGATGCGCGTTCGTTCATGCACCCGTTCGTCGAGCCGCAGGGCGAAGTGTTGCGCGACCTGCCGTATCCGCCACAGGTACGCGACCATGATCACCGCCAGTACGAATATGACGATGAGCGACCTGAACCACCACGTTGCCCACCATGGCGGGAGTATGTCGATCGCAACCTCGAGCCCTGGCTCTCCCCACGCTCCGCGAGCAGTAGCGCCTTGAAGGTGAAACCGGTAAAGGCCCGGGCGCAGGGTGGTGTAGCTGGCAAACCGCCGATCACTGCCGACCTCCTGCCATTTGTCCTCGACTCCCTCGAGCCGATAGCGGAAGCGGTTGGTCGCGGGGCTGCGGAAACTCAAGCTGGTGAACCCGATCGAGAAACTGTTCTGGTGATGCAACAACGAAATCGATTTCGTATAGCCGAGTGCACGAGTCAGGGGCGAACCCTGGCCGGGCTCCACCCGTACACCGGACAGTTGGAAGTCGGTGAGAGCCACCGGTGGCGAATAGTCGAGGTCGCGCACGCTCTCCGGCTTGAATGCGACTCCGCCGGCAAACCCTCCGAAGAACATTTCTCCCGACGCGCCGCGAAAACACGCGCTCCAGCCGGTGAAATCCAGCCCTGGCAGCCCATCTGCAAGCGAATAGTTCTTGAAAATCTTTCGCGAACGATCGAGACGCGACAAGCCTTCACTCGTTCCCATCCACAGTTCACCGAACTTGTCCTCGAACATGCAGCTCACCGTGTTGCTCGGCAGACCATCGCGTTCGGTGTAGAGCGTGCTCGCTCCCGTTTCCGCATCGTAGCGATAGAGGCCACTGCCTGTTCCAGCCCATACGGCGCCATCGTGATCCACATGAAGAGCATGCACGCGCCTGTATAAGCGCGCGTTTCCACTCGCGCGCTGCAAAGGGACCGGTGTGAATCGCCCGGTGTCGGGGTCGAGGCGCTGCACGCCATCGCCGTCGGCGTCCAGCCAGAGTTGCCCGCGCGCGTCCTCCACGACCGAGCGGTATACGTGCGGAGCATTCCGCTTTCCATGCCGATAGGTGATGAAGGTGCCCTTGGCGGAATCGAACCGGTTCAATCCATCGGTTGTGCCTATCCAGAGCCGCCCGCGGGAATCATAGAAGAGTCGAATGACCCAGTTGTCGCTCAGGCTGGCCGGGTCCTCGTCGTCGTGGCGAAACGCTTGCAACCGCCCGGTTGCAGTAGTGAGCCGATACAGTCCCTGGCCGCCGGTGCCGATCCACATTGCCTCGCCGGAGGGATCGTCGACTAT
>Ga0193753_10001853_pt1 | contig 17449 bp, 12 predicted proteins | sample H1c2metaG_FD_144925 | JGI IMG/M metagenome (GOLD analysis project Ga0193753, IMG submission 144925) | Soil microbial communities from a riparian zone of the East river system, Colorado, United States - H1c2 | ecosystem: Environmental > Terrestrial > Soil > Riparian zone | place: USA: East...
GTGCTACTAATGGCTCACGAGATTCCGCCGCTGAGTTGGATGCACGGTTGGACAAAATCGTACAGGTTGCCGACGCGAATGGCCGGATACCTCTTTGGCGTCGGCATCCCAGAGGAATTGTGCAAAGCCGCCGTCCTGTTTTTCCTCGCGCAACGCCGCGTTCTGCTGCCACCACAGTCGATGCTCTTTTACGGACTGATGTCCGGGCTTGGCTTTGGCATTTACGAAGGAGTCGGTTATCAGACTGGCGCGAATCTCAACACCGGCAGCATGGGGGCTTACTATTTGAACAACATGCTGCGGCTTACGTCGCTGCCGTTCCTGCATGCGATCTGGAGTGGCATCGCGGGCTACTTCATCGGCTTCGCCTTTCAATATCCGCAGCGCAAAGCCGGCTTGCTCGTTGTGGCCATCGCCTTGCCGTCCTTGCTGCACGGACTCTACGACGTGGCGAACCATGCGCTCGCGCTCGTGTTTGCGACGCTCAGCGTGCTGGCGCTTTACCTCTATTTGGCGAAGAGCGTTTACTTCGAAAGCGTGCTGGCGGGAAAACCGGCCAGTGCCACGCCGCCGCTCGGGAGCGCGGCTCCACCGAAGCCGGATTCCAGTTCTCCCACCTCAAAGGTTCCGCCGTTCCCGCCTGCTTCGGCTTGAAGCCAGTTCGCGCCGCACGTAACCCCTTAACTCTGCCCCGTCGGCTTAGGGAGATCAGCATTCAGCAACCTTTGCGTTTCGCTGATGGCTTGAGTGGTGAGCAGAAGAATCTCCGCCGCCTCGCCGGCTTCCGGCAATTCTCTTTCGGCAAGCTTCTGGCGCAGCGAGCCGGCCAGAAACGAAATGCTCGTCAACAGTTGTCCGAGACCGTCGTGCAACACCTTGCGCACTCGTTCGCGCTCAGCTTCGGTGGCTTGGGCGACCGCGGCATTCAAGGCGCGCACCTGCTTGCGGCGCGGATTTGTTAATACAGTGTCCATTCCGAAATTAATTCGTCCTGCTCCCTGACATTCCAAGACACGAAAGGCAAACGGCGCGCGCGTCGCCTGAAACCATCGTCCGCCTTAAAAAGCCCCGCTCACCATCGCCCCTAATGGCCGACGCGGCGGACCGAGGAGCCAGACGCGGCGGCTGAGCACGCCGGCGGCTTCGGAAACTTCCAAGGTGCCAATCCGCACTTTCACGGGCAGTTCCCATCGACTCTCCTTGAAGGCCCCGACCGCGATGCGCCGGCGCGTCCGTTCCGATAGTTGTTCAGGTTGTCGCTTCTTCATGGCGGAAGCAAAACACGCGAGAAATGGGCGGAGAATCGGGCCAGCACCTGAAACGGGTTTCCCTCCAAAAAGAAACAGGCCATCGGGGATTGTTCCATCCGATGGCCTCGAAATCTCCGCGAAACTTTCCGTGCGTCAGAGCACTGGCTCGGACTTCATCCATTGAATCGCGTGCTGAATCAATTCCGCGCCGCTCTTGACGCTCAGCTTGAGTTTCAGGTTTTCGCGATAGGACTCAATCGTCTTGATGCTCAAGTTGAGTTGCTCGGCGATTTGACGCGTGGCGAAGCCGTTGCCCAGCAGTTGAAACACTTCGAGTTCGCGGTCGCTCAGATGATCCAACGGCGAGCTGTTCTCCTCCGGGACCTGGTTGCTGACGAGGTGCTGCAACATCTTCTGCTTCATTCGATCGCTGACGTAAATCTCGCCCTTAAGCACCCGGTTGATCGCCAGCAACATTTTTTCGCTCGGCTCTTTCTTCATCACGTAACCCCGCGCCCCGGCGCGCAATGCCCGTTCGGCGTAAAGTGTTTCGTCATGCATGGAGATGACGAGCATGGGAAGTTGCGGCTTCTCGGACTTGAGCTGCTTGATCAATTCCAACCCGTTGGTCTTGGGCAACGACACGTCGAGAATAACGAGATCGGGCTTCTGCGCGCGCACTAGCTCCAACGCTTTCGCCGCGCTCTCCGCTTCGCCAACCACGCTCAAGCCCGGCTGCTGATTGATGAGCTGGGCGAGTCCCTGTCGCACGATGGGATGATCCTCGACCAAGATGATGCGGAATTTTTTCTTGTCAGCGATGGAGGTCCCGGTCGCTGCGGGCGCGGGCGCGGCGGCGCGTTTGGCTTTCGAAGCAGTCGCTGCTTTCATGTGAATTCTTCTCTCCTGTTGTCTTCAACGTGGTAGTGGAAAGCATTTTTCACCGCAAGCCAATTCTCCCGTGCCACGCAATCTCACAATGCTGTTTGCCGCGCGCCGCGCCTGCGGTAGCGTGGCGGCGATGGAAATGCAGGAGCAATACGATGACGCGATGTTCGATTATACGACGGGCGATTACGATGCCGCCCTTGCGAAGTTCCAGCAGATTCTCCAGGCCTACCCGCAGCACTTCGACGCGCAGCTTTCCACCGCGATGTGCTTTTACCGCAAAGGCGATTTTGCGAAGGCGATTGAAGAAGGGCACAAGGCGGAACAATTGCAGCCGAACGAGCAACTCGTGCATACCAACCTTTCGCTCTTCTACATGAAATCGGGCGACAAGAAGACGGCGGAGCATCACGGCTTGCAGGCGCGTATCGCCTCGTGGCGCGGGAACATGGACAAACCAGGCGCGCCGCCGGCGGCCTCGGAAGATGATTTGAAAATGGCGCAGCCGAAAGCGCCACCGGCAAAAGTGCCCACGCAGTTTCCCGACATGCCATGGAAAAAGAAACCGCCGGCGCACTAGGAAGAATTTGAAACTCACGAACTCGGGAGGAACGAGATTGAGCAGCATTCATTTCCATTTTCTTGAATTCGAAATTTTAATTATGAAATCAGCTTACGAACTCGCGATGGAGCGGCTTAACAAACAAGGCCCGCAAAAGAAACTCACCGACGCGCAAAAGAAGGAACTGGCCGAGTTGGATTCGCGTTATACCGCCAAGATTGCCGAGCGCGAGATCTTTCTCAAAGGCGAGTTGGGTCTGGCCGCGGCCAAAGGCGACGCCGAAGCCTACGTGCAGTTGGAAAAACAACTGGTAAGCGAACGGAAGAAATTCCAAGGCGAGTTGGAAGAGAAGAAGGAGAAAGTCCGGCAAGGCGGTAAGTAGGAAATCTTGGGCGCGAGTTTGACTAAACCGCCTCAGTGCCGGCAAACGACAGCGCCTCTTCCAGCCAGGTATCAGCACGCAGGACGGCGGCGCGCTGCTTCGCGGCCAGGCGCTGGGCGTTTCTTTGCGCGAGCGCAAACGCGGAACGCGCGATGCCACGCTTACCCGGCAGATTGAGAGTGACAGTGCGTCGCAATGTTCCGGCCGCAATCGACGGCAAGTGGCGGCGAATCAATTCGTCCTCTGCGCTAACGAATGCCTGGGCGCTCCCGGGATCACCTTGCCGCGCGCTGCGTCCGAAAAGCTGGCGATCGACGCGGCCGGATTCATGGCGCTCACTCGCGATCACATGCAGACCGCCGATGGCCGCCACGTCACGTCCGAGCTTAATGTCCGTCCCGCGCCCGGCCATGTTGGTGGCGATGGTGATGCGGCCTCGTTCGCCGGCGAGCGCGATGACCGCGCCTTCTTCGTGCAAGCGCACGGCGTTCAAAATCTTGAACTCGATGTTGTGCGGTCCGAGCCGTTCGGCAAGTCGTTCGCTGGCGTGGACGCTGCGGGTGCCCACCAGCACCGGACGTCCGAGTTGATGCACGCGAAGCACCTCATCCGCGATCGCCTGCCATTTGGAATTCTCGTTTGCAAAAATTTGATCCGGCCAATGTTCGCGCACGCACGGACGGTTCGTCGGTATCGTAATGACCGGCAATTTGTAAGTTTGCCAGAACTCGCCCGCGGCTTCCTTTGCCGTGCCCGTCATCCCAGACAAGCGATGGAAGCAACGGAAGAAACGCTGGAAGCTGAGCCGCGCAATCGTCTCCGATGGATCGGAAATCGGCAGACCCTCTTTGGCCTCGATGGCCTGGTGCATTCCCTCGCGCCATGTCCGCTGCGGCATCGGGCGTCCGGTGAACTCGTCCACGATCACCACTTTGTCGCCTTCGATGATGTAATGCTTGTCGCGCAAGAAAAATTCGCGGGCGACAAGTGACTGGCGAATCAATTCCATCCGCCGGTCCGATCCGCGCCAAAGTCCGGGCAATGCGGCGCAACGCTCCGACAATTTTCGCCGCCCGGCCTCAGTCAGTTCCACCTCTTTGTAACGCAGGTTCGTCCGATAGTCGGCTTCGCTCTTCAATTCCGCCGCGATGTGCTCGGACAACTGCGCCGCCTCGCGCAGCCAATCGTTCTTGTGCGTGGTGGAAATGATGAGGGGCGTGACGGCTTCATCGATGAGAATGCTGTCTGCCTCGTCCACGATGGTCGTGTGCAGGCCGCGTAGAACGAGCGGCTCTTGCTGATAAGGCTCAGGCGCGATCATACGGCGAATGAGCCTTCGCGTTGGATTCTGAAGTTGCCCAAGCTTAAGACGGTCGCGCAGAAAATCAGCGAGCAACTCTTTGCTCGTCGTATAAGTGACATCGCAGGTATAACCCTTCTGACGTTCGGGAGGCCCCATCCACGCCGCGACATGGCCCACGCGAACGCCGCAAAAGTGATAGAGAGGTTGAAGCCATTCCGCGTCGCGCTTCACCAGATAATCGTTGACCGTGAGAATGTGACACGGACGTTGCGTCCAGCCGGCCAACACCGCCGCGACTCCGGCCGTGAGCGTCTTGCCTTCGCCAGTCGCCATTTCGGCGAGGTAGCCGCGATGCAACGCGAGCGCGCCCATCAACTGAACGATGAAAGGCCGGAGACCAAGCTGGCGATCCGATGCCTCTCGAATTGCCGCGAGCGCATTCAGCAGCACTTCGTCCGGCAAGTTTCCACCACGTCGAAACTGTTCGCGAAACTTGAGTAGCTTTTCGTGCAGCTTCGCGGAAGACGTCTCCATCCATTGCGGCGCTTGCCGGTCCGCTTGTTCCGCCTGTTCTCGAAGTTCGCCGAGCACACGCGATCGGCGATGATACACGCCCATGACGCTGTTTACGCGCGCATCGATGCCCTTCAACATCGGCGTGGGGCGCTGATGACCCGTGCGGCGATAATCCTGGGTGGGCGTGATCACAGTTGATAACGCTTTTGCAGAAGCTGCTGGAGCCGGCGAATCCAACGCGGCAACAGCGGCTCCGGCTCTAGATCGAAACGAATTTTCCCGGATCGTCCGTGAAGAATAGCCGCGTCGGCGTTCGCACCGATGTCCGCATGGACTTCAAAGAACGGTTCGGCGGCTTTCTGCGGATCATCGGCGGCAACGGGGACTTCACCGCCACTCATCCAGCCGAGCGCCGGCGATGGAAGCGTCTGCTGCTCGCCCGGAATGATGCGCCACTTGCTGATCGGCACAACGCGTCCCGCTTCGCCGAACAAGCGCACTTCCGCGCCAGAAATGGTTCGGCCGAAAAGCGTGTCGCCGTCCTCCTGTTTCACGGTCGCGGCAAACTCGAATTGAGCGGGGTTCACGAGCAATCCGAGACGAGCGCCGCGCGCCAGCCAACGACCGACTTGATCCTGAATTTCCGGCGCGATCCAAATTCCATCGTGGCTCGCCTTTACGACGAGTGCGGCTTTGTCGGCCTCCAATTTTTGCACGCGTTGCGTCAGCGATTGCACGCGCATCGTGAGCGGTTTCAAGTCCGCCGTGCGCTCTTTCATGGCCAGGCGAATGCGTGCGTCCACCTCGGCGACAGCGGCGCGGGCGTGCGTCAATTCCAAATCGATTTCGGGATTGGAGAATTCGAGCAAGGGCTGGTCGCGCGTCACGCGAGTCGCGGGCTGCGCCAAAATCTTGCGCAAATAACCGGGAGTTTCAGTCACCATCTGCGTGCGTTCGCGCGCGAGCAACACACCGGGTGCGCGGAAATGACTGGGGAACTTGACCACGCCCAAGAAAAATAAAATCGCCGCCACACCGACCGCCGTTACCGCCACCGCCCGGCCGCGCGTTCGCTCAAGTTGCGGATTGCTCGCGAGGTACTGGATGAATTTCCACGTTGGCACGAGCACCCACGAGATCGCGCAGATGGCCGCCATGATGAGGCCGATCATGAAAAAGCGGTCTGCGACAATCAGAAGGATGCCGCCGAAAACAATCACGCGATAAATGCCGCTGGCCACTCCGTAAATGGCGAGCCAGAAACCTTCCTTGCGGCGATCCGTCGGGCTGACGGATTTCTTGATGCCAAACAGATAGCGCTCGCACAAATGCCGGAGTTGCCGATTGGCGCGCTGCTGGAGATTCGGAATTTCAACGAGGTCGGAAAGAATGTAGTAGCCATCAAAACGAAGCAGCGGGTTCAGGTTGAATACGAGCGTCGAGATCGACGCGATGAAGATCATGTTGTAGGCGAGATTGTGCAGCACGCCGGGACCAGTGTTGGCCCAGACGAAAACCATCGTCGCCGCGACGAACAGTTCCACGATCATGCCGGCGGAACTGACCATGATGCGTTTCCAGCGGCTGCGAAAACCCCAACTCGACGTCGCGTCCACGAAAGGCATCGGCGTGAAGATCATCAGCAGCACACCCATCACGTGGACTTCACCGCCCCACTTGCGGCAGAAGCAGGCGTGGCCGAACTCGTGCAGCGTCTTGATGACGATCATGCCGAGGTAGAGGAGAAAAAGATTATTCGTCGCGAGTACGGATTGCGACTGCTCGCGCAACGCCCCGAAGTTATCGACCGCGACCTTGAGTCCCCATCCTACGATCAGGAGCCAAAGCAACGCGCCGAATGGGCTGATAAACTTGCCGATGACCGGCAGCGTGCGGACGAGAAAACGGTCCGGGTCCAGCAGCGGGAACCGCATGAACATAAGGTTCAACAGGCGTGAGCGGACTTCGCGCTCGCGGCGTTTCTTGTAGCGCTCGAACAGTTGTGCGCTGTCGGCGGCGTTTTCGTACTGAAGGAGATTGGCGTGATAGAGCTGCGAAAGCAGTTGAATCACCGATTCCTGCCCCGGCGCTTCATCGGGAAAACGATCGAGACATTCCTGCCACGCTTGCTGGACGGTGCGTCCGGGTTCGAGCCGCGTAGGCAGCCGGCCGAATGCGGAAGAACTGATTGCTGAATGGATTCTCCAGGACGATCCAGCGTTCGCCGCGATAATTCTGCCGCCGCACGTGAACGCCTGGGCGCAGCCAGATGTGCTGGTTCGCGATGCGATACCACGATTCGCTGAAGGTCGAGGGCGCGCTTGCCATATCACCACCAGAGTTTCAGCCGCAGGAAATCCACGGTGCGATGCGAGATGATCCAGAAGAGCGTTCTCTTCTCGACGCTGAGCTTGCATACGCCGCTCATGCCGGGGCGCCACCAGGGTTGCGCGCCGCTGTTGAACGTGCAGCGCACCATAAAAAAGTTTCCGTCCTTCTTGGGCATCGCGGCTGGCTCGATCCTGGAAATCTGAACGGAATATTTCAGCCTGGGCTGCGTGACGAACGCGATTTCACCGTTCGTGCGGCCAAGAATTTCGTGGATGTCACGCTCGTCGATTTCGGCTTCCACATACAACGTTTGGAGTTTGGCGATTTTCAGCAACGCATCACCCTGCTTTACCGGAGCGTTCAAGCGATCGCGCAAATCTCCCTCGACCACGACACCCGCGAACGGAACGCGGATCACCGCCCGCTCGAGTCGGTAACGAATGATGTCGAGGCGCGCCTTCGACTGATCTCCGAGCGCCTGGGCAATGCGCATGTCGGCGAGCGCGCCGGAAGCGCGGGCCTTTTCTGCTTCACGCAAATAACGATTCATGTCCGCGAGCGCGGCGGATTCATCGAGCAACAGTTCGCTCGTGTCGAGGGCCACGAGCTTGGCGTCCTTGTCCACGACATCGCCGGCGCGCACGAAGACTTCGTTGATGTAACCGTCGAACGGCGCCGTGAGGTACGAAACGTCGTCGCTGCGCACGATGAAGTTGCCTTCCACGCGATAAGTCACCGGCACGAAGAACAGCACGGCCAGCACGGCAACGAGGAGAAGGGAGAGCACTTTCGCCCAAGTGTGTTCCGGTCCCAGCAGCTTCGCGAGTTTCTCACGCGCGACCGCGGCGGCGCGCGCGCCGAACCACCGGTCATGCCTCTTCAAATCCGAAAGCCGCCGCGCCGCCTGATCGCAGCACAGGCGCAGTTGTTGAAGTTCCGTCGCCGTGAAAGCGCCCTTCTGGCGTTCGCACGTGATGGCCGCCATCGCCTTGTCCTCCACACGCAGCGGCAAGGAACAAAGATGGTCCACGCGCTGACTTCGTGAGAACGCTTCGTGATCGCGAGTGATGACGGTCGAATCGTCAGGCGCGGGCCAAACGACTTCCTCATCTTGATCGATCGTTTCCTCCATCGCCTTTTCGAGCTGCTGCGCGGCTTCCATCTGGCGATCGAATTTCTCCGTGCGGCTCATCGCGCGCAGGCGCACGTAACCGCCTTCCAACCAGCCCAAGCTTACGCGGTCGCAATTGAAGCGGGTGGAAAGTCCATTACAGAACGCGAGCGCCGCGGCGAGAAAACGCGTCTCGGCATTCACCACCACCATCAAGTCGAGGGCGGAGGCAAACTTCTCCACGTCGGCCTTCGCGTTCTGGGCGGCGTGCGTGGATTGATAAGCCCTCGGGACATCCGCCGCGAGTTGCAGGCGCACCAGAGATTCGCGCGCGGAGGCTTCGTCCGCCTTCAGCAACAGCACGAGCGCCACGCACACATCATCGGGATTCTGGAGCTTCAATCGCGAACCCGCCACGATCGGAATGTCCACGGCATTACTGCGTTCGACAGGAACCACGAATTCTCCGCTTTGCAAACAACGGTCAGCAAACGCTTCCAATTGCGCGGCGAAAGGAACGACGAAGCGCGACGGCCCCGTGTTGGAAGACCATTCGCCGATCTTCTTCCATTTGGGCGGCTGCGATCTGTCCTGCAAGAGCAGCACGACGCGATGAGCGCCCGTGAGTTCAGCCAGATACCTTTGGTAATGCGTCCAGAAATCGCGCGGCACGCCTCGGAACTGTCGCAAGTCGGAAAGTTCCTGGAGTGAACGGCGCAGCGGCTCGTCGGGAGCGGTGGAATCAGAAGTCATGGGAGAGCACGTGGAGATGGGGTTAGAAACACAATGCCGGCGAGGCCCGGACGAATCTGGCCGGCCGCGTTCGGGAAGAGCACTTTCACTTTCACGAGTCCGCTGGCGGGATCGGCGATGGGTGAAAGGAAGCTGATTCTGCCCTCCACCTGGATCGGCACCGCCCCCGTTTCGATCTCCAGCCGCAACACCTGATTGGTTTTGAGAGACGCGGCCAGCTTTGTTTCGATGTTGCTGACGAAGAAACATTGACGCGTGTCCACCATGCGCACGACCGGCTGATAGGGCTGACACGCTTCGCCTGAGTGGATGAGAATTTCCGTAATGTGTCCGGCAAACGGCGTTACGATGTAGCGCTTGCGCAATTGCTCGATCGCGGTCTCATGTTCCACGACGGCGACGCGATATTCGGTTTCCTTTTTCTCCAACTCCTCTTTGCTCGTGCCTTTGGTCTTGGTGAAAAGTTTTTGCGTTCCTTCGAAGTCACTCTTGCGCACGTCCACGATCAATTTGCGGCGCTCGACTTCAAGCTCTTCGAGTTTGCGATCCAGTTCGACAACCACGGCGCCGTTCATGACAAACTCCCCTTCCTTGTATGGTTCATTTCCGATGATGCCCGCCACGGAACTGCTCAGCGTGACTTCGAGAAACGACTCCGTGATGCCCGGCGCGACGATGGGGGTTTCCGCTCCGCTGGCCGCCGGGACAGTCACGACCATAACAAGCGACATCACCACGAGCGCGCGTCCGAGGGCCAGGAGGTGGCGCAGGATTTTGCATGCGTGTCTTCTCATAAGATTATTCGGTCTTCGCGGGCGCGGCGTCCAAAGCGTCCAATTTCTGCCGCAAGCTTCGGCGCACGTTCTCGATTTCGTCCAGCGACTGCGTCGGCGGCGGTTCGGCCTGGAGCGGCAACTGTTTTGTGATTGAAGGCGGCGTTGTTTTGTCGGGCATCTCCACGCTCGCGGACTTTCGCGGTTGCAAAACCGGGGCCGTGCGATCCCTTAGTTCTTCCTTCGTCAATTCGAGCTGGCGCGTTTTCAGGATCGCGCCTTGCACCAATTCCAATTCCAGATTCGCCCGCTCGTACTGGACCGTGGCGTCGAGCACTGCATTCCTGGACTCGAACAACGCGGCCTCCACTTCGAGCACTTTCTGGCTTTCGACTTTGCCCACTTCCAGCCGCTCCAACTGCGTCTTCAAAAGGTTCTGGTGGAAGGCGACGACCTTTTGGTTGTTCTCCACGGAGTCACGCGCGCTGCGAATTTTCTGAACCGCGGTTTGAACGGCGTTGATGATCTGCGTCTCGATCTGCTTGAGGGAAAGCAGCGCCTGCTCTTTGCGCAACCGGGCGGCCGCGAATTCATTGCGCGCTTTGATGTTGCCGGCCAGCGGGACGTGAAACTCGAAGCCCACGGTAAAGCTCGGATACGATTGCCTCTCGATATCATCGTGCGAGCGCGAGGGCGTGCTGCCCAGGCCATTAAGTCCGTAGCTCGCGGAAAGATCCAACTGCGGCAATTTTTGGTTCTTCGCATAGGCGAGCCGAATGTCGTCCTGCTTGATCTTTTTCAATTGCGCGAGGTAATCGGGATTCAAGTCGAAAGCCGCCTCCGCCGTGCGCAGGAAATCCGGTGTCGTGGGATCAAGGGCCGGCTCGTCGGCGACTTCGACGACGGCGTGCGACGCGAATGCCGAAGCCGAATACAGAGTCATCACGTGCATCTCGGCTTCTTTGCGCTTCTGTTCCGCTTCGGCCAGTTTGGTTTGGCGCAACGCCAGCCCCGCCTCGGCCTCGAGGATTTCCAGTTCCGAGCCGCGCCCGGCCTCGGCCCGCACGCGGTTGTCGTGAACGATGTTTTGCGCGACGCCAACCGATTCGCGGAAAAATCTCGCCTGCTCCTGCATCATAAACAGGTTCCAGTACGCGGCCTCGGCGGTGGCGACGGTCTCCATCAATTGCCGGCGGTATTCCTGAAACGCAATGTCCGACGCGAGCGCGGCCAGGCGAATGTTGGCGTAGGTGTTGACCGTTCCGAAACCCTTGAGCAATGGCTGAGTGACGTTCACTCCGGCAAACGTTTGAAACTCGTCGATCTTCGGGCCGTTCGTGGAAATGGTGCCGGACGCCAGGCGCGGGTCCTGAAGATTGTTGTTCAAGTCGCGCATGGTGTAACCGAGCCGGACCTTTGCGCCGCTTGGTGCCAGCCCTTCCAGCCCGGTGCGATACACGTTGTTCTGCTCGTCGAAGGAATTCACACGCAGACTGCGGCGTTGCTCCGCCGTGTTCTCGCGCTTGTTCTCTTCGCGCGAAGCGGCGACGACGAAGTCCGGCTCGAACGCGCCCCGTTCGCCCTCCAGCCTGTGCTTCGCAATCTCCACTTCGAGAGCGCGCAACTGAATGCTCTCGTTGTGCTCGAGCACCATTTGCAGAAACTCGTTTAGCCGCAGGGAATTGGTCCCGGGCGAATTCGTGGTGATCTGGGCCTCAGCGCGCGAGGCCAGGGCGATTGAGACGAGCAAAATCACGACTGTGGTCCGGGCGAGGGCCAGCGTTTCGGCCCACCGCGCATGAAGGGAAAATCCTGGGGTCATTCAGAGTGTTGCGTTTGTCGTTGCGCCGGACGTCATTGCTGCTGAATCGAAAACGATCCGGTTTGATCCGGGCCATAGAACAATCCGCCACCTTCCTCGATGCCTTGGACAATAATGCCGGCGAGCGGCGTTTCGGCCTGGGTCACCGGATGGAAAAAACTTCCGCTTACGCCGCCGGTGATTCGGTCGATGCTGAGCGTCAGGGATGGCGGCCCCGTCAGCGTGGTAAAATTATTTTCTTCGTCGAGCATCACTCGAAACGTGAGCGGCCTCTGGAGACTGCCGCCTTGAATGATCACGGTGCCATTTGTCCAGTTCAGCGCACGCTGTCCCGCCGGCGTGCTCACGAACGGAGCGCCGCGCAACTGGGCGGAACTCGTGAAGCCGGTGGGATAATAAGCGCTCGCCAAATTGGCCGGCTTGAACCAATAGACGTTGCCGGAAAAAATACCCGAGGCGTTCGTGTCGAACTGCGACCATCCCAGAATCGAGCCGCTATTTTGGTGCAGCGGCGAGAAGACCGGCCAGCGATCCTGGCCCACCAACTGGCTTTTCTGCGAGAACGTGGTGCCCTCGCCCAGCGTTCCGCTGAGAACGATTTTTCCCGACGTGGCCATCTTCATTGTGCCGAAGCCCTGGCCGCCGGGATTGACTGCCGCGTTCGCTCCGCCAGAAATCAGGAACGTGTAATTGCCCGCCGGAGCTATTTGATTCGTGCGCGCACGCCGCTCCACCCGATACGCTTCGAGGGCGGAAATGGTGCCGCCGATGAACGCGACGCCCGCCAGCCGGCGCGGCGATTCCGTGATGTCCAGCCGCAACGTCATGCTCACGTTCTGCCCGAGCATGGTTCCTTGCAGACCCAATTGCCCGGTTTTGTCGAGGCCGCCGTCGAACACATATTTGCCGCCGCGATACCAGATGTTGCCGCGATGCCGGCGGCTCCCTTTGATGTGGGTCGTGAAAACGCCCGAGCTGTCCTGGCTCGGCTGATTGGTGGCAATGAACAAACCGGTGTAGGTGCCCTGCCCTTTGGGCAGCGGAAAAATTTTGAACGTCGCCGTCAGCGTCATGTTGGTCTGCATGCGGAACGTGAGTTCCTCGCTCGAAGAACTGAGCGTGCCGGACCAGCCGCTGAAAAACGAACCTTTGCCCGGCGTCGCCTTGACCGTGTAAACCTGCCCAACCTCCAACGGCTGCCCATTCGTGAGGCCAGTCAGGGAGCCATTGCCTTTCGTTTCCAACGTCAGCGGCAAGAGTGACAACTGCACCAGGCGATGCTCCACGAGCGGAGAAACATTTCCAAAACGATCCACGCTTTGAACGAACACGTAATTGGTGCCGGACCGCAGGCTCAGCGTCGCCGACCAGTTCGTCGTGCCTATCGCCACGCGCGGCGTCGTGTCCCCGAAGAAATAAATCACTCGCGCCAAACCGCGATCGTCCGACGCTGTGCCCGAGAGCGTGACCGTCGTGTTCGTCACCACGGCGTCCGGCGCTGGATTCGTAATCGTCACCGTGGGAGGCGTCGTGTCCGCCTCGATTCCACTCAACTCCGTCACAGTAACGTAAAAGAGCTGGCGATTCTCGGGAATCGCGATGTTGGTGAAGCTCACCGGCAATTCCGAAAACGCCGACCACGTCGGGCCGTAGAAGCTCGTCATGTCCACAATGCCGTTGCTCTTCGAGAGCGCGTTGAATGTCGTCAACACATTGGTACCCGACATCAGGTTTGTGGAAGGCAGCACGCGACCGAAGACGGTGAAGCCGCCATTTTGCGAATCGAGGTTCGTCGAATTGTTGGCGAGATTGAAAAACCACTCTGAGCTGGCGGAGTTTGCGTTGTTGCCCAGCTTGGCCATGGCGATCGTGCCGAAGAAATTGCTGCGCCGGGGACCAACGGCGAATTCGTTTGTGATCATGCCCAGGTTCGGCACTTCGTTGTAGAGCGAAAACGGCGCGCTGCTCGTCGGATTCAAGCTGGTGTAGCCGCCGCTCTGCAACACGAACCTTGGCGCCAGGCGATGCGCGATCACCTGGTTGTACGAGCCGTTGCGAACGTAGAGCAGGAAGTTGCGCACAGTCTGCGGCTTGTCCGAATCGAACAACTCCACGTCCATGTCGCCTACTGGTCCTTCGCCCGTCGAGAAATGAAAGCGCACGATGCTGTTGGTCACGGATTGACTGGGCAGCTCGTAGCGAATCGTTCGCTGCGCCAACGGCGAAACATTTCCAGACGTGTCCACGCTCTGCACCGAAATGACGTTCGTGCCCAAACTCAGCGTCGCGGTTGCCGTCCAAATATTTGTGCCGGTCGCCACTCGCGGCGTCGCATCGCCAAAGAAATAGAGCACGCGCGCCAGCCCGCGATTGTCCGACGCCGTGCCCGTCAGAGTGAGCGTGGCATTGGTTACGACCTGGTCCTGCGCGGGCGAGGAAATGGCGACCGCCGGCGCATTCGTGTCCTCGGTCAACCCGTTCAACTCCGTCACCGTCACGTAAAAAAGCTGCCGGCTTTGCGGGATGGCGTAGCCGCTGTAGTTGACCGGCAGATCGGTGAAGGACGCCCAGACCGGGCCGAAGAAACTAGTCATGTCGATGATGCCGTTGCTGGGCGAAAGCGAATTGAACGTCGCCAGCAAATTCATTCCTTCGTTGTCGTTCGTGGCCGGGAGAACACGCCCGAACACCGTGAAGCCTCCACTCTGCGCATCGAACGCCGCTGAATTATCGCCCAGATTGAAGAACCATTGCGCGCTGGCCGAATTCACGTTGGTCCCGACTTTCGCCATGGCGATGGTACCCACCACGTTGCTGAATCGCGTCCCGATTCCAAATTCGTTGGTAATCGCGCCGAGGTTTTTCACCGAGCCGAAGTCCAGGAAAGGATTGCTGTTGGTCGCTGCCGCGGCATTCGTGAATCCTCCGCCTTGCAGCAGCACACCGGCCAGAAGCCGATTGAGAACCACCTGATCGTACGAGCCGTTGCGCGCGTAGAGCAGAAAGTTGCGCACGGTCTGCGGCTTTTCCGAATCGAACAGTTCTACATCCACATCGCCCAGCGGGCCTTCCCCCGTGGAGAAATGGAAGCGGACGACGGAATTCGAAATGACAGGAATGTCTGCGGCAAGACCACACACCAAACCTGACCACAACAACAGCAATACGGGGTTGAAGACTCTCAAGAAACTGATCTGTATCAGACCTCGCGGGCGGGACTCCACACAAAATACCGCAAGAGGCATGTGCGTGCCTCAAATGGTCGTCCATTTGCGGTTCAATTGAATCGCTTCGGTCTAGCCTGCATTTCTCACCGGAGCGCGGCTCTGTGAGCCGCAGCACGTCCATAGGCTATGGCAAGCAAACAAATCACCAGGCACTCCCTGACGGCCACGCTGCTGCGGCTCACAGAGCCGCGCTCCGACCCACACTGCCTGTTGGCTCAGCGGTGAGAAAGGCAGGCTAAAGCAACTCCTGCAGTTCGGTCGCCTGGAGGCGCAGCAACCTGTCGTCGTCGCCGTGGCTGCCATCGCGATCCATGAAGAACCAGTCGAAGCGGCCTCCGCCGTTAAACGTGTCCACGAAAAGATCGTCGAACACGGTCCCCACGTTCAGGAAGCTGCCGCGGATTGAATCCGTGCGCGTGGTGTAGTCAGAAGCGGCCAGCCACGCCGTGCGAATGCCGTCCAACGCCGCGGCATTCCCATCGTGCGCGGTGGTCCCGCCGATCAGAATATCGTCGTCGCCCTGGCTCTTGAGATCGTCCGCGCCCGTTCCACCGATCAAAAGGTCACGGCCACTGGAACCGTAGAGGAGATCGGCCCCGTCGTTGCCCAGCAAAATGTCCGCGCCAGAATGGCCGTTCAGGCTGTCATTCTGGTCTCCGCCTTCGAGACGATCATCGTGCTTGCCGCCGTCCAAACTATCATCGCCGGCGCCGCCGAGGAGAACGTCTTTCCCATCGCGGCCGCGAAGAATATCCGTGCCTGCGTCGCCGCTCAACGTGTCATCGCCCTTGCCGCCGTCGAGAAGGTCATGGCCCAAGCCGCCTTCCAACACGTCGTTGCCATTGTCTCCCTTGATCGAATCCTCGCCCGAACCGCCCAGCAGATGGTCCGCGCCCTCTCCACCCTTGAGCGTGTCGTTCCCGGCGCCTCCATCGATCTCGTCGTTTCCGAGGCCGCCCGTGAGGGTGTCATTTCCATCTCCGCCCAGAATGGTCGCGTTGCCCTGGCCTGCGATGACCCTGTCGTTGCCGCTCCCTGCATCGATGAAAGCTTCATGCATCACCGCCGTCGTGATGGTGAGTTGATCGTCGCCGGCGAGGAGCAGAGCGTTGATGCGTGTGAAGCTCGCGAGCGCAAAGTCCATTACCACAGCGCCCGTCGAGAAACGGGCCGTCACTCTTACCTGGCCGCTGCGAACTTCGATCTTGATCATGTCCCGTTCTTCGGTTCCGAGAATGAACAACTCGCCATTGACCAGTGCGATACTTCCCGTCTGGAAATCAGCGCCGCCTCCACCATCGTAATCGTCCGTTCCACCACCGCCGGTCATGAAATCATCGCCGCCGTCCCCGTTGATCGAATCGTCACCGCTGTCGCCGAACAGCGCATCATCGTCGTCACCGCCGTGAAGGGTGTCATTGTTCGTGCCACCTTCCAGACGGTCATTGCCGCCATCGCCGAACAACGTGTCGTCGCCACTATCTCCGCGCAACACATCGTCACCCGCGCCGCCATGAAGTTCATCTTCTCCATCGCCGCCGCTCACCAGATCATCTCCATCACCGCCGCGCAGGATGTCATTCCCGTTCGCGCCTTCCAAAGTATCGTCGCCGCCGTAGCCATCCAGCGTGTCATCGCCCTCCTCGCCTTTCAGCACGTCATCGCCCTCGCCGCCGGACAGCGTGTCGTTGTCTGGGCCTCCCAACAGATCATCGTTTCCGGCATCACCGTTTAATTGGTCGTTGTTCGCGCCGCCCACAAGAACGTCCTCGCCCGCGCCGCCATTCAAAACATCATCGCCGTTTTCACCTTCGAGCCGATCATTGTCGTTGCCGCCGTTGAGAACGTCGTTGCCCTCACCACCCTTCAGCGTGTCGTTGCCATTGCCGCCGGACAACGTATCGTCGCCGATCCCACCATCGAGTTCGTCGTTGTCATGGCCGCCGTCGAGAACGTCCTGCCCGCCGCCGCCATGAAGTTTGTCCTGGCCAAATCCGCCGAGCAACGTGTCGTTGCCCAGGCCCCCCGTGAGATCGTCGTGGCCGGAACCACCATCGAGCAGCATGGAAATGGCGCCGAGACTCCCATCGACCAACAACTGATCGTTGCCCTTGCCGCCGAACACCCGGACCTGGCCGATGTTCGAATACTGCTCGTCGAAATCTTGTGTCTGAACATCGCCATCACGAATCGTGACCCGCACGGAATCGCTGCTGGAGCCGCGGCGGACATGGATCGCGTCATTCGTTGTCGTTCCACCCACCCACAAGATCGACTGGCCGGGGTTCGCCGCATCCGGCGTGAGCAGGACCGTGGTGACTTGCAGCGTCAAGGTCGCGACGCCGGTCGCATCGGTTTCATCCGCCACGCCAAACATCACGCGATAATTGCCAATGGACGCGGGCGTGAAGACGAAGTTCTGCCCGACACCGACCGCGACGATTCGATTGGCGGCATCGAGGACTTTCCATTGCATCCGGTAAGGGCCGGAACCCAGCGTGAAGTTGAGGACGCCGGCAAAGTTCAACGCC
>Ga0193753_10001854_pt1 | contig 17444 bp, 19 predicted proteins | sample H1c2metaG_FD_144925 | JGI IMG/M metagenome (GOLD analysis project Ga0193753, IMG submission 144925) | Soil microbial communities from a riparian zone of the East river system, Colorado, United States - H1c2 | ecosystem: Environmental > Terrestrial > Soil > Riparian zone | place: USA: East...
GAGATTTTCAAGCGCGAAACGACAGGATCGGATTTTCTAACTACTTTTGGTGCAGTCTCGGGGAGTACCGCGAGAAGCTGAGATCTTCAATTCTACGGGGTCGAGTTTATCGGGGGCATATATGGACTCGGCCCAGTTTGCAAGAGGTTTCGTTCAAGCGTTTTCAGGAAGACTGCGTGCATATATCCGGCCTCAAAGTTGAGGATCGTCATCCTCGGGCCCTGATGGAATCTGCGCTTCTTCTCCTTCGACAGGTCATCGGCCTCGAAGGCCCAGCCCTCGATCAGGTTTGAAAGAAGCCGGTCTACCCGGTTACGCCATCACTCGACACTCGTGCAATCTCTATGGAATACTTTTCCGCTTAGGCGGCGCGACGGTACGGCTCATCGTGAGCGAGGAGTGCCCAGATAATCCGCGCGTTTTTATTCGCCACTGCTACACACGCCTTTGCCGTCCCGAGCTTCTTCTGTTTCTCCGTAATCCACTTACTGCGTGCGTCGTCTTTCTTAGAGGCCCGGAATACAACGGATCGCGAGCCGTGCACCAAGAGCGTTCGCAAGTAACAGTCACCTCTCTTGGTAATGCCTGAGAGTCGCTGTTTATCGCCGCTGGAGTTTTGCCGCGGAACCAGCCCCAGCCAGGCCGCGAACTGACGCCCGTTGTGGAACGTATTGCCGTTCGAGATCGCCGCGACTACTGCCGTCGCTGTTACCGGACCGATTCCCTCCACTTCCGCGATTCGTTGGCAAAGTGTGTTTTGCTGAAAGGCCTGATTGATCTCCGCTTCCATCGCCAAAATGCGCTGATCGAGCGCTTGCAACTCTTCATAAAGATTGCTGAACAGGCGTTTCGCGAAGTCACTCAGACGCGTCTCTTTCTCTTCAATCAACTGTGGAAGTGCCCTTCTGACTTGAATCAGATGCTGAGGCAATACAATGCCGTACTCGGCCAACAAACCGCGGATCTGATTACCGATCTGCGTCCGCGATCCAATGAGCCGGCTTCGAATTCGATGAAGGGCTTGCAGATCTTGCTGTTCGACTGTCTTTTTCGGAACAAATCGCATCTGCGGCCGGCTTACCGCTTCGCAAATCGCAGCGGCATCGTTGGCGTCGTTTTTCTGCGATTGTAAATACGGCTTGACGAACTGCGGCGCAATCAGACGCACCGTATGCCCAAATGTCTCCAGAACACGCGCCCAATGATGAGCTCCTTGCGTCGCCTCCAGTCCAATTACGCATGACGGAAGATTTGCAAAGAAATCCGTCAGTTGTCCCCTTCGCAACCGTCTCTTAAACGTGAGTCTCCCCTCCCGATCAGCTCCGTGGAGTTGAAACACATTCTTCGCTGTATCAAGACCGACTACACTCGTTCTCGGCATGGATCTCCTTTGCCCGCCACGTTAGCAAAATCTGCTACACGGGCCGAGTCCATACCATCAGGTCACTCACAGTCGAATCCTCGCCCCGAACCGTCGCCGGTCGGACGTTCGTATTAATTGCCCCAAAAAGAATTGATCAGTCTTTACGGTTCAAATACTGATCAAGCCACTCGCTAATCTCGATGGCGGACAAATCGCGAATCCGCTACCATCGCCCAGGGCCAAACCCTGGTGTGACGTGAGGTATGCCGGACGGCAGGCACCATCACCGTTGAATCCGCCTCTGCCTCAGTGTACGCAGCTGTCATGGAGTTCTTTGGCCGCTCAGGAGCAACACTCCCCGGCGACAGCCTGCCGCCAACGAATCAAAGACTCGGTCTTCGAAGTGCGTCCGACTTACCGCGTGACTCAGAAGCAGCTGATGGAGTAGGCGAACAAGAAAGCGGCTCGCTCGAAGAAGCTCCGGAAGTTCCGATGACCCTGCGAGGCGCTACAAAGGTATCAGTCGGCTCGCGAGTCCAGTTCAGATTAAAATAGCCCCGGGCCAAATGCTAGGGTCTTTCGGACATGCGAGCATGGCCATTACATGGTGCAGAGGAGAGGCTATTGGTTAAATTATAGAGCGCGTTCAATCGCTAGCACTGGCTCGACTAGCTCGGGAAACGTTCGGAACGAAGTCAGCACAAATCGATTCGACTTCTCGAACCAGACCGTAGAAGTCGGGCGGTTTGACGACGTAGCGACGCGCTCCCAGCGATAATGCGCGTGTCTCGTCTTCCGACCGTGAAGAAGTGCTCAGTACCACTACCGGAATTTTCTGTAGATCATCGTTGGCTCGAGTCTTCAAAAGAACTGTCCAGCCGTCGACCCGTGGCATATTAAGATCCAGCACGACCAGTTCGGGGCGCCTGGCGGTGACATAAGGCCCTACCCTGTAAAGAAAAGCCAGTGCTTGTTCTCCATCGGAAACACGATAGACGCTGACCGTGATGCCCGCATAGTCCAGCGCGGTCCGAAACAGGCACGCGCTAGAATCCTCATCTTCCACGTGTAGCAGAGAACAGGCCTGCACAACAGATTGGAGCGCTCCGCTGGCCTAATTTCTCAGAGGTACTACGAGTCCCAGGGGAAAATCTGATACGGTGGCAAACTTGCCGCGAAATGACGGGGCGCGAATTTCCCTGGCAAACGAACACATCCTTATCAAGATTTTCCGAAAAGACTTACATGTTAGGGCAGACTTACCGTTTGATCAAGGCAACGACAGCGGTCGTGCGAAACGTTGCCCGACAAGTATGCCGTGTCCTCCCGGAAGGCGCTGTCGTGATCGTTCAGAACACCAACGACAGCGGTGAAACGGTGAATATTCACTGCGAAAATCAGGAACTATGGATGTTTACTGCGGACTTAGACGAACGGGGACGCCGTTTGTTCGAGAGCGAAATACCGAACAGGACGACTGATACTGCCCATGCCGTTGCACCTTTGCACTGAATAGCGTTAGTTTTGGAGCGAGCGGCTTGTTGTGGCTCGGAAATCTTGGTCGAACGTATTTCTGTTCTTCGCTGCAGTGAGTGTGATGCTCGGTGTGCTGCCTGGCAATCCAATGAAGATGTGGGCATGGATTGCGCTGCCGTGCTGCCTGGCACTATCGGTGGTTGCTCGTCGGCGTATGACCTAAGGCACCCGCCCAGTCCGCCATTATCCTCGCGGATTATGGCCGGCAGTTCGCCGGTCCATAGAGTTCAGCCCCGCCAAAATCTCTCAGCGCGCGGGTACGCCAGGTCGGCACGCTAACAATTCGTTCGTTCATAACGAACCTCTAAATGCTCAGTCGTCTAAGTCCTCTCCGACAGGTCCTGCGATGGTCCTTTACGCCGGCGCGACTTGCTGGCTCTCACACGCTCCAGCATCTCAATAGCCTCATCGATTTCGGTCTTCTCCGCTCGCAGTTCCGTGATCAGCGCCAACAGGTCCGGTATCAGAGAGTCAATATGACCATCCGACCCTTGGAAAGACTTTTCGCTTAGAGATTTCACGAAATCCTCCGACTATTTTCTTTCTCTGGCAAGGAGCGTCTTTCCTAGGAACTTGCAGCCCGCCGAGCTTGCGCTCTGTCGGCAGACGAGCTGGCAATAATTTGTCTAGCCCGCCAAGCGTTCAGAAAATCGTTCTCCATTTTGGACTTGGGATTAGAACGCTGCTGGGCGGCGGCGTATTCTGCGCTGAGTAGCTCGACAATCAACTCAGAATGGCAGGCAAAATATTCAGGTTCGTTCCACGTACCTGAGGGAAGAACAGCGCCGATGGCCGGGGCCGCCTTCTCGCACTTGCAGCACTTAAACAGTGCTTCAGAGCCCGCAATGATCCCACCGCAATTGGCGTGGTTCCAGCGGGGCCTTAGAAGGTCCACTTGACAAAAGCTTACCAAAGAACCGGGCGCCGTTTGAAAATTTGTTCCCCTAGTTCCATGGGTATTAAGGAGAAAACTGAGGGCGAACGGCTACTAATTGGCACAGTCTCTCTACACGTTATGTTCGACGCTAAAGGCAAGCACCATCGCCCGATCACCGACAGTCCGATCACGCCGCGTGCGCCATTTCGCGTCGCGGATTCGCATGGAGAAGAACGCCAGACGCCGCCAACGGCCGTGTTGGACCGGCCAACCGACCTGAAATCACAGTCGAGCAGGCGTATTCTGCGCCTGGAGCTATTTGTGCTGGCCGCGATCATCGGCTTTGCCTTTTTCGCGTGGAGAACGATGAAGCAGGAGGACTCGTTAGAAAAATTCAGTCTTTCGCAAAACCAATCTCTTGAGAACCTGGCTGTCTCTGTCGCTGCTGGCAATGAAAAGGTCACGGGGCTGGCTAAATCCATCCAGGCCGTAACCGCGAGTTTGGCGCAATCGACTTCTAAAATCGGTGAATTTTCCGATCAGCTCGGTCAGCGCCAAAACGAAATGCAAGATTTGTACGCTAGACTTCACAGGGTTGAGGTTGCGATGCGAAAGAGCCAACAAGTCAGCCCGCCGCTAACACATACCATCGCCCCGTCACCATTGGCGATGGGTCATGGGATTACCTCAAGTTCCGCGACCGCATCGCCGTTGAACCTGCATACGCACGAGTTCGATCTGTCGATCCCACTGCCTGATGGCTCTGTGCCACATCATAATTCCCAAGGTGAAACGGACTATTGGTTGGTGCCACGGGTGCTACCGTCTGGCGGGCATTTTGCCAGAGTTGAGCCCTACGGAGCCACCTCATTAGGCGTGAAGGTGCATAACATGGAGGATGGAAAGGACTATATTCTGACACCCCAGGGGGGGTGGACGGAAAGCCTGGAGCCATAGGTGCCCCTGCGGTGCCGGCCGTGCTCGGAGAAAATTAAAGCGCGAAGGTCACTAGTATCTACAACACTATGTCCACTCTGACGATTGCCGAGAACTGGGTAGAATTCCCGGTCTCGCCGAAGGTGCCGTCCCGCACAGCCGTTCATCTACGCAACTATGGCGCTCAGATAGCATCAACCAGTGGAATATTTGCTCTGGGACACCGTCTGCGTCGCAGCCGCGTCCTGCGACTCGAACTCCTGGTAGTTACGGCCACTGTGGCCTTTGGATGCTTCGCTTGGCAAACACTCGGCCAGGAAAGCGCGCTCCAACAAGCGGCGGCGAACCAAAGTCGATCGATAGCGATGTTGACTGACAGCGTCTTACGTCAGGATAGAAAGGTCTCTAATCTGAACCAATCGGTCCAAACGGCAACCCGAGACCTGGCAGCGCAAATGAGCCGGCTCTCGAGCCAACTGCAGGCTCAAGACCAACAAATGGCCGCGATCCGATCGCGCCTAAACGGGATCGAAATCGCTCTGGCCAGTCGGGAACAAGCGCAACCGGTCGGCGAGTAGTTTACGGTCGGGCCGCCATTCCTCTGTACTGGTGACCAGCCGTCTACCGATCGCCGGAGGGCACTGCTTGTCCGCACTTTGCCCTATAATCTATAGTTGGTTCCGCACCGACCTGCGAATTAGCTTCCTCGAAAAGCTCCGCCTAAGCGATGTGGCTCGGCGAGATCTGCCGTTCTGTCAATTAGTGAAATTGCACAGGAGATTGTTGTCACAGGAATTGAGAACTTGAGCTTGACCGTCCAGAGCGGAGCTCTCTCTATCTCTAGCGAACGGACCTGCCTTCGGCGTCCCACTGATCCGGATATTTCTCTGCATCCTTGATCACGCGATTCTCCTCTCCGCGCGCGTGCAAACGCTGCTGCCGTTCCCATGCGTCTGTTGTCCAGGAATGACAAAAGCCACTTGAGCTCATCGGCGCGCGCGATCGGCCCGAGTGGGCTTTAGCGTCTTCGATGGCAAGAATTCACTAACGCTCCAATACAGACGATTCCGAGGACGGGCCAGCAAGTTGGTTCCGGAACCGAAGTGGGAATCGCCGCTTCGTCGATACGGACCGGCGTACTTCCATCAGCCTCATAAAACTGAATCGTGGCCGACACACTGTTAGATGCGCCGCTCAGGCCATCTTGGAATACTGCGTAGGCATGCTCGGAGACGCTCGTCTCGAAAGAAAAGGCTTGCCCGAGTTCCACAGGGAACAGGATCGAGCAACAGAAGTTCAAGCCTTCATCGAATACGTCCTGGGAGAACCAGGAACCAACCTTCAAGTAGGCATTGTATCCGCCATCGTACGGTCTGCCCCCATTTATGGGCCAAGTTATTTTCAAAAGACCGGGTCTTGGATTGCCGGCCGTCACGAGATCGAGCGACAAGCCGCTCATTGCCATGGCTTCGGAAGATCCCCCTATAACAGAGTTGGGATTGGCGGGTAGGCTCTGAAGAGTAAAAACATCTACACCTAAGTCGGCTGTGAAGAAAGTTCCGCCGAAAGTGATTGTTGTTGGATAAATATTTGCAGTCGCTCGGCCGTTCCGGGGGCTTGTGAGATCACAAGAGCCAGGACCGCTTGTGCTCAGACCATCTGTATAGCAGTAAGCAGACGTCATGATCGTGGCCCGAAGAGAAGCCAGAGAGAGGAGAGTGCATAGCAACAGCTTTGTAGACACTCCGCCTAGTATCGGACGAAAGTCCTCATAGTTCAGGAGCTACTGGTACTTCAGTACGTCATTCGGATAATTCCGACTAGACAGTTCGTTCTCTATTTGCTGCGCTTGATTTGCTATCGCCCCTCTTCCTTCGCCGCAGCATTCTTGGAGCGAACTTCGGCTAATTTGGTGTCGACTTGGCTCACCGAGTGGGAGGAGCGCTCAAGGGATGCGCCGCTACAAAATTGAACTCGATCTTCTAGTTAAAGACGACGAGATGAAGGCATAACGTCCGTTCGAAAGCTCTGCACGGCTGGCAAGCGATCAGACGGAGCGCATCGACTGGAAGGCTCGTTAGTCCGAAAAGCAGAATCAGTGTTGTCAAGGGCGGCAGTACTATAAGACGTGCTCGGTATCATCCTGGTCGATTGTGACGAGGCTAAATGCCGTAGCCGACGGTGGTAGCAGTTCTGAAAAGCTTTTCGGTAAACCCGGCGTGACTCCCCGCCGGAGCCCCGACAGGAAGTGAATTTGTTCAAACGATGAGGTTGGCTATCTAGCGGCGGACCGCAGGAAATAACCTGAACGATCAGTTGGGATGGGAGCTCGCCGTCAGTGCACCATAGCCGACAAAGAAACAAATGATCGGCGACAATTAGAACACGAACAAACAAACCCGTGTAGCAGTCCTCCATCGAACGCTGGTGCAACGGCCAGCTTATGAGAGCCGCAGAAGCTTGCAGTGGTGGCGGACATCATATCGCCTTCAATCGATGTGGTCACCTCACAGGCCACTCATCCCTTTGACAACCCCCCGACGCCAATCATTGCAATGCTAAAACACTGGCAAAGGCACCTCCTGGATGTAGATATACTTCATAACGCAACGCAGGCTACCGTGTCCAAAGGCAACAGGCGATGGTTAGGAGTTATCCAGCTGCCAACTCTTGTGAATGGTGGACCGTACCCTCATCCTGGCCAGTCAGAGAGCGTTAAGATTGTTTATCTTGAGTCCTTTCGCCGTTTCCGCTGGTATTGTAAATGGCATGCAGAGGTTCACGGCGTCTCACCAGTCTTGAGGAATTTCCGTATATGCTCGGTCTGCCTAGCCACCGCGCCATTATGGATCGATCCGACATATTCCGTTCCGACGTTATCTACCTTTACGCCATCGTTCTTCAACTTGGTGGCAAGGCCAATTCGAATTCATCTGTGTCGATTTTAGATGGCTTCGAGCGCCAGGTGACTGCGGCTGCTGTTCGATCGCCCTTACGTTCGATTCGGCACACGCATGTGTTGCCTGATTTGGTCGTGAAGTTCACAGCGAAATCACAATTTTCACATTAGCGCAAGTGATGTTGCCCGCTGAACGAAGGCAGTGTGAAACTGTGAAACGAGAGTTTCGAGGCGGCAGAGCGCTGCGGAAGGGAGACGAATGAAACGAACGAGATTCAGCGAGGCGATGTCAGGCTTGGATCAAAAGAGACTGATCAACGCGCTGGCGAGCCCTCCGTGCCAAGTCCGATAAGAACACCAAACTCATTTTCCACGAGTACGTTCGCCCGGCCTCCTGTCCGCGCTTCCTTCGATTTCTCGATCGCGTGATGGGTGGAGGGCCGGACTCCGCAGAAGGCGATAGCGAGCGTGCGGAGCAACTTATCGGCCACCTGCAGAAGACCTTCGGTTACAGCTTGAGCGCTGAGAACATCAGAGAAGGAGTCTTTGCGGCACATGGAAGCGGCAAACAACGACTAAAGCACGCTGTTCGATACAATGCGCCACCTTGTTTCCGAGTATTCGAGCAAGATAATGATCGACTCCCTTATGGTGAAGGCACGTGGCGAAAACCGCCAACACGCCCTCACCGATCTCGCTGATCTTTGCTGCGGGCTTCGTAAGTACCAGCGAAACGGAATATGGGCAAACGCCTCAGCCGAAGGTATGAAGGTATTCTCGCCTTGGTGTGTTGCGCAGCCCAGCGGTGGCACGTCGAAGGCCGAGGCAACCCGCTGATTTCGGTATTTGCCAAACACACCCGCAGCTGTGAGCGACGCCGTCGACGTGGATGCGGATTCGACCGTAATCGTATGACGCTTGCCGTCTGGGGTCTCGACCCTGACGACGTCATAAGGGCGTTTACCGCGTCGCGCTGTGCCGAAGAGGTTGTTGGACCGGCTGCTCGATCGCAGGATCGTCAGTGACGTGCTGCCGATAGAGTAGATCCAATGTTTCCGAAGGATTTGCTACTCCGATAGAATGGCGCGACCCGAGCCGAATCAGATGGGACGCGGTTGTTTCCAGCCAATCCAATACTTGCTGGCCGCCGAGGAAGCGCGACCGTTCCCTCAAGTCACGCGGCAATTCCCTCCAGAATTCGGCCACCTCTTCGTGGGCTCCCGGTAATTCCGGTATCAGTTTCACGTATAGTTCATCAGAAGCGGAGTCGAGTAGCAGAACGCCAGCCGGTGAGGATTCTTGCGTGGGCAGTTGAGCCATTAGCAGCGCCCATTCCACAGTTCGAACAGCGTCGTTTTGTGTCATTGAATATTTCGTGTTTATAGAGCTATTTCTACGAAATTTGGTTCGGTCCGAAATGGAACACTATCCCCATGGGAATATAGAAAAAATTTCAATCTCATTGTACATTTTTCCTCCTCGCCGCACTCTTTGTTAGTCGGATATTTGATAAAGACGACTTTTAACGGGAAATTCATTTTTAATGTTGTCCAGCCTTAGCGAACCCTGCACGTCCCTCCGACGGGCACCTATTACAACACCCGGTCTGCTAACTTCTGCGGCCCACGCCAAACCACACATCCAAGTGAACAATTCGTTGCCCACGCTTCACCCGACCGTACGCCAGAATCGCGCGGTCGAAATCAAAAGAATTGTCCGCCCAGTACGGGGCGGCTCCCAGGCTCGCCTCGTCGAAGGTCAGGATGGACGATTTTATGTGGCGAAGTTTTCGGGGAATCCGCAAGGCGACCGGACCCTCGTCAACGAATGGATAGCACAATCCATCCTGTCGCATCTAGGAATCTCTACGCCGCCGCTACGACTCCTTCGGCTGCCGGAGAACCTCAGAAGTGAGACGCTCCGCTTCGACCTCGGTGAGAGAAAGATACCTGTGGACGGCGAATGGCACCTCGGTTCCTTGTGTCCGGTAAATCCAGAAACGAAAGTGATTTTCGATTTTCTCCCGCGAAGGTTACTGGAGAGCGTTTCGAATTTGAACGATTTCGCAAAGGTGTTTGTGGTGGATCGATGGCTCTATCAACTTGATCAGCGCCAAGCCGTTTTTGTCCGCGACCGTGGCTCAGCAGCGGGCCAGGTTAGGCTTCGTGCACACTTTATCGATCACGGCATGGCCTTTGGCGGAACTGTTTGGGAGCTCCGCGAGGCCACCGGACACGGCTTGTATATGGACCGTGTTGTCTACTCGCTCGTCAACATGCCGCAAATCTGCGAGGAGACTGTGAACCAAATCGAAGGGCTGACCATGCAGCACGTACTTTCTCCGTTAGCAACGGTGCCCGACTCCTGGTTGCGCTCGGGTGACAAGGAAGAGCTGAATCGACTTCTTGGGGATTTGTATAAAAATCGTTCGAGGTTGCGCCGGGTGGTCAATAGCCAACTCGCGTCGCTAGATCTCAAGCAAAACAGCTGCCGGAACAATGAGAGTTGTAATGCCGGATCGGGAATCAAAAAGAAGGGGATGGGATGCGTCGGACATCCTGCAAGATCAAACAGCCAAACAGCCTAGGCTATGGAACTTAGAATCGAAAGGAATGCCGCCCGAATTGTGTTGGCGCAAGTGTATCGCTTTGTCAAGACGACAGCAGGCCTATTCCGAAATGCCGGTCAACCAATATCTGAGATTCTTCCGAAAGGTTCTGTTGTGCGGGCAGAGAGCGCGTCCAAATACTGGCGAGTGGCTACTCCGCTATCCGTCCAAAGGGCAGGAGATCGTGCTCTCGACGCTCAGGTCCATTTGTGGATCCAAAGAAACTCGGTGGACTCTGAACGGCAAGGCCCTGGAACTTGAGCGCCAACCCGGACGCTCGAACCAACCAGTCCTACCTAAAACATTTTCCCACCACGATCAAGACGCTATCCGCCTTACCGAACACATTTGTATCAGAATTTCTCAGAAGAGATTGTATGTTTGGGGCCGACCACGTGCTCTGAGCGTAACATCAGCGTTCTGCCGAACAATTCAAAAGTATGGGCATGGATTGTGCTGTCTTCTTGACTGGTAATACCGGTAGCTGCTCGTCGGCGGATGACTTCAGACGCGGGAAACCAAAAAAAGGCGGCCCCAGCAAGTCAGGACTGAAGCGGCTATTATAAGGAGCGCCTTCCTCTCGGCAGGAACTTTGACCGCGAGGTGGTTTCTCGCAACGTCACCTATCGTTCGGCAAGGGATTTGCGGCATCCTCATCGCGAATCCAATCTCCCGAGTGCGTCACTATGTAGTCAACGCCTTCGTTCACGTCATGGACAACCACACCTAGTGGATGACGCGCAATCGGCAGAACTTTGATCATGTGTATGTTGCCCGAAATCTCGCGAGGAACGAGCCAATAGACTACATATCCCTTGGGATCGCTCCACACCTGTGCATCCTTTACGCCAGGTTCTAGGTCGGTCGCAATAGTGTGACGATGGGTAGGCTTGGCCGGTGGCGTGGTGACCGCTCCACTGGTCGATTGTGCCGGGACTTGCATCTCGGCGGCCTCGAGCTTGGATTCTATGCGCTTCAGATCGCGCCGTGAGCGCTCCAGACGCACCTCGATCCCGTCTGTTCTGGCCGACGAGGACGCTATGGCAGTCGTGAGGCTCTGCACGGAATTGACAACACTGGCCATTTGTTTGTTTTGGTCGTTGATGGAGCCTGCCAACGAAACTAGGGATTTCGCCTGAGAAAGATTTGCGGCCTGAATTGTACGCTGGTCTGACGACGATTTTAAAGCGAATCCCCATACCATTATTCCGAGAACCCAGGGGGCAATCAAGCCAGCCCGCGACCAACCGGTCATCTTAGGACGCCTCAACGCCTCTGCAATATCGCGATAGGGCACTAACGCAAACTGTTGTTGCGCGGACTCAGGAAGGACAGGGCGACCGTCGGCCGAATACAAGGGCTCGCGCTGCCGTGCTGTCCCAAAGGCGTCCATGTGGTTTTACCTCCAGCCCCTTTGACTTCGCCTGTCTAGCATGACGGCGGATCGTTCGCGTCTCCGATGTCGGGGCATAGAACTTTCGATCTAATGGTACTAGTTTACGCCAAATCGGAGCGCATCTTCTTGCCAGCATCCGCTTGGGTTAGTCATGTGTGGCCATTGCTCGCTAGGACGCCTCCCGCTCCATCTGCGAAAAACGTGCTGCAGCTGGTAACCAGAAAGGCCAATGGCAAAGCGATGAGTAATCTCTAAAAACGTGTGCGCTGCCGCGCCGAATACGACGTAGCGATCTGCGAGCCATGTGTGGGCTCGAATTACAGCGGCTGAAGGTTGCGCAGAAATAGCGCGATCAAGAAGAGAGCTGCCGGAACGAGAAGAGCAGATCCATCCTAAGCGATAGCGTACCTAGACGTGACTTTTATACAGCCACGTCGACGCGTACGCGGAACTATGAATCGTGTAGTTTTGTTCGAGAATCGTGATCTTTCGAGACCTGACAACACCGTCGGTGGCAGAGATCGTGTGAGCTCGCTCAAACAAGCTTGGCAGATCCCGAAGACCGAAACAGCCGCCGCTGATTTTCTGTTTGCCAAACGCAGCCGGCGAGCCGCAGGATCCGAGTGCTGGGCAGCAAATCCTCCGGAAACATTGGATCTACTCTACCGACAGCACGTCACTGCTGATTGTGAGATTGCATCGGAACAAACAATCCCCTCGGCACAGTGCGGCCCGGTAAACGCTGGTACGACGTCTCGCTCGAAACCCGATCTACGGAGGGAGCGGAACGCAGAAAAAAATGCAACAATGATCGTAGGATTTTCTGTACTCCCTAGGGGGTAGCCGTTCTGTCTTGTGACGTCGCCAATCTCTTTCGTTTAGCACGTGTGTGTAGATAAGGGTGGGTAATGACACAAAAAGACGTTGTTCGAACTGTGGAATGGGCGCTGCTAATGGCTCGACTACCCACGCAAGATTCCTCACCGGCTGGCGTTCTGCTACTCGACTCCGCTTCTGATGAACTATACGTGAAACTGATACCGGAATTACCGGGAGCCCATGAAGAGGCAACCGAGTTCTGGAGGGAATTGTCGCAGGACTTGATGGAACGATCACGGACGGTTGGCGGCCAGCAAGTATTGGATTGGCTCGAAACAACCGCGTCCCATCTGATTCAACTTGGGTCGCGCCACTCTATCAAGGCAGAATATCCCCAGGAAACAATGAATCTACTCTACCGGCAGCACGTCATCTGTGATCTTGAGGTGGAACGCCCGATCCGACAAGAGTTTCGGCGCGGCGCGGCGCAGTAGTGGCTTTTCGCGAGGCGGCGTTTCTCGACAATGCAAGTCTCCTGTGCGCGATGACGACGGGTTCCCTTGGGCGGCTCATAGCGGCAGCTTAAGCCTCCCACAATGGGCGTGCGATTTTTCCAGTCTCGAAAATGCGCAACCAAGCCGCCGACAAAACTTAGAGAAGGCTGACTACCCGTGTGATTTGGTCCGACTGTCAATGGCTGGGCCAACACCCCTGACGCTGTAAATTTTACCTTTAATGTGTAAAGTTTATACGATTAAGCTTGCAAACTACATTAGTACTAGTACAAAATGGGTTTACAAAATAGTTTGGGCGGGTCCAAAACGTTGATCACCGCCTCTTTTACACTACGGAAAAAACTGAATTCATCGTGATACCTAGAAATATACGAACTTCCCTTGCCGCTAGTAATGGTGTTGCTCCATCTGTGGCGAAAGTCGGCCTTCGGGCCAATACGCATGATCGCGACTGGGCTACCATCGTGGATCGCATCCAAGCTGGACACGACGCTGGAATACTCGAGTTGTATTCCGTGCTGAACCGCGGCATTCGATACTACTTGGCGCGACAACTCGGAAACCAAGATCTGGAAGACCAACTGCATGAGATTTTCCTCATCGTTGTTTCCGCGATTCGAGCGGGAGAAGTCCGCCAACCGGAAAGAATTATGGGTTTTGTACGCACCGTAGCGCAGCGGCAAGCGGCGGGCTATATTGGCAAAATGGCTCGGCGTCGGCGGACTGAAGGTGAATTTCCCGCTGGCTTAGAGGTTCCCGACGGAAAATACACTCCTGAAGAAGTGGCCATAATCCGTCAAAGAGCAGAGATAATGGAGGCCGCCTTGTCTGAGATGCCCTTTAGGCAGCGTGAAATTCTTCAGCGGTATTACCTTCGCGAAGAGAGTTCCGGACGGATTTGCCTAGATATGTCATTGACAGAAACCCAGTTTCGATTAGCAAAGTCTCGGGCCAAAAGTGCCCTTAGTGTACGGACACAAATAATCCTTCAACAACGCTCGGTGCCTGCGGTGAAGATTCCCGCCTGAACTCAACTCGGCGGACCTCTGTTTAGCGAGCAACAGTCAATCGAAGAGATCGGCGAGGGGAACCGTGCGGTTCCCTTGTTCGACTGGTCGGCGTTATGCCAGCACTGGCCTCAATTTCTCTAACATCGTCGCGGAAAAAGGGTCTCTTCGTCTGCGGCTTCGCCGGCATCCTAGGTCCACAACCGCCCGAACCCGAAGCAACAACGTGGCGGAGCCGTTAGCCAAGGACGTTACCAGCAACGTTGCCGGGCGAAGGCACGTGAGTTAGAGCCGAGGCGTAGCAATCCTCATAGATTCCACGAACAAATGTGCCTGGTGGGTGCGGTGCAGGCTTGGCTTAGCGATCAGACATCCCAAATGGCGCTGCATTCCAGCCGGTCGATCGCGCCAAAAACAATTCTTCCCTGCTCGCCCGGGCGCGCAACCTGCCGCCTTGTCGTGAAGCCTTATACATTTTAGGAGTCTCCACCGATACGGCTGAAACCGAGCATCTGGCTATCTATCAAGAGGACCTTTGTCCTCTCTTTTTTCCTAGGAGTGCTCAAACCCCTAAGGCAGCGCCGCGTTTCCGTCGATTAGGCCTGTGACTGGTTCTCCGGATTCACCCCTCGAAAGCAATAGCAGCCCGCCGTGAGCCGAACCAATTTTTGTTCACACTAGGACACCTAATCGCGCCATGTACCTAACATCATTCAGAAAATTATACTTCGCATTGCGGACATTGGCGCCGCTACTCATGGTTGTTTCGGCTTGGTGCCAAGTCCCAACGGCAGTAGTTACGGGCATCGATAGCCTTTCGCACTCCACTGTAAGGATAAATTACACTTGGACGAACGGTCCGATTATCTCAAGCAGCATTCTGTACGCGGTTGCTCCGGCGGCATGTACAAACGGTGAAACTCAGCCCTCTACAAATGCCCCGTGGGGGTCCCCATGGGCCACCGTCTTGGCAGGATTGACGCCTAATACAACATACAATGTGTGCATCGGTTTGACGAACGGAGGCGGAATGGGCATAAGCCAACCTATATCGATAACAACTTATGCGTTGCCTCTCGTGCATCCTGCTTTGCCGATACCTCCCGCTTCTTTTGACTCCAACTATCCTGACACCCACGGCTACTCTACGGTCACGGTGGCTGCAGATTGTTCGGATCTACAAGACACGATAAATGAAGCTTTGGCCGCCCAGGCCAGCCATGGCACGATAATCAATATTCCAGCTGGCTCCGTCTGCACCGCACTCCGAAATATCACGTTCAATATCGACGCAGCTGATGCAAAGCATTTCGGGCCAATTGCGGTAAAAGCTGGGTCGCCCGGAATGATTTCTCTTCCCGGGCACGGCCTGATTGAAGGACAACTAATTACGTTTGGCAAGGAGTACGCTGGTTCGTTTCCAAGCTCTGGCTCTTGCCAATTCGGCAATGGAATCGTCGACGGAAGCAAATACTATACACATGTCGTCGACGCAGACACGATCGGCGTCTACTGCGGGGACGGAACGACGCTGATGGACTTCTCAGATCAGGGCTCAGCTCCTAAAGGCTTCTTACTCGTACCACATGTCAAGGCAAATGGAAATTGCCCAACCACATCAGGTGAGGTTGCATGCACTTATTGGCGGCGTAATCTGAATTGGATCGTGATTCGTTCTGGAGCGCCAGACAACGAACTTCCCCCCGAACATACGAGGCTCACTCCCGCTTGGTGTGATGCTAAGAAATGCGCAACTTTAGTAAATCCAAGCGTAAACGCCGGGACAAATGCCAGCACGTACGCGTTTGTTATTCATGGTGACGTTGATGGCAATGCTAACCCGATGACCGGGAATATACATTGGGGTCCAGGCATTGAGTTTACAAATGCCATAGACCAAAACTACGGAACCTATGCCAACCTCATCATATCGTCGTCTTGGAACAGCGATATTGTTCTAGATCGCATTTATATGCATGGGGGGGCCACTCCCCAGAGGTGGGGCGGACAGAGTTTGCCGGCGTTTCAGTGGAGCGGATTAAACTTCGCCTTCAAAGACAGTTATCTGGACAATCTCACAAATTGGAGTACACATGCTCCACATGAGGGTGCTAGCGGCGTTTTGAGCAGGGGTCCAGGGCCGACTACGATTGTAAATAACTACATCGAGGGCGTGGGGATATCAATTCATTTCGACGATGGCGGCGGTACCACTTACATTCGCGGCGACGTCAGTGTGATAAGAAACTATTTCAAAGCTCTGACAAGATACATGTACGGATCGAGTGGGAGTGACGGATATTTGTACGGAATGCGCCAGCCCCTAGAATTTAAAGCCGGCTATAGATGTCTTATTAGTGGGAACACATTCGACACATCGTGGAATGAGGTCACGGGGTCGTCCGTTTTCATCGCGTTCACTAGTGTCGCCGGCCAAGGGATTTCTGATGTCGATGTCACAAACAACACTTTCATGCACGGTCCGGGAGTCACGAATATTCCACTAATTGTTCCAACTAATCCTCAGACTCCACCGCCGAACCGGTTTCGTTTTCACAACAACTTGGCCACCGACGTCGGCAGTAAGTGGTGGGTACCGGCCGGGGGGGCCGCGTCGCCCACGGGGTGGCTCCTTGAGGGTCCGCAAGGATCGGAGGATGCCATCGTCGACAACAACACTATCACTGGAAATTTCGGCAGGTTACCGTCTATATTCACCCTGTTCGACACCAAGACCGAAGGAATGAAGGTGATCAACAATATCTTTCAGGTGCGTCCGGGTTCCGGCATCGCGTTGGACGGCTCCATACTGCATCCGTGTAGCGGACGTTCCGACACAGCTTTGTGGACATGCGCCATGTCTACGAATAGCACGTGGTCGGACAACCTACTTATTCCAAACGAGAGTGACGTTTCTCAATTGCAGGCTGCATTCAGAGGGCTACCAAGCTATTACGCTCCTAGCTATTCGAGCGCAACGACTTTGGTGGCAACAGGTGCGATCACTGGTCGGTTTGCTTATTTGCAGGCTCAGATTTGCGAGTTCTGCGGATCGCCGACGACCAACGGTAAGTCTGTTGGAGTAAATTTGAATGAATTGCAAGGCGCCCAGGGGAACGTTGCGCTGATTGGAGCGGTTTCCAATGGTACGTCCGGAACCATTAGTTTTATTGCACCAGATAGCCAAAGCTGCCCAATAGATTACTCCTTTTCCGATCCAAATGTCATAGGTGGTGCGACCCGAGTGGCTGACCCGGAGACAGGGCGAGTACGATTGGTAAATCTCCGTGGCCTGATGCGCCAAAGGCTGTATTATTTTCGAGTGAACTGCGCGACCCAACAACCGACGGGTAGGATCCAAACCAATTGAATTCCGCCAGATCAACGAGAACGATTCCTCAGCTACCATCGTCGAACGATACGAACTCACCCGTTCCCAATAGTCTGGCGAATATCCGAATATGGAATCCCGTAAAAGTTCTGGACAG
>Ga0193753_10001856_pt1 | contig 17439 bp, 12 predicted proteins | sample H1c2metaG_FD_144925 | JGI IMG/M metagenome (GOLD analysis project Ga0193753, IMG submission 144925) | Soil microbial communities from a riparian zone of the East river system, Colorado, United States - H1c2 | ecosystem: Environmental > Terrestrial > Soil > Riparian zone | place: USA: East...
CGGATGCGCTGGTGAAGGGCATCTCCGCGCGCAGCATCGACGTGGTCTGCGAGACCGGCGACAGCGGGCCGGTGACGCCCATCGGCATCAACCTGCCCAACGACCAGCGCATCCGCGAGGACTACGGCAGCAAGTCCGTGAGCCTGGCCAACGTGGTGGCGGCGGGCAACGCGCTCAACAGCTCCGGCGCGCTCGCGGAGTTCTGCTGGGACGCGGACGAGGCCGCACGCAGCGTGCAGTGGAGCCCCATCACGGCCGACCTGCTCACCAACATGCACGAGGTCATCGGCCACGCGTCGGGCCAGCAGGACGAGGCGCACCAGGGCGACCCCGCGACGTGGATCAAGGAGGACTTCTCGGCGCTGGAAGAGGCGCGCGCGGATCTCGTCGGCCTGTACTTCATGGGCGACGCCAAGCTGAAGGAGCTGGGGCTCGTGGAGGACCCGGATGCCGCGGCCCGCGCCGCGTACGAGAGCTACACGCGCAACGGCCTGCTGCTGCAGCTCCGGCGCGTGCGCGTCGGGAACCAGATCGAGGAGGACCACATGCGCAACCGGCAGATGGTGGCCGGCTGGATCCGCGCGCACGGCAAGGCCATCGAGGAGCGCAGCCGCGGCGGCAGGCGCTTCTTCGTCGTGGTCGACGCGCCGGCGTGGCGCGAGGCTGCGGGCCGGCTGCTCGCGGAGGTGCAGCGCATCAAGAGCACGGGCGACCGGGAGGCCGCGCGCAAGCTCTTCGACGACTACGGTGACAGCTTCGATCCCGCGCTGCGCGACGAGGTCGTCGCGCGCTACGCGAAGCTCGACGTGCCCAGCTACATCGGCTTCGTGCAGCCGCGGCTGTCGCCGGTGTGGGGCGCGGACGGCTCGCTCGCGGACGTCGCCATCAGCTATCCGCTGTCCCTGCGCGCGCAGATGCTGGAGTGGTCGGGCCGCGCGCTGCCGCCTCTGGCGCTGCCCGAGGACCCGGCCGCGCTGCTGCACACGGTCGAGCACCGGCTCCTGGACGCGCCCGAACTCGCGCTGGACTTCGACGTGGTCTCCGACGGCACGCTCGTCGCACACAAGCGCGGCACGCTGTCGATGCGCGCCGGCAACGTGCTGGACCTCGTCATCCCCGCGACGCCGGGCACCGACGAGACCGCCACCGAGCTGCACAGCGACGGCAGCCGCTACGTCGTGAGCGCCGGCGCCACCACCAAGGACGGCGCCGTGCCGGAGCGCCTCAACACCGGCGTGGTGAAGGGCCTCGTGACGCGCGGCCTGATGCACAATCTCTACATGCTCGGCACGAACCGCAGCGTGGACCTGACCGACGGCACCGCCGACGGCCTGGAGCTGCGCAACGTCTCGGCGCTGCCCGACGGCGAGGTGAACGGCGAGCCGGTCCGCCGCATCGCCTTCACCGCGCACGTCGGCGACAGGCAGATCGCCGAGATCACGCTCGACGTGAGCAAGGCCACCGGCCTCCCCGTGCACCGCGACCAGACCGTGCACTTCCCCGAGGGCAACATGCACGTCGTGGAGAGCTACTCCCTGAAGCGGCCCGTGCACTGAGCGTCTCGCGCTGCGGATCGTGACTCATCGCCGCCGGTGCCATTAGCCCGGGCGTCGCCGGCCGTGCGCGACTGCAAGAACCTCGATCCGATCGGCCTGCTCGCGATAGATCACGAGGAATGGAAAATTCCTCAGGACATGCCGGCGAGCGATCTCGTCGTGGACGGGCCAGCGTTGCGGAGCCTCGGCAATCTGCTCGATGATGCGAGCGAGTTCGACGAGAAAGCTTGTCGACGCCCGCGCGCTCCGCTGGCCGTACCAAGCCATGGCTTCGGCTGCGTCAGCCTCTGCGCTGGATGGAATTCGACCGGCTTCACTCGCCCGAGAGGCGACGCCTGACTTCGGACCACGGCACGGTTTGCACCGCGCCCGTGTCGAGCTCACGGGCCCGCCGGGCGACCTCAAGGCTCCATGCGGCCTCGGCATCGGCATCGAGCACCGCATCGAGGCTGTCGAGGAGCGTGCTCGCGAGCGCCGCACGTGCTTCCGGCGGCAGCTTCAGGGCCAGGTCGAGAACGTGGCTCAGATCCTTCATGTCGTCCGGCATGACACCAGTGTAGCCGGGGAATCACGCTCGCCGGTGTTGCTCGTGCCTGACACGTGCATCACCCGCATGGCGTAGCCTGTACGCCTCTCGCGGAGCCGATGGCATGCGCTGGCCGTGGATGCTTCCGGTGCTTGCGTCACTTGCGCTCTCGTGCGCGGCGGGCGATGCGTCGCTCGCATGGCCGGCGCGCCCGTCGGTTCAGCTCGACGTGCGCGATGGCGAGACCTTGGGCGAGGACGACATCGACACGATCGTCGAGCTGGCGGGCGCGGCCGGCGTCGGGCCGATCGAGACGATCTTCGCGGGTCTCGTCGCTCGGGCTGGAGACTGCAGCGGCGTCATCGTCGCCGAGGCGAGAGCGTGCCTCGACGAGACACACGTGCGCTGGAAGGAGCTCCAGCTCCGGCGCGAAGAGTCGCCGTGTCCGCTGCTGAACGAGCCGGGCGAGGGGCCCATCCTCGCGCTGCGCGGCTGGCGGACCTCGACGCGCACCATCACGGAGCACGAGTTGCGACGCGTCCACGTCGGTGACGCGCACGTGGACGTCTCGCTCGGAGACGGCGTGCCCTGGGACGCCGCGACGCGGCTTGTGTCGAGCCTGAAGCTGCACCAGGTCCGCGCGACGGAGAGCCTCTCGGACATCGACCTGGACTCGACGGTCTTCGTCCTCGGGCCGATCCGCGCGCCGGATCGCGCGCCGCTGCCGCCTCGCGGGGAGGCGGAGCACTCCGTGTTCCAGATCACGGCCAGGGGCCGCGGAGGCTGGTGGTCTCTCGCGCTGTGCCTCGAGCCGGACGGCGTCATCCTCGTGACCCGCACGCCCGTTCCGGCGGGGCGCGCGTAACGCGCGCCATCGGCCGCGGCCTGGCGGATCACGCGGGCGCCGCCCTCACTTGCCCGGCAGGTGGGACTCCACGAACCAGAGCCACTTGTCCGTGCCGCGCGAGATCTCGGTGAAGAGGTCGGCGGTGTCCTTGTCGTCCAGGTCGTCGGAGGTCCCGATGGCCTTGCGGACGGACTTGCCGAAGGCGGCCAGCGCGTCGGCGACGGCCCTCACGTGGTCCGACTCCTCCTCCAGCTTGCGCTTGCTGCGCGGCAGCGAGCTGCCCTGCGCCACCGAGGGCGCCGAACCGTCCGCCGTGCCGCCGAGCTGCACCGCGCGCTCCGCCAGGTCGTCGCCGTAGCCGAGCGCGTCGCCTGCGACCTTGTCGAACAGCTCGTGCAGCGCGATGAAGGTCGGGCCCTTCACGTTCCAGTGCGAGTTCTTCACCTGCAGGTAGAGGTCGAGCGCGTCGACGAGCCGGTCCTGCAGCAGCGCCACCAGCTTCTTGCGGGCGTCGGCGGGCAGGTCGTTGCGGGTGGGGTTCATGGCTCTCCTTGAGGCGCCCCCTCGGGCGCAGGTCGGGATCGAACGGGCGTGTCGGGCGCAGTTCTAAGGACGCCGCGCACCCGTGTCCAATCCGATGCTCCGATCAGCGTGATCGCCCGCGCACGAAAAAAGGCCGGGGCCGGACGATCGCGCACGATCGTCCGGCCCCGGCTCGTGAACGGCTGCCCTGTCGGTCAGCCGCCCGCGTGATCCGTCCCGCGCTCGCCGGACATGTCCTTGTGGGACATGGAGGCGGCCGTGCTGGACGGCAGACGGTCGAGGTCCAAAGTCGGCAGCGCGCTCAGGCTGTCCTTGCTCATCGCGACCGTGCACGAGTCCTCGTTGCACGTGAAGCGGTCGAGCGAAACGGCGTGGAGCTTGTCGCCCACGCCCAGCACGCCGCCGGTCGACACGACGGCGTAGGCGACCTTGTGGGTGCCGAGGTCGATGGCGAGATCCTTGATGTCGCCGATCTTGTCGCCGTCGGTGCCCTTGATGTCCTGGCCGATGAGCTTCTTGGCGCACGCGAGCCGCTCATTCGCGCCCGCGGTCTTGCCGGCCATCGCCTTGCCGGTGTCCTTCATGGCGCCCACGTCCTTGCCGGCGAAGTGGTCCCTGGACTTGCTCACGCACGTCCCGTCGACCATCTTCATGTCCTTGACGGCGGGCGCGGAATCCAGCGACGCCCGGTCGCCCATGTAGACGAACTGCTTGACGTTGGGCGTCTCGCCGCTCATCGCCTCGCCCGCGGCCTTCGCCTTGGCCTCGGCGTCGTCGGACTTCGTGAAGCGCGCCTCGAGCTGCGACAGCGGCACGCAGGTGTACATGTCGTCCTTGCGCTCGACGCAGGCGTAGACCTCGTTGGTGGCGTCGCACACCACCAGATCCTTGACCTCGCCGATCGTGTCGCCGGCGGTGTCCACGATGTTGGTGCCCAGGATCTTGCTGGCGCGCGCCGGCGTCGCCGGTGCGTGCATCGACGACATCGCCGTGTCGGTCGTCTTCACCGGCGGGTTGGTCGGCGTCGGATACGGGTCGACGGGCTTGCCCGTCGTCTGTGCGGCAGCGGACGCTCCCAGTCCGAGGAGCAGCGCGCCCGTAGCGAAAAGCGTGGAAGTGGTGTTCATGGATAAATTCCTCGATGTCGGAGGTGAAAATGCCGCGGATCAGCGCGGGGATCGACGAAGGGGATGCAACCGCCGTGCCATCAGGGCCGAGGCCCCGGTGCAGCGCGCAGAAGCGCCACCTCGGCGGGGTGCGAGCGACAGCCGCGTCCCCGGCGCGCGCGCAGCCGGCCGCACTCGTGGAAAAACCTACAAAGCGCGCGTGCCCGGCGAGGCCGACGGCCATTCCAGCTCCGCCACCACCGGAAGGTGGTCCGAGGCGCGCCGCGCACTGTCGGTCGCGTGCGCGGCGAGCACGCGCAGCGCGCGGCGCGGGTGGATCCAGATGCGGTCGAGCGCCAGGAGGGGGTGACGCGACGGAAAGGTCGCGGGCCGCGGTGCGGCGCCCCAGCGGTCGTCGAGCACCTTCACGAGCGAGCGCCCCGGCAACCAGTCGTTGAAGTCGCCGAGGATGACGCCGAAGTCGTGCCGCACCTCCTCGAGGTACGCGAGCAGCCGGCCCACCTGGAAGCGGCGCTCGCCGAGCCGCAGCCCGAGGTGCGTCGCGAGCACGTGCAGCGCCGTCCCGTGCACGTCGAGCGTGACGGCCAGCGCGCCGCGCGGCTCGTGGCGCCGCAGCGAGAGGTCGATGCGCCGCAGGTCGCGGATCGGGTGGCGCGTGAGCAGCACGTTGCCGTAGCAGTGCGCCTTGCGCGTCAGCGTGGGCCCGAGCGCGCACTCGTAGCGCTCCAGCGCCGTGAGCACGACCGGCGTGCGCGTCTCCAGCGCGATGTCCGCCGGGTAGCGGAACTCCTGCAGCGCGACGACGTCCGCGTCCAGCTCCGCGATCACCGCGGCCGTGCGCGCCGGGTCGTGCCGCCGGTCCGTGCCGACGCAGGAGTGCACGTTGTAGGTGGCCACGCGGATGGTCCGTGCGTGTTCCATGGTCAGCCGAACAGCGTCCGCTCGCGGTGCTCCTGCACGGTCGGAGCCATGCGTCGCAGCAGCAGCGAGGTCCGCAGGCGCAGCACGAGCAGCGCGAGCGCCACGGCGAGGCCCGCGGTGAGCGCCGCGGACCCGAGGCCGGGGTGGAGGATGGCGTGGCGCAGGAATCCCGCGAGCGTGCCCAGCGCCAGCAGCGCGGGCAGCAGCCCGAGCAGCGTGCCGTTCACGTACTCGTGCAGCGGCAAGCGCGCCGCGCCGCAGAGCAGGTCGATGGACGTGCCGGGGGCGACGGCCGCCACGCGCATGACCGCTACCGTGAGAAAGCCGCTGCCGCGCACGAGGCGCCAGAGCCGCGCCGCGCGCCGGCCGACGAGCGGCTGCACGCGGCGCAGAGAGAGCGTGCGGCCCGCGGCATAGCCGAGCAGCGCCGAGCCCAGCGTGGCCGCGGCCGCCAGCGGCCCGCCGAGCAGCGGGCCGAACACGACGACCGCCGGCACGACGAGCAGCTCCAGCGGCAGGAGCAGCAGTCCGCCCGCGAGGAGCAGGCCCAGGGCGAGCGGGAACGCCGTCGGGGACTCCGGCGCGGACGCCAGGATCTCCTGCAGCCCCCTGAGCGACAGCCACGGCAGGAGCCCGGTGGAGCGCCAGGCCACGAGCAGCAGCAGCGCGAGCGCGGCGGCGGGGAGCACGAAGACGAGCCGGCGTCCGCGCTGGTCCTGCGCCTCGATGTCCGGGAGCAGCCGGTCGACGGTGAGGCTCAGGCGCGAGGGCTCCTCGGGGTCGGCCGCGCCGCGCACGAACTCGCCCGGGTCGTCGGTGCCGTCCACGTCCGCCCGGATGGGCTCCAGCGTGCGGTCGCCGTGCGCCAGTGCGTCGAGCGCGGCGCGCAGCGAGCCCTCGCGGGCGATGGCGCGCTCCACGTCCGCGGGCGACGCACCGAGGTGCTCGGCCAGCAGCCGCGAGCGCACGCCGGCGATGGCCGCGCTCCGTGCGGGATCCCCGCCCGCGGCGACCGCGAGGTCGCACTCCGTGTCGAGGCCCATCGAGCGGCTCGAGAGGTTGGCGGAACCGATGCGCAGCAGCTCGTCGTCCACGATCATGACCTTGGAGTGCACGAAGGTGCACACGCCCGCCGCACGCGACGCGAGCGGGTAGCGGAGGCGCAGCCGCCCGTGGAGGTCCGCTGCCTGCAGCTCCGCGAGCAGCTTCCAGCGCAGCGCGCCCATGGTGCGGTGCTCGAGCCAGCCCTCGCAGTCCTTCGGGCCCACCACGATCACCTCGGGACCGCGCTCCTCGCGCAGCCGCGCGGCCAGCGCTGCGCCGAGCTGCGGGTTGGTGAAGTACTGGTTCTCGATGTAGACGGAGCGGCGCGCCGCGGCGATGGATGCGAAGAACAGCGCCTCGCACTCGCGCACGGCGGGGCGCCCGCCGAAGGCCGGCTCCGTGCGCGCGATGGCCACGTCCACGTCGCTCAGGTCGGGCGCCACGTCCGCAGGCCAGCAGCCGCCGGGTCCGGGCTCCACGCGGGGCATGTGCGGCGAGCCGCGCCGCCGCCAGCGCTCGCGCGCCAGCTCGCCGAGGCTCGCCGCCACGGGTCCCTCGACCAGCGCCGCGACCTCGTGGTACGGCGCGTACGGCGCGCCGAACGGGTTGAGGCGCAGCGGCTGCTCCACGCGGTGCTCCGTGGTGTCCCAGCGGTGCCCCGTCAGGTCGATGCCGCCGACGAGCGCGAGGCAGTCGTCCACGACGACGACCTTCTGGTGGTGGCTCGCGCCGAGCGGGTGCTGCGCGTCGTAGCGGAAGTGCACGCGGCGGTGGCTGCCCCACCCCAGGCGCGCGCGGCTGAACGGGTCGCGCTCCAGCGCGTAGAAGGCCGCATAGTCCCAGATGAGCACGAAGCAGTGCAGGCCCGGCCGCCGCCGCGCCGCGAAGTCAAGCAGCTCCTTGAGCCTCGTGGGCTCCGCCGAGGGCGGCGCGCCCGGCAGGAGGTCGATGCCCGCCGCGATGTCCCAGCCGAGGATGAACACGCTGCGCTGCGCCGCGAGGATCGCCGTACGCACGAGCCGGAAGTAGTCCTCGCCGTCCTGCACGCAGCGGAAGCGCGTCGCGCGCTCCAGCTTCCAGCAGTTGCGGCCCGGCTGCAGGAGCCGCGCGCCGTCGGCCGCGGCGTCGCGGCTCACCGGCCCTGCTCCGCGGTCCGGTCGGTGTCGCGCGCGGCGCCCTCATCGGCGCCGGGCCGCGCGCCGCGGTCCATGCGCCGGTTGAGGAATCGCTGCGACAGCAGCGTCAGCCCCAGCGCACCGGCGAGCACGCCGGCGAGCAGCGCGATCTGGCGCGGCTCGGGATCGGTGAACACTTCGCGCGCCTGCCCGCCGACGACCGTGATGAGGATGATGCCCTCGATCATGCCGAGCGCCGTGCCGAGCACGAAGTCCGGCAGCGCGACGCCGCTCGCGCCGCACGCGACATTCACCGCGCTGTACGGCGCCGGGATCTTGCGCACGAGGAACACCGCGATGACGCCCCTGCGCCGCAGGATGCCGTCCAGCCTGACGAGCGCCGCGCCGCCGAAGCGCTCCACGCGCTTCCGGCCCAGCGCCCGACCGAGGAAGTACGGCGGCAGCGCGCTGACGACGGCGCCGGCCAGCGCGTAGGCGGTGCCGAGCCACGGCCCGAAGGCCAGCCCGGTGACGAAGATCAGCACGAGGACGGGGAACAGGACCAGCTCGGCGACGACGAACCCGAGCACCACGAGCGGCAGCCCGAGCCAGCTCGAGCGGTACGGTTCCAGCATGTCGCTCAGCCGCTCGGGCGCGAGCCACTCGCCGAGGACGGTCCACTTCCACGCCGCCGCGAGCCCGGCCACGAGCAGCAGGCACACCCCGGCCTCGATCCAGAGCCGCCGTCCGTCGGGGATCGCCGTCGCCTCATCGCCTGCAGAGCCTGCCGACGCGCGGACCGTCGGGTGCGCTTCCGGCTGCGGGCCGTCGACTTCCGCCGTTGCTGCTCGCCGTGACCGCATGCGGTCGTTAACCCGCGCTCATGCTTCCCGTCGCAAGCGACTTGCAGAAGGAGCGTCGGGTGCGGAAGCGCGCTCCGGCGGGTTGACGCCGCGCTCGTTCCGGGACTCGTGAGGCAAGGCTCCGCGCTTCTCCGCCGCACCAGTCGCCCGCTATGCTCCGCCCTCCCGCTGCCCCCGCATGGAGCTGCCACGCGATGCCCCTCCGCCCGATCCGCAAGCTGCTCGTCGCGAACCGCGGCGAGATCGCGCTGCGCGTCATCCGCACCTGCCGCGAGATGGGCATCAAGACCGTGGCGGTGTTCAGCGACGGCGACCGCGACGCGCTGCACGTGCGCGCCGCATACGAGGCCGTGCGCCTGGGGCCCGCGCCGTCGCGCGAGAGCTACCTGCGCGGGGACCTCGTCGTCGCCGCCGCGAAGGCCACGGGCTGCGACGCGGTGCACCCGGGCTACGGCTTTCTCTCGGAGAAGGCGGACTTCGTGCGCCAGGTGCGCGCCGCGGGCCTGGTCTTCGTCGGCCCGTCGGCGGAGGCCATGGAGGCCATGGGCGACAAGCTGGGCGCGCGGAAGAACATGATCGCGGCGGGCGTGCCGGTGGTGCCGGGCACGACCGAGCCCATCGGCGACGACGCCAGCGCGGTGCGCGAGGCCGGGCGCATCGGCTATCCCGTCATGATCAAGGCCAGCGCGGGCGGCGGCGGCAAGGGCATCCGCATCGTGCGCAACGAGGCGGAGCTGCTGGCGGCGTGCCGGCGCGCGAGCAGCGAGGCGAGCAACGCCTTCTCCGACGGCCGCGTCTACATCGAGAAGTACCTCGAGGAGCCGCGGCACATCGAGGTGCAGGTCTTCGGCGACTCCCACGGGCATGTCGTGCACCTCGGCGAGCGCGAGTGCTCCATCCAGCGGCGCCACCAGAAGGTGGTCGAGGAGCGGCCTTCCGTGCTGCTCGACGAGCCGCTGCGCGAGGCGATGGGCGCCGCCGCGGTGAAGGCCGCGGCCGCGATCCGCTACGAGAACGCGGGCACGATCGAGTTCCTGGTGGACAGGCACCGCAACTTCTACATGCTCGAGATGAACACGCGCCTGCAGGTCGAGCACCCGGTCACGGAGCTGACCTCGGGACTCGACCTCGTGCGCTGGCAGCTCCTCGTCGCGATGGGCGAGCCGCTGCCGCGGACGCAGGAGCAGATCCGCCACGCCGGCCACGCGATCGAGGTGCGGCTGTACGCGGAGGACGGCGACCACGGCTTCCTGCCGGCGGTCGGCCGCGTGCAGCGGCTGGAGCTGCCGGGCGGCCCGGGCGTGCGCGTGGACTCCGGCCTGTACGAGGGCATGGAGGTCTCGACCCGATGCTCGCCAAGCTCTCGGTGCACGCCGCGACGCGCGAGCTGGCCATCGAGCGCATGGCGCGCGCGCTGTCCGAGGTCACGGTCACCGGCGTGACGACCAACGTGCCCTTCCTGCGCCGCGTGCTCGCGAGCGAGGCGTTCCGGAGCGGGCGCTACGACACGGGCACGATCGAGGCGCACCCGGAGCAGTTCGCGATGCGGCACGGCAAGGAGCGCCTGCAGAACGTGGCGCTCGTCGCCGCGACGCTCGCGCACGTGCTGCGCCGCCGCCGCGGCTTCCCGGACCGCGCGGCGCAGCACGTCGCGGCCGGCCCGGGGCAGGCCGGCTCGGCCGGCGACGGGGGCGCGGGCTCCGCGTCCGCCGGGGGCGGCGCGGCGGCGCACGCGGCGCCGTCCCCCTCGTCGTGGGTGGATGCGTACCGTCCCGGCGGCGGGCCGTGGGGCGGAGGCGCACCATGAAGTACCACGTGCTCATCGACGGCCAGCACCACGAGGTCGTGCTGGAGCGCGAGGGCGCGGGGTACCGCGTCACGCTGGACGGGCGCGACGTCCACGTGGACGTCGGCACGCTGGCCGACGGCCACGCCTACTCGCTGCTGGTGGACCACCGCTCGGTGGACGTCGCGGTGGAGGAGCGGCCCGGCGACGCGCTCGAGCTGCTCGTGTCGGGCCGCCGCTACTCGACGGAGGTGCTGGGCGAGCGCGAGTGGCTCGCGCGCAGCATCGCGCCCCCGCGCGAGGACGGCGAGCGCGTCGTGCGCGCCGTGATGACCGGCCTCGTGCGCGACGTGCTCGTCGCACCGGGCGACACGGTGACCCGCGGCCAGACGCTCTTCATCCTCGAGGCGATGAAGATGGAGAACGAGGTCAAGGCCGGCACGGACGGCACGGTGCAGCGCGTGACGGTGAGCGCGGGCCAGACCGTCACGCTCGGCGACGTGGTGGTCGAGATCGCCTGATGGCCCTGGCGACTCCCACGCGAGCGCCCGGCCGGCCGCGCGCGCGCGGGATCGCGTGGGCGGCGCTCCTGACGCTGCTCTGCCTGGCGCCGCACCTGCTGCGCATGTCGCTGCGGGTGATGAGCGTCGCCGACGGCTTCTATGCGCATGCCGCGTGGATGATGTCGCAGGGCCACGCGCCGTACGTGCAGTTCACGCAGGTGGCCTTCCCGCTCGCGGAGGCGGTGCTGGCCGCGGTCTTCGCGGTCTGCGGGCACGACGTGCGCGTGGTCGGCGCGTGCAACCTGTGCATCGTGCTGGCCGTCGCCGCCACGCTGAACGCGGCCGCGCGCCGCATGGTGCGCCGCAGCCACGAGACCGCGCGCCGCGGACAGCCCGCGTCCGCGGGCGAGGCGCTGGCGACGGAGCGCGCCGCGCGGCGCGCGGGCGCAGTCGCGGCTCTGGCGTGGAGCTGGAGCGCGTGGGTCGTGAACTACGACATGTTCGAGCGCGAGACGTGGGCGGCGCTCGGCACGGCGCTGGCGCTCTGGGCGCTGTACGCACCGCGTGCCGCGACCGGCCGCGCCGGTGGCGCGACGAACCGTGCTGCCGACGCGACGGACCGCGCAGCCGACGCGACGAACCGTGCTGCCGACGCGACGGACCGCGCTGCGGACGCGACGGACCGCGCTGCCGACGCGACGGACCGGGACCGCGGCGCGCAGGCTCCGCCGTCGTGGCGGCGCGCGTGGGCGATCGCCGGCGGCATGGCGGTGGGCTTCTGGATCAAGATCACGGCCGTGATCCCCGCGGGCGCGATGCTGGGCCACCTGGCGCTCACGGGCCGCTGGCGCCAGGCGCTGCGCGCGGGGCTGGCCTTCCTCGCGCTCGCCGGGACCGCGACGCTGCTCTGCTGGTGGGCCTGGGGCACGCCCTTCCTGCAGCAGGTCTTCCTCTTCGGCTTCTTCCGCAGCCCGAACACCAACGGCCCGCTGGACGTGCTGCAGTACTTCGCGCACTTCACGGATCCCGTCCTGGCGCTCGCGCTCGCCGCGCTGGCGGTGCACGGGCTGCCGCGCCTGCTCCGCCCGGAAGGCGCGCCCGCGTGCATGCTGCTGGCGGACCTGCTCTTCTTCGTGGCGGTGAGCCCCACGGTCTGGGACCACAACTGCATCGGGCTCGTGCCGGCCTCCGCCATGCTGCTGGGCAGCGCCGCGGCCGCGTTCAGCGGCGCGCTCGCGCTGCGCATGGCGCTCGGCACGGCGCTCGTGGTCGCCGCGGTGATCGTGCTGCCCGCGGCGCCCTTCGAGGGCCTGGCGACGTCGCCGCTCGGCCTGGCCCCGTGGTTCCGCGGCTATCCGCGCGAGGCGGTCGACCGCACCGCGGAATTCATCCGCCGCTACACCAGGCCCGGCGACGTCGTCTGCACGCTGCAGCCGATCTACGCGCTGCAGGCCGGGCGCGCGGAGTTCGTGCGCTACCTCGACCTGCAGGAACTGGCGCTGGACATCGAGGCCGCCGTGGAGCGCGACGGCCTTCTGGCGACGTGGGCCGCGCGCAGGCGGCCGCTGCGCCTGGGCGCGCCGCACGGTCCGCGCGCCGGCGACGCGCCGCCGGCCTCGGGGCCCATCACGGACCCGGAGGATCCGCGCCTCGCGCGGATGGGCCACTACGCCGGTCGCATGCTCTCCTGCGGGCTGGCATACGACCGGCCGCTGCTGCTCGACGCGCTGGCGCACCGCGAGATCGCGCTCGTGGTGGAGCCGCTGCCGCCGCTCTCGCTCACGGTCGAGGACCTGCAGGCGGCCGGCTACCGGCGCGTCGAGGAACCGCCGCTGCACTGCATCGGGTGGCGGCCGCCGGGGGGCGTGGGCCGGCGCGTCGTGCGCGACCTGTTCCCGCGATGAGCCGCGCGCGCGCACGCACGCTCCTGCTGCTGGCGTGCGCGGCGCCGCACCTGCTGCGCATGGCGCTGCCCGTGACCACCGTGGCGGACAGCTCGTACGCGCACGGCGCCTGGATGCTGAGCGAGGGCTTCACGCCCTACGTGCACTTCGCGCAGGTCGCGTTCCCGCTCGCGGAGTTCGTGCTCGCCGCGGCCTTCGCGCTCCTCGGCCACGACCTGCGCGTGGTGGGGGCGTGCAACCTGGCGGTCGTGCTCGCGGTGGCCGCCGCGCTGGGGCTGGCCGCGCGGCGCATGGTGTCGTGGACGGGCGGTGCGGAGGCGGGCGCGGCCGACGCGCGGCGCGAGGCGGCGGCGCGCCGCGCGGGGGTCGTCGCCGCGCTGGCGTGGAGCTGGGGCGCGTGGGTCGTGCACTACGACTTCTTCGAGCGCGAGACGTGGACCGCGCTCGGCACCGCGCTCGCGCTCGCCGCGCTGTTCGCGCCGGTGTCGGCGCGCGAGCGCGCCTCGGGCGCGGCGGGCGAGGGCTGGCGCCGCGCCTGGGCGGTCGGCGCGGGACTGGCGCTCGGCTTCTGCGTCAAGATCACCGTGCTCGCGCCGGTCGGCGCGGTGCTCGCGCACCTCGTCCTCGCGCGCGGGTGGCGCGCCGCGTGGCGCACCGGACTCGCCTTCGCAGCGCTCGTCGGCGCCGTCACGCTGGCCTGCTGGTGGGCGTGGGGCCGGCCGTTCCTGGAGCAGGTCTACCTCTTCGGCTTCTTCCGCGCGCCGAACACGGCAGGCCCGCTCGACACGCTCGCGGACATCGCCAGCTTCACCGATCCGGTGCTCGCGCTCATGTTCGCGGCGCTGCTCGCGTGCGGTCTGCCGGGGCTGCGCCGGCCGGTGGGCGTGCCCGCGCTCGTGCTGCTCGCGGAGCTCGCCTTCCTCACGCTCGTGAGCCCGACCTTCTGGAACCACAACCTCATCAGCTTCTACCCGCCCGGCGCGCTGCTGCTGGGCGTCCTCGCGGCGCAGTGGTCCGCGGGGCTCGCGCTGCGGATGGCGGGAGCGCTCGCGGTCGTCGTGGCCGGCGTGCTCGCGCTGCCGGCGGTGTACATGCCGGGCATGACGGCGTCGCCGCACGCGCTGGCTCCGTACGTCGAAGGCTGGTCGCGCGAGGGGATCGCGCACCACGCCGCGTTCCTGCAGCGCCACTCGGCGCCCGGCGACGTCGTCTGCACGCTGCAGCCGGCGTACGCGCTGGCCGCGGGGCGCGTGGAGTTCGTGCGCTACCTCGACATGCAGCCGCTCGCGCTGGGCGTCGAGGCGGCCGTGCGCGCGGACGGCGTGGCCGGCGCGTGGGCCGCGCGCAAGGGGCGGCCGCAGCTCGGGCCCGGCGCGACGGCGGGTGGCCCGGCGGCCGCCGCGCCGGCGCCGGGCATGCCCGCCCTCGGCGACCCGAGGCTCGCGAAGCTGGACCCGTACGTCGCGCGCATGTTCGCCTGCAGCCTGGCCTACGACCGGCCGCTGCTGCTCGACGCGATCCGCCAGCGCGAGATCGCGCTGTTCGTGGAGCCGCTGCTGCCGCTCGTGCTCGGCGCCGACGAGCTGGAGGCGGCCGGTTACGAGCGCTTCGAGGACCACGAGTTCGGGCTGGCGGGCTGGCGACCCGCCGCCGGCGTCGGCCGCCACGTCGTGCGCGAACTCTTCCGGCGCTGAGCGCGCGCCGTGCACCCGGCAGGCGGCCGGGGACACGCGGCACCGTCGCGGCACCGTCGCGGCGCGGCGCGGCTCGCCCGGCTCAGCCCTGCAGCTTCTCGGCGATGCGGTCGAGCGCGCGGTCCTTCGGCTTGCGGAGCTGGTTCAGCGCCGCGCCCTTCTCGCCGGACTGCGCCTTGCCGAGCGCCTCGGCGGCGACGGTGAAGTGCCGGTCCTCGGGGAACTCGCCCGCGGCGAGCTGCGCGCGTGCGATCGCGGCGGGCAGGTCGCCCTTGGCGACGAGCGCCTCGATGGAGACGTCGAGCAGCGCGGGGTAGCGGTTCTTCGTGATGACGAGGCCCTGCTCGCACAGGTCCACGGCGGCGGCCGGGTTGTAGAACGGCCCCTTGCGCTTGAGGAACAGCTCCGCGCGGCGGTGCAGCAGGCTGGACCAGGCCGGGCTGTCGGGGGTGATGGAGGACGCGAAGAGCTCCAGCTCCGTCGCGGCCTCCATGTCGCGGTCCAGGCCCATGAGCGCGCGCGCCCGGTTGATCGGCAGGAACAGGTCCGGCACCGCCTCGGGGCTGCTCTTCTCGGCGACGTCCTGCTGCTGGAAGGTGGAGAGCGCCTCGTCGCAGCGCCCGGCGTCGATGAGCAGCGTCCCGAGACCGCGCAGCAGGCGCGGGTTGTCCGCGTTGCCCGCGACGAGCCGGCCCTGGTCGATGGCGGCGATCGCGTCGTCCAGCCGGCCCGCGCTCTGGAGCGCGAGGGCGCGCGTGAGGATCAGCTCCACGGGCTCCGTGCCCAGTTCCTTGAGCTTGCGGAAGTCCGCCTCCAGCGCCTCCACGTCGCCCAGGGCGGCGTGCGCGTTGAACATGGCCGTGTAGCAGGGACCGTCCGGCGCGATGAGCGCGAGCTCCTGCGTGGTGGCCAGCGCGTCCTTCGGCCTGTCGGCGTTGTTCTGCGCCATGGCCTTCAGCAGCAGCGCGGTGGGGTGGCGCGGCGCGCGCTTGAGCGCCTCGTCGCACTGCAGGATCGCGTCGGCGTAGCGGCCGTTCTCGAACATGAAGCGCGCGCGGAAGATGTACGGCGTGCCGAGCTCCGGATCTGTCTCGATGACCTCCTCGAACATGTCGATGGCCTGCTGCCGCTTGAGGTTGTCGTTCTCCGCGACGGCCTCGTTGTAGAGCGCCTCGCCCTTCATCGCGAGCGCGAGCGGGCGGCCCGGCTGGGTCTGCTCGAGGCCGGCCAGCGCCTCCGCGTACGCCTCCTTGTCGTCCAGCGCGAAGGACGAGCGCGCCAGCATGTACAGCGCGCTGACGTTCCTCGGCTCCAGCTTCAGCGCCTGGCGCAGCACGTCGATGGCCTCGGCGGTCCTGCCGCGGTCGAGCTGGAGCTGCGCGAGCTGCAGGTGCGGGCCGATCCCGAGCCCGGCGTCCCCGCCGCCGAACTGCGTCGCCGTGCGCAGGTCCGCCGTCGAGCCGTCGAGGTCGCCCTTGCCGGCGCGCGCGCCGGCGCGCTTCTGGTAGACCATGCGCGTGACCGTGTTGAGCATCTGCTCGCTGCCGGCGGGCGCGACGTTCAGCGTCGCCAGGATGCGGTCGTAGATCGCGATGGCCTTGTCCCAGTTCTTGCCCGCGGTGAACGTGTCCGCGAGGCCGATGGCCGCCTGCACGAAGGTGTCGTCCAGCTTGAGCGCCTGCTCGTAGCGCTCCTGCGCCTTGTCGTAGAACTTCTGCTGCGCGTAGAGCGCGCCGAGCTGGTAGTGCACGCGCGCGCTGTCGGGCACGACGTCCAGCGCGGACTCGAAGATGCGCTCGCTCGTCGCGAAGTCCTTGCTCCGCTCCCACGTGCGCCAGCCCAGCACGCCGGCCAGCGCGACGACGACCAGCGCGCCGACGGCGGCCAGCGCGGAGGAGCTGCCCCCGGGCCTCCCCGACGGGGACCCGCCCGCGACGGGAACCGCGCTCCCGGCGCCGGCCCGCGGCCCGGCCAGCAGCGGCTCCAGCAGCGCGGCCACCACGAGGCAGGCGCCGGCGCTGGACAGGTACATGAGCCGCTCGCCGAAGATCGTGCCGATGGGCACCAGGATGCTGGAGGTGAACAGCGCGCAGCCGAGGAACAGCAGCGCGCCGAAGCCGATGGCCGGCCGCCGCCGCAGCATGACGAGCCCGTACGCGAGCAGCACGAGCAGCAGGATCGCGCCGGTCAGCACGGCCGGGTCGCCCAGCCTGCGCGAGACCGGGATCACGTTGAACGAGTAGTCGATGGAGAGCCTGGCGGGCCAGAGGAACAGCCACACCTGCATGGCCATGACCTTGGCGCCGGTCAGCAGCCGCACGAGGAAGGGCTCGAGGATGAGCGGGTTGTCCAGCCGCGCGATGGAGCTGGCGCTCGGGCGCAGGTAGCCCAGCGCCTCGAAGCGCAGCACCACGTGCGCCGCGAGGACCGCGACCATGCCGGCGTAGACCGCGACGCGCGGCACCCCGCCGCGCCGGTCGCCGCGCCAGGCGCACATGACGTCCGCGACGGCGATCGCGGCCATGAGGATGACGGCCTGCTCCTTCGCGAGCAGCCCGACGAAGAGCGTGACCAGCAGGCCGATGTACGCGCCCTTGCGCAGCACGTCCGGCTGCGAGGTGGCGCGCTCCCAGAGGATGAGCCCGAGCAGCACCGCAGCCGTCGAGACGAGGTCCGAGATGCCCGCCACGTACGCCACGGCCTCCGCGTGCAGCGGGTGCACCGCGAACAGCAGCGCCGCCACGAAGGCCAGCGCCGGCCGGCGCCACAGCCGGCAGATCGCCTGGTGCAGCAGCACGACGACCGCCGCGTTGCACAGCACGGAGAGCAGGTGATAGGGCCAGGCCGGCTCCTGGCCGGACAGGTTCACGATGACGGCCCACAGGAACATCGTCAGCGGGCGGTAGAGCGCCTGGCCGCGCTGGTGCGCCGCCTCCGGCTTGTCCTGGTTGACGCCTTCCCAGTACTCGTGCGCGAAGAGCGTGAAGGCGTCAACCAGGACAAGCCGGAG
>Ga0193753_10001857_pt1 | contig 17434 bp, 20 predicted proteins | sample H1c2metaG_FD_144925 | JGI IMG/M metagenome (GOLD analysis project Ga0193753, IMG submission 144925) | Soil microbial communities from a riparian zone of the East river system, Colorado, United States - H1c2 | ecosystem: Environmental > Terrestrial > Soil > Riparian zone | place: USA: East...
GCTGCGGTAACCCACACCGGTTCGGGCCTCCACTGCGTGTTACCGCAGCTTCACCCTGCTCATGGGTAGATCGCCCTGGCTTCGGGTCTACACCCCGGAACTCCAATCGCCCTCGTTACAGGACTCGCTTTCGCTATGGCTCCGCCGGCAACCGGCTTAGCCTCGCTCCGAAGTAGTAACTCGCCGGATCATAATGCAAAAGGCACGCAGTCAGAGGACATCCAAGCCGAAGCTCAGAGCCTCCTCCTACCGCTTGTAGGCATGTGGTTTCAGGATCTCTTTCACTCCCCGCACTGGGGTGCTTTTCACCTGTCCCTCACGGTACTCGTCCACTATCGGTCACACGGGAGTCTTTAGCCTTGGAGGGTGGTCCCCCCAGTTTCACGCCCGGACTCTCGTACCGGGCGTTACTCAGGAACTCCACCGCCAGGAATACATCGACTTTGCCTACCGGGCTCTCACCGTCTTTGGCGCCCCGTTCCAAGGGACTTCGGCTGTCTTCATTCCCAGGTTCTGTGGGTCCTACAACCCCGCGGCCACAAGGACCACGGTTTAGGCTCGGCCCGTTTCGCTCGCCGCTACTCCGGGCATCTCAATTGATTTCTCTTCCTCGGGGTACTGAGATGTTTCAGTTCCCCCGGTTCGCTCTCCGTTCGAAAACGAAGTGACTGGAATTCCTTCCAGCCGGGTTGCCCCATTCGGCCATCCAGGGATCATTGCGTGTGTGCCACTCCCCCTGGCTTATCGCAGCTTACCACGGCCTTCCTCGCCTCCGTGTGCCCAGGCATCCCCCACATGCCTTCACTCGCTTGACTACAACAATCTGTGATCAAGCAGAGCGCCTACAATCTTACAGGTGTCCTTTCGGACACTTCTTCGAGTGACAATCTTGCTCCGTCTAGAAACGTGTTGTTGTTCTTGGAAGAACTCCAAACGCTCTCGACGAAATTGATAGTCCCTCAATAAGGATTCTCAAATCCGCGATCTACCACTACTTCCATTGTCAAAAAGCATCGACGCTCACTACGCCCCAGCGAACCGGGACATACGGCGTCAAAGCAGAAACTGAATTTGGGATTGGATGTGCGCTGCGAGCGACTACAGGAATACTTTCAGTCGATCAAGAGATTCGTCCGACCCACTTACGCAGGTCCTCAGGACTCCACTCGCTTGCGCGAGCGTCGACCTACTCGTGTATCCGTTAAGGAGGTGATCCAGCCGCAGGTTCCCCTACGGCTACCTTGTTACGACTTCGCCCCAGTCACTGCGCTCGCCTTCGGCCGCTTGCCCCCTTGCGGGTTGCGACACGGACTTCGGGCGCTCACAGCTTCCATGGCGTGACGGGCGGTGTGTACAAGGCCCGGGAACGTATTCACCGTGGCGTAGCTGATCCACGATTACTAGCGATTCCAGCTTCATGGAGGCGAGTTGCAGCCTCCAATCCGCACTGAGGGCGGCTTTAAGGGATTGGCTTGCTATCGCTAGCTCGCAACCCACTGTACCGACCATTGTAGCACGTGTGTAGCCCTAGACGTAAGGACCATGATGACTTGACGTCGTCCCCACCTTCCTCCGGTTTGGCACCGGCAGTCTTCCCAGAGTCCCCGCCATTACGCGTTGGCAACTGGGAACGGGGGTTGCGCTCGTTGCGGGACTTAACCCAACATCTCACGACACGAGCTGACGACAGCCATGCAGCACCTGTGCATGGACTCCGAAGAGGGGCCCTGGTTTCTCAGGGCTTTCCCATGCATGTCAAGCCTAGGTAAGGTTCTTCGCGTTGCGTCGAATTAAACCACATGCTCCACCGCTTGTGCGGGCCCCCGTCAATTCCTTTGAGTTTCAGCCTTGCGGCCGTACTCCCCAGGCGGGGCACTTAATGCGTTAGCGCCGGCACTCAAGGGGTCGCTCCCCCAAGCACCTAGTGCCCATCGTTTACGGCGTGGACTACCAGGGTATCTAATCCTGTTTGCTCCCCACGCTGTCGCGCATCAGTGTCAGCCTCACCCCAGCAGACCGCCTTCGCCACCGGTGTTCTTCCGGATCTCTACGCATTCCACCGCTACACCCGGAATTCCATCTGCCTCTAGTGAGCTCAAGCCCGAGAGTATCCACGGCCGACCCGGCGTTGAGCGCCGGGCTTTCACCGCAGACTTCCACGGGCCACCTACGCGCCCTTTACGCCCAGTGATTCCGGACAACGCTCGCACCCTCCGTATTACCGCGGCTGCTGGCACGGAGTTAGCCGGTGCTTCCTCACCCGGTACCGTCAGTCCCCTCGAAAAGGGATGTTCGTCCCGGGCAACAGTGGTTTACACCCCGAAGGGCGTCCTCCCACACGCGGCGTCGCTGCGTCAGCCTTTCGGCCATTGCGCAAGATTCCCCACTGCTGCCTCCCGTAGGAGTCTGGGCCGTTTCTCAGTCCCAATGTGGCTGGCCATCCTCTCAGACCAGCTACCCGTCGTAGCCTTGGTGGGCCGTTACCCCGCCAACTAGCTGATAGGCCGCGAGCCCCTCTAGATACCCCGGAGGTTTCCTCTCAAGGGGACTCCCCCTCAAGAACGTATGCGGTATTACCCGGCCGTTGGGCCGGCTATCCCCCATATCTAGGCAGGTTGCTCACGTGTTACGCACCCGTTCGCCGGTTGGTATTGCTACCCCCCGTGACTTGCATGTGTTAAGCACGCCGCCAGCGTTCGTCCTGAGCCAGGATCAAACTCTCCAAGATTTCAGATCGTTCGAAATAGCTCTCTCAGACCTCGCTGTCTCTACGCTGTCGCTTTGTCGTGAAACTCCACGACCGCGTGTCGACAGCGCTGTCCGAATCACAGAAAATGTTCGGTCAAACTCTCCCCGAAGCCCCGAACGGACCTCGGATCGACGAGTTCGCCTCGCACATCCAGATTCCCAAATTCAATTATCAAAAAGCTCTAACAAATCATTCAGCGTCGCCATCAGCGACAGCCTTTAACTATACCTGACCGTGATCGCATCGTCAACCGTTTGTCGAACAATTCTGCTCACTTTCTTCGCGCAGAATCCGCCCGGCTGACGCGTTTCGCCAGCGCTCGAGACCGCGATTTCCTCTCGCTCCGCGCGACCCTCAACTCCCCTCCGCGCGCCTGTCTCGATCACCCGCCACACTTTCTCGGCGGGTCCCAATAGTAATCAACGTTACCGTCGAAATACAAGCCCGAAACTCGCCTGAGTTCGCATCGATACACGCCGCATCTACTCAACTCCCACTCCGCGACCGTATCGCCGACAGCACCATCTCACAAACTATCGGAAACTCCCCTGCAACCTCCGCCAACATGCACCACCATGCACCACCATGCACCACCATCTACCTCACCGACGCAGAACGGACCGCCCTCAAGCCCACTCGCGCACGGCAACATGGGCCGTGTAGGAATCGAACCTACAACCTAGCGATTAAGAGTCGCTTGCTCTGCCAATTGAGCTAACGGCCCAGAGCAAACCCAACCACATCCCTCCGCGTGCACTCTGGCGCACGATCATTCACACCGCGACACCCAACCACCACAGCTCATCCGACAACCACGCGCAAACGACATGCGCCGATATCCAACTCGAGGTCCTACCCGATGGCGCGCCAGGAGGGAATCGAACCCCCGACCCACAGCTTAGAAGGCTGTTGCTCTATCCGTCTGAGCTACTGGCGCTTCGTTGACGATGGTCCCGACAGCCCTGCCGCCCATTGGTTTCGCCGACCTACCGAAGGTCGATCGCAGGTCGGGGCGCCCGGATTTGAACCGGGGACCTCCTGCTCCCAAAGCAGGCGCGATACCAGGCTACGCTACGCCCCGTGAGCCTTCGAATGTATCCACGCCGTCAGTGAGAATCAACTGGCAGAGTCGAGTACGCCACGCCTCGCCAATTCCGCGAGCAACGCCCGAAACGCACGCGCACGATGACTCACTCGCTCCTTCTCCACTCGACTCACTTCGCCAAACGTGCGCTCGAGCTCATCGGAGAAAAAGTAGGGGTCGTAGCCGAATCCTCCAGCGCCGCGAGCGTCATCCACAATGCGCCCCGACACTTCACCGCGACAGACAAACGCTCGCGCTCCATCGACGTACGCTGCCGCGCACACGTAGCGCGCTCGTCGATCCCCATCGGCATTCACCGACGCCGACGACTCGATTTGCGCAGTTTGCGCCAGTTCCGCGAGCAACAATCTGTTGTTCTCATCGTCGAGCGCCTGGCCGGTGAGATCCGTCCGACCACTCCAGCGTTTGCTCAGCACTCCCGGGCGTCCACCCAAGGCGTCAACCGCGAGCCCGGAGTCGTCCGCAACCGTCGGATACCCACTCAGCGCATGAAAATAGCGCGCCTTCGACAACGCGTTCTCCTCGAACGTGTCGGCGGTCTCCAGCGCGTCTTCATCGAGCGACTCCGGCAGACCGGCGGCCACCAGATCAATCACCTCGACTCCGAGCGCCGCGAACAACGGCTTCAGCTCACGCAGCTTACCATTGCTGCGCGTCGCGACCAGCAATCGTTTCAACGGATCAACCGCTCGACTTTCAAATAGTCTAACGATGCGCCGGAAGCACACTCTCGAGGGCGCGGCGTTGCGCCGCATCGAGCTCGCCGATGCCCTTCACGGCGAAGTCCAACAGCCGGTTCAACTCAACCCGATCGAACGTACCGTGCTCACCGGTCCCCTGCACTTCGACGAAGCGATTTTCCGTGCTCATCACGACGTTCATGTCGACCGCCGCGCGCACGTCCTCTTCGTAGTCGAGATCAAGGCGCGGACTCCCGTCGACGACGCCGACACTCACGGCCATGACACGACGCTTCACGGGCGTCGCGGCGATTCTCCCCGTGGACACGAGCCAATCGAACGCGTCCACGGCGGCGACGCATGCCCCCGTGATCGACGCCGTGCGCGTCCCACCGTCGGCCAACAGCACGTCGCAATCGAGTTTGATCGTGAATTCACCGAACTTGAAATCGTCCAGCATCGCACGAATGCTCCGCCCAATGAGACGTTGAATCTCCTGCGTCCGGCCGCCGAGTTGGGTGCGTTCACGCGAAGTGCGCGTGCGTGTGGCACGAGGGAGCATGGCGTATTCCGCGGTCAGCCAGCCTTCGCCCTTCCCGCGGCGCCAACCGGGCACGCCGTCCTCGACGGACGCGGTGCACAACACGCGCGTATCGCCAAACGAAATGAGACAGGAACCCTCAGCATAGGCAGCGACGCCGCGCTCGAGCGTCACCGGACGCATCGCGTCGTCGGAGCGCGTCGTGCGCGGAGAAACGGTTTCAGTGGCCACGCAATCGCTCGATCGTAGAAGTAGTGGAATGTCCGGGCGTCAACGGCACAACGACCACGTCGCCGCCCCAGGATCGTACCTCGGAGGCGCCGACAATCGATGCCTCAGTATAGTCGCCGCCTTTGACGAGCACGTCGGGGCGCAACGCCTGAATCAACTCGAACGGCGTATCCTCTTCGAAGACGACGACGGCGTCGACCATCTCGAGGGCGGCGAGGACGTAGCATCGTTCCGGCGCGCTCCGGATCGGACGCTCGGGTCCCTTGAGGCGCCGAACCGACGCATCGCTGTTCACGCCCACGACGAGCGCATCACCGCAGCGACGCGCGCCCAACAAGATGTCGACGTGTCCTGGGTGCAGCAGATCGAACACCCCGTTGGTGAACACCACGCGAGACTGCGAGGACTGTCGACCACGCGCGCCGCGCCAAGCTCGCGCGCGATCCCAGTCCATGATCTTGTGCAGCGGATCGCCGAGCACGCTCAAAACTGGCTGTCGGCGTGGGGATGAAAATGCACGTCGCGAAAGTACTTCGGAAACACGACGCGCTCGTCGTAATCGCCCTCGATCGAGATTCCCTTGTCGTTGCGGATGATCACGATGTCTTTCGCGGCGTCGGGCAACCCGAGCGAGTCGGCGACGGCTCGCAACTGAACGAGGATCTGATCATTCGTCGTGTGCGCCGCGAAACGAACCTGCTGATGAAAGTCGTCCTGAAACTGATAGAAACGCCAATACGGCTTGCCGAAGGCGATGCCCACATAGCACGCTCCGATGATGAGGAGCAGCGAGACCAGGCATCCCATCGAGCTCATGCCGCGGCGCGGTTTTACCAATTGCTTTGCACTCCTTCAACGATTTTTTGCACGATCTTCGTGATCGCCTGCGCTCGACCATCCTGCTCGGCGCGCTCCGCGTAGTCGGCTTCTTCGCGGAGCGCTTTGTTCGCGTAGAGTACGTGCCCGTTCGATTGGTCGAGGATCTCGATTTCGATCGTGAGTTGCAACCGGCGGCGCGCACTTACCGCCTGCTGCGGATTCGCGCTGAACGCCACCGGCACATCGGCATCGTATGCTTGAATGACGCCGTGCACCAGGGCATCGGCACGATCCTGCGGCGCGTCCCGCACCCCCAGGCGCCGCTGCAGCTCCTTGCGCATGGTGTCGTACAGCTCTTTCGGAATATCGGGCGACGACGTTTGGTTGTCGAACGTGACGATCGCCATGGTGTGGATGCCCGGCGGCAGTCCGCCGCCGGCGAAGCCGTAGAGACAGCCGGTGAGCGAGCTGAGTGCAAGGCTAGCGATCAAAATGCCAAATCGACGCATCGAACTCCGGAGCCTGGTCCGTTCGGGTCACTGTGAGCTGTAAGGTCCGGCGCCCACTCTCATCACGATAGCGAATGTGCGAGGCATCGGTCCGCTCGACCCACTCCACTACCCTGCCGCCATCGACGTGTTCGGCCCGCACCAGCGTATCACCGCGAAAGCTGAGTCTCCACGCCACCGGGCGGCCAATGTCCGCCCGCAAGACCGCTCCGTCACTTCGAATGACGGTGTCGGGAAGATTCGGCACCGCGACGCGACCCAGAGCGGCCCAGAGCAACGTTGGCGGCGGAATCATGCGGCGAACCATGTTGCCGCCTGGGGCTCGCAACGTGTCGCCGATCAGGATGGCCGCACCGCCGAACCCGCCGGCCAGAAAGAAGTCTAGTCGGACACTGTCCGGCGCGGCGATCTGCGCCGCGCCTTCGCCGCGCCCCGACATCTCGCGATCATCGAGATCCCAGTTGAACACGATCTTCCGATGCCCCGGCGCGAGCGTCGTACGCGGCATGCGTTCAACCGCCACCGGCGCGCCCGTGAGCGGCGTCAAACGAGGAACGCAGGCGGCGACGGATATCGCCAGTCCCACGAGTGCCGGCAGTGTCGACGAACGGTTCAGTCGTGGCATCATGCTCGATCAAAGAGACCGCGGACCGACGCCGGAATGGCCGTCGGACGTCCGTTGCCGTCGATCGAGACGAGCGCTGTGCGCGCCGTGACCAGACGTTGGCCCGTGACTGCGTTCGTGACGAGGTAGTCGAACACGATTCCACGCGACCGCACTTCAGCGAGAGTAGTCCTGACTCGAATCATATCGTCGTAGCGCGCCGCTGAGTGAAAGCGGGCCGACAACTCCGACACGGCGAGTCCGACACCCGAGCGTTCCATCTCCGCGTAGCTCATGCCACGAGCGCGGATAAAGTCGGTGCGGCCGACCTCACACCAGATGAGGTAGTTCGCGTGATAGACGACGCCCATCTGGTCCGTTTCAGCGTACCGCACGCGAAACTCGACGTCGTGATGTAGCGGCGCGGACACCGCGGTTGGCAATTCGTTCGTCACGCGGCGAAGATCGTTGGGGTGGGTTGGTTTGTAAAGCGACAGGTGCGTCGGTAGAATTCGCGCGTGCTCACAGCGCCCTGCTACATCATGTCCGACGCGCACCTCGGCTACGCGCCCGATGATGTCGAGCGGGCGGTCGTGTCGTTTTTTCGTCACGTGGCGGCCAGCGCGGCATCGCTCGTGATCAACGGCGATCTGTTCGAGTTTTGGTTCGAGTGGAACACGGTGATTCCCCGCCGCGGATTTCGCGCGTTGGCTGCGCTCGCAGACGTGGTCGATGCCGGCGTTCCCGTCCGGTTGATCGCGGGAAACCACGACTGCTGGGGCGGGGATATCCTGCGCAAAGACGTCGGCGTCGACTACTTGTTCGGTCCGCTGGTCGATGACATCGGCGGTTGGCATGCGCACATCGAGCACGGCGACGGACTGCGCCCGGTGGAAGACCGTCGCTATCGAGCGCTGCGACGCGTGCTGCGCAACCGGGTGGCCATTCGTTCTTTTCGCTGGCTGCACCCCGATTTCGCGACGAAGCTCGCGACGAATAGCTCGCACGCGAGCCGCACGTACGTCGCCAAAGACGGCGGGCGCGGACTTCGCGAAGCGGCCGCACGCGTGACGCAAGCTGCGCCCGACGTAAACCTCGTCGTGTTTGGTCATTCGCATGTCGCGACGCTCGAGCAACTCGCGAGCGGAGCGATATACGGCAACGCCGGTTCGTGGCTCAACGCTCCGACGTTCCTGCGAGTCACGGACGATAGCGTCGCGCTTCGGCAATGGGACGGATCAGCCGAGAGTGCGGATCTCAACGCCTTCCATCGTTCCGCCAAGAAATCGTTGTCCCAGCTGTAGGAACTGCAGCGGATCGTCCGAGGCGATGAAGCGATAGCTCGGGTCGGCGTCGCGACCATTCGTGAGGTGCGCGGCGGTCAACGTGCGTCCGGTCTCCGCGGCAGTTTCTTCGGCGCTGTCGATCAGCCGGACATCGGGACCGAGGACATCATGCAAAAGTGCTTTGAGCAGCGGATAGTGCGTGCATCCGAGCACGAGCGTGTCGACTTTGGCGTCCAACATTGGCGCGAGATATTCGCGGGCGACCAAGCGCGTCGCGTCGTGATCGGTCCAGCCCTCTTCAACCAACGGAACGAACAGCGGGCACGCTCTCGCGATGATCGCGACGTTCGGATCGATCGCACGGATCGCCCGCTCATACGCGCCCGATTTGATCGTACCCGCTGTGCCGATGACGCCGATCGTTCCGCCGCGCGTTGCCGCTACTGCGGCACGCGCGCCCGGTTCGACGACGCCAAGGACGGGCATGGCCATCTCTTCACGCAACGCGGTGAGCGCATGCGCCGTCGCCGTGTTGCAGGCGATGACAATACTCTTCACGCCTTGGTCGCGGAGAAATCCAGCGATCTCTCGACTGTACCGACGGACAGTGTCCGGACTCTTTGGACCGTAGGGAACGCGCGCCGTGTCACCGAAATAGACAACGCTCTCGTGCGGAAGTTGCCGAATGAGCTCTTTGGCGACGGTGAGTCCGCCAATGCCTGAATCAAAAACGCCGACTGGCGCGGAATTCTTCATCACCATTTCATGGACGCGACCACGGCAGTTCCGTGCGGCAACATGCGGAGGCCGAGTCGCGGTCCAACGTCCCAGAGATGTGCGGAAACGAAGGCGTCGGCGCCCGAGAAAAGATGATTCGCCACGAGCAGCGCGATCCAATCTTCGACGTGCGCCGCGCGCGTGTGTCTGTACGCATCGTCAAAGCGCGGTGCAGATTTGATCACGGCGGGATTGCCGGCGTCGTCGACATACGACACGATGAGCGAATCGCTCGATCCGCGACGCGCTTCGTGAACGTCGGCGCCCGACTCGCTGATCATGCCGAGACTCACGGCTTCGACGAGTAGAAACGCCACCGCGGCTTTGTGCCGACCGAGGACGCTTTGTCCGTAGCCGGGAACGAGGAACGAGTACGCGAACGCCCGACGCGGAGTGATGGGCGGCGTGAACGGATCAGTCGACGTCGCGGGAGCAGGCGTCGGCACCGCTCGCGCCGTGCTGTCGGGCTTTTGAGCGCGCGCCACGAGCGGCGAAGCGAGCGCCGCGGCGACCGCGGCGAGCTCCACAATCGATCGAGTCAATGCGCGTTTCGCGCGTTTCGCGCCTTTCGAAAGTCTCATGAATTCACAAGAAGTGCCGCCGCTGACGGAGACACGAGTTGGCGGGAGTGCATGGGAATCGAACCCACCCAACCCGACGTGGTCAGGTCGCGAACGGTTTTGAAGACCGTGAGAGCCACCAGGCTCCATCCACTCCCATCGGTGTCACGCAAGCACGAGACCGGACGAGCGGCGCGCAACCACTTCACCGATCTCCACGCCGGTGGGCACGGCCTCAAGATACTCGGCGACCCGAGCGGCTGGGACCGCCACGAGCAACCCGCCCGACGTCTGCGGATCGATGAGCAGAGCGTGCTGCACTTCCGTTGCGTTCCCCCAGTCGACGCGCGATTCGAGGTACGCCGCATTTCGCTCGGCGCCGCCCGTTCTCGTTCCCGCCTCCCACACGGCGCGCGCACCCGGCAGAAACGGCACGCGATCAGCGTGAATCACGACAGTGACTTTGCTCGCCGCTGCGATGTGCGACGAATGACCAAGCAGACCGAACCCTGTGACGTCCGTGGCGCACTGCACGCCGACGACGATGGCCTCGCGACTCGCAGCTCCGTTGAGTTTGCACATGGATGCGTACAGCGCAGCCGCCTCTTCGGTTCCCAGATTTCCGCGTTTTGCCGCGGTGGCGAGCAAACCCGTTCCGAGTGGCTTGGTCAATACGAGCCGGTCGCCGACGACCGCCTTCGCGTTGCTGAGGATGCGCTGCGGATGAACGCGACCCGTGACGGAGAGACCAAACTTGAGCTCTTCGTCGATGATGGTGTGACCGCCGACGACGACTGCACCCGCTTCGCGCACTTTGTCTTGCCCACCGCGAAGAATTTCGGTGAGCACTTCGAGCGGGAGTTGTCCGGCCGGAAAGCCGACGATGTTGAGCGCGGTCAGCGGCTCGCCGCCCATTGCGTACACGTCGGACAACGCGTTGGCGGCAGCGATCTGACCGAACGTATACGGGTCGTCGACGATGGGCGCGAAGAAGTCCACCGTCTGCACGAGAGCAAGGTCATCGGACAGCACGAACACGCCGGCGTCGTCGAACGTTTCGCGGCCGACGATCAAACGCGGGTCGAGATGAATGGGCAGCCCACTCAGTGCGCGCGTCAGATCGCCCGCGCCAAGCTTGGCCGCACAACCCGCGCAGCGAGCGAACGACGTCAACCGAAACGGAGTCTCGGGCGTTTCCACGATGGCACTTACACCATTGCTCATGAGCGATTTACGGAACGGCGACGACGGCTTCGATCTCGACGAGGACACCGCGCGGGAGCGCTGATACCTGCACCGTGGAGCGCGCCGGGCGGGATTCGCCGAGCGCGCGGCCATAGACCTCGTTCACGACGGGAAAATCATTCATATCGTGGAGAAAGATGGTCGTCTTCACGACGTCCTTCCATGTTGCGCCGACGGTCGCGAGCACCGCGGCAAGGTTGGTCATGACGCGTTCCGTTTGCGCAGCCACGTTCCCGGCGACCACCTGACCGGTTGCCGGATCAATCGCGATCTGCCCGGCCGTAAATAGAAAACCGTTGGCGACGATGCCCTGCGAGTACGGACCAATGGCGGCCGGCGCCTGGTCGGTGTGGACGATCTTCACGCTCACAAATCGCTCCTCGATGGCTGGGATAACGGGGGAAGATCAAATAGTCGAATCGTGTTCGCCGCGGTCTGCGCGCCGAGTGTTGTGGCATCGACCCCGCGAACGGCGGCGACGCGCGCGACCGTGAAACTAACCAACGCCGGCTCGTTTCGTTTACCTCGCTGCGGCACCGGCGCGAGATACGGCGCATCCGACTCGACGAGAAGCCGATCGCGTGGCACCAGCCGAATGAGCGCGTCGTCCTCCCACTTCTTGAACGTCACGATGCCGCTGAACGAAACGTACCAACCCACGGCGATCGCTGCCTCGGCCAAGCGATGTGAGCCTGTATAGCAGTGCAATACGCCGCGGATTCCGGCGGAGCCCGCCTCAGTGACCATGGCGAGCGTGTCGTCTTCGGCGTCGCGCGTGTGGACGACAACGGGACGCCCGAGCGACTGCGCGAGCGCGAGCTGCGCAGCGAACGCGCGGCGTTGCAGCTCTCGCGGCGCGTGGTCGTAGTGCGAGTCGAGCCCGCATTCTCCGATCGCGCGTGCGCCGCGGCGAACCAGCTCGGTGATGGCGTCCGGGTCGCGTGTGGGATCGAAGTCGGCGGCATCGTGCGGGTGGACGCCGGCCGTGAAAGACACAAATCCCGGATTCGCGGCAGCGATGTCGGCGGCCCGCCCGGCAGCGGCGATCGATTCGCCGATGCAGACGATCGCATTGGCGCCCGCGACTCTCGCACGCTCGATAACGGCGTCGCGGTCGACGTCGAACGCGGGATCGGCGAGGTGTGCGTGGCTATCGATGAAGTTGGTCATCGATGATGTTGGTCATAGAACGACGAACCGCCGCTCGGGGCGGCGGTTCGTTTGATCGTGTGCAATCCTTTGCAGTGCCGTCCAACGTCGGTCAGCGCGTGCCGGTGCCGACCGGAGCCGGCTTCTCTTGGCGACGTCCCTCAGCAAGTGCGCGAGCCGTGCCCTTGTTCTCGGTCGACGTCTTCCGCGGCCATTTGTGTTCGATCCAAAGAAGGATCGCGCCGGCCACGTAGATGGAGCTGAACGTTCCAGTGAACACACCGAACGCCATGATCCATGAGAACGGACGAATCACTTCGCCGGCGAAGAAGAGCAACGCGAGCGTCGCCGCGAGCACGGTAGCATGCGTCATGACCGATCGCGGCAACGTCTCGTTGATCGACCGGTTCAACACATCACGCAGCGATTCCTTGCGCTGCTTTTTCAAGTTCTCACGCACGCGATCGAAGATGATGATCGTGTCGTTCAGCGAATACCCGATCACCGTGAGCAACGCGGCGACGACGGTCAGTGAGATCTCGAGGCGCATCATCGCGAGGAACGCGAACGTCGTGAGGAGATCGTGCGCGGTGGCGATGGTCGCCGCGACACCGAATCGCCATTCGAAGCGAAACGCGAGGTAGATGAGCGTGACGAGAAACGAGATGAGGATGGCGGTGATCGCCTTCGTTTTCAGTTCAGCGCCAACTCGAGGACCAACGGACTCAGCGCGAACCACCGTGGCGACAGTGCCGGGGACACGCTGCTTCATGGTGGCGAGAATCTGCGCGCCAACGCTGTCGGCGTTCGCCGCAGCCGCAACACCCTCCTTGGCCGGCACCTTCACGGAGAATTCGTCGGGCGTGCCAAACGTCGTCACCTCAGAGCCCTTGAAGCCGGCCGCATCGACGGCTCCACGAACCGCATCGGGGCTAGGCGCCTGTGCGAAATGAATCTGGACGACGCTGCCGCCGTTGAATTCGACGCTGTAGTTGAGTGCGTTGCCGTTGTGGCGAGACGCGTGGACACCAAGCAGCACCAGACCGAGCAAGATGAACCCGATCGTTCCGATCGCGGCCGTCTTCCAGTACTTGATGAAGTCGTATTTCGTGTCGTGAAGAATGCGCAGCATTAGATGCTCAGCGTCTGGGCGCCGCGCGAGCGGTTCAGCCACAGGAGGTAGAAAGTCCGCACCACGAAGATGGAGGTGAGGAGCGAGGCGGCGATACCGGCCATGAGTGTGACGGCAAAACCCTTCACCGGCCCCGTGCCGTACTGGTAGAGGACAGCTGCCGTGAGCATTGTCGAAACGTTGGAGTCGACAATGGCCGGCATGGCATGACGGAACCCTTCTTCAATCGCCGTTCGCACGGTTTTTCCGCGATCCAATTCTTCCCGAATACGCTCGAAAATCAGCACGTTGGCATCGACCGCCATACCGATCGAGAGCACAAAGCCGGCGATCCCCGGCAACGTGAGCACGGCGTCGAATCCCGCAAGCGCCGCCAGCGTATACAGGACGTACAGCGCCAAACCGCCAACCGCGAGGAAACCGGAGAAACGATAATAGACGAGCATGATCACGACGACGAGCGAGACAGCGATCATCGTCGCGCGCAAGCCCTTGTTGATCGAATCCTGCCCAAGCGTCGGACCGATGGTGTGGTAGTCGGCGACGCGCAGCGGGACGGGCAACCGGCCGGCTTGCAACACGAGCGCCAGGTCCTGCGCCGCCGCGAGATCCTTTCCACCCATGGTGATTTGGCCGCGCGTACCGATCGCGCTCTGGATCACCGGAGGACGGCCCATCACGCGGCCGTCGAGGATGATCGCCATGTAGTCCTGAATGTGCTTGCCCGTCTCATTGCGGAATTTCCGTCCGCCTTCGTTGGTCAACTGGAATTCGACAATCGTTCCCTCGGGGCCGGTGTTTGGCTTGGCACCCGAGAGATAGTCTCCCGTGATGATCGGCTTGGCGTCGACCGAGTAGTAAGCGCGATACCACTTGCCCTGCAGCAGCGTCGTGTCTGTCCCGGGGAGCAAATCCTTGCCCGGCGGCATTGCGGCAACGACGGCAGAATCGGCGCGATAGCGTTCAAGCGTCGGAACCTTGGCGATTTCGACGTAGAACTCGCCCGGCATCTGGCCTTGCTCCAACAGGCCGGAAAATCCCCCGCCCGGTTGGATCTTGAGAGAATCAGCATTCGCCGAATCAGTCTTGGCTCCCGCCGCGCCCTTTTTCGTCGAGTCGCCCTTCTTTCCCGTGTCTGCGCTCGACAGGAGCCCTTGCAGGCCCTTGTTCGCCGCAGCCGGCGCCTTCGCGCTAGTGTCGGTCTTGGACGCAAGCCCGCGCGCCTTCACCGCTTGATCGAGACGCGGAAGCGCCCGCTCGAGCGCCTGCGTCTTATCAGTGATCTTGAATTCAAGGAATGCTTGCGCCTCGACCAGCTTCCGCGCGCGTTCCGGATCCGACTCACCTGGAATCTGCACGACGATTCGGTCCTTGCCCTGCTTCTCCACGCTGGTTTCCGAAACGCCATAGCCGTCCATGCGCGACCGCACCGTTTTGAGCGCGCGATCGATCGCGTCAGCCTTTTGGTCGTTCGGAATGGCCTGCTTCGAGTCGTCGACTTCGAGCGCGAGATAGGTGCCGCCCTGGAGATCGAGTCCCTTACGCAGCGGGGTATGCCGCGCGGTTTCGTCGCGGAGAAGACCGTCGCTCCCGCGCACGCGTTGCGTGACGTTGCGCGGGAACAAGAAGAAGACCGACACCAGGCAGAGGCCGATGATGGTCAATACGCGATACTTCAGCGGCATGCGACTGCGGGATGGAGGGAGGGGACTTTCATGGAACCTATAACGTTAACTGGCTCTTATGCTTGCGTCAACGCGAGCCGAGCATCTACGGCGTCGCGCCCGAGCTGCGCCACGAGGGCGTCCACGCCTTCGAAACGCGTGGTATCTCGCAACCGCCGAATGAGCTCGATCGAGACAGAATCACCATACCAGTCGCCGCTCGCGTCGAACAGGTGCACTTCGAGCGTGCGGTCAAATTCGCCAAAGGTGGGGCGGGGACCCATGTTCATCATCCCGCCGAACGTGCCGCGCGGAGTCCGCGCTCGCACGGCGTATACCCCGCCTGGCGGCAGAAGTTTGCGGTCCGACCCCAGCTCGATGTTGAGTGTCGGGTAGCCCAGTGCGCGCCCCCGCTGTTCGCCGGGGACGACAGTGCCACGAAACGAGTATGGCCGGCCAAGCGATCGTTGCGCGCGCTCCAGGTCGCCGTGGGCGATCGACGCCCGGATGTCGCTCGACGAAACGGGCGTCCCAACCGGGTCGAGCGTCGGCGGCACGACGTCGACCTTGAACCCGCGCCGACCACCAATTTCCGTCAGGACGGAGGCATCACCCTGCCTTCCCCGACCCAATCCGTGATCGTATCCGATGATCAGCTCACGCATCCGATAGCGATCCAACAACAGCTGCGTGACGAACGCCTCAGCGCTGTATTTCGCCAGCTCCGCCGTGAACGGCAGCACGACCACGTGGAGCGGACCGCTGTCGACCAACGCGTCGAGTTGCTCAGAATCGGGGCTCAGGAGCATTGGCGCCGCCGCCGGGTTTACCACCGAAAGCGGATGCGGACGAAACGTGACCAAAATGCCCGGGAGTCCGACAGCTGTGGCGCGCTCGCTAACCCGGCGCAGGATGTCCCGGTGACCCAGGTGCACGCCGTCGAACATGCCGACGGTGACGACCGATCCGCCGGCCCACAACGGAAAGTGTGAGTGTTCAGACATCGCTCAACACCAACGTTGGCCGCAACTCGTCCCCCGATCGCTCGGCGACGGCAATGAGCGTTTCCTCATCGTCGACGAGCGCGATGCGCGGCGCGTCCGATTGCGCGGCGATGCTGTTGCCGTGGACCACGCGCCCGCGCTCGCTCGCGTCGAGTCGTTGCGCGGGCAATGCGGGGATCGCCGATCGAAGTGGCCGGAGCGGCAGCGCTCCGGCGCGGATGTCGTCGAGTGTGCACGCGTCCTCGACCCGAAATGCGCCGTTCCGCGTGCGTCGCAGCGTCGCGAGATGCGCCGCGCTTCCGGTGAGTCGGCCCAGATCGCGCGCGAGAGCACGAATGTACGTGCCGCCGCCGCAGGTGATGCGCACCCTCAGCTCGGATTCTCGTTGGTCGAGAACCGTCCATTCGCCGACGGTAACGCCGACAGGTTCGAGTTGTAGCGCGGCGCCACGACGCGCCGCGTCGTAGGCGCGCTGGCCGTCGATCTGCTTGGCCGAGTAGCTCGGCGGCACTTGCATAATGTCGCCCGTGAGCTGGGCGATTCCAGTCGCGACAGCCGCTGCGCTCGGCGGGCCCGCCTCGCGCGTGGTCTCGCCGGTCGAGTCGTCCGTGTCGGTTTCGGCGCCGAAACGAATGACCGCCTCGTAGACCTTGGGCTCGCCGTCGATGTATGGAATGAGACGCGTTCCGCGACCAACGAGAACGACAAGGAGTCCTGTCGCAAACGGATCGAGCGTTCCCGTATGTCCCACGCGCCGAGAGGCCGACGCGCGGCGAACGATGGCGACGACGTCGTGCGATGTGAGGCCCGCCGGCTTGTCCACCAACAGCAGGCCTTCGCGGCCCCCGGCGTCAGACGTCGCCGTCTCCACCGGGCGGAGAGGAAGCCGGAGGTGAGGACGACTGCTCATCCTTGATCTGCGCAAGCAAAGTCTCGATGCGTGACGCGCGCGCGATACTTTCATCGGGCTTGAAGGTAATCGCCGGGGCGAGGCGCAGTTGCAGCGCTCGCCCGACGTGCGACCGAAGATGACTGGCCAGGCTCGCCAGTCCATCGAATGTGGCCGCGCGCTCGACGTCCGTTCCCATGACGCTGACAAACACCTTGGCGTGCCGAAGGTCGCGCGTGACGTCCACGCCCGTCACGGTCACCAGACCCACGACGCGCGGATCCTTCACCTCGGAAGCGAGGAAGGTCGCGATCTCTTCGCGAATGGCCTCCGCCACGCGGTCAGCGCGGCGATGCTCGGTGGCCATCGCCGCCTCAGGTGGTTGCCGTGGACTCGAGCGTGCGCGCGACCGATTCCGTGCGGTAGCACTCGATCACGTCGCCGACCTTGATGTCGTTGAAGTTCTCGACTCCAATGCCGCACTCAAAAC
>Ga0193753_10001858_pt1 | contig 17431 bp, 21 predicted proteins | sample H1c2metaG_FD_144925 | JGI IMG/M metagenome (GOLD analysis project Ga0193753, IMG submission 144925) | Soil microbial communities from a riparian zone of the East river system, Colorado, United States - H1c2 | ecosystem: Environmental > Terrestrial > Soil > Riparian zone | place: USA: East...
AGTCCTTGTCGCATCTTTGTTAATTGTACCTCCTCCGGAATAAGAGTCAAGGTAAACAGACCACCCCTGCGGCCTATCTCCCTGCCTCGACATATTGACTGACTAGCGAGTCAGTGGTTTCATTTCGAATAAGTTGGAAGAAGTCAAAGTCACGTGATCCCGATGCGAGGTAACGTACGTTAGAACCGGAAAAATTGCTGGTTTCGGGTGAGCGCGCAAGTAATGCTACTAGTTATTCTGACGAATTTGGGAACAAGAGGACGATCGGCGGGAAATTGTAAACCGATTGAAACAGTACTTACCAGTAATATTGCTAGACCGCTTTTTCGATCAAATCAGCCGCACCTCGAACACCGCCGGACTGTTCTATGGACATTTTGATTGTGCGGGCCTTTGATGCGTAAGAAGGATTATTAACGACTCGTTGGATGGTCTCGCGCAGCCGCTGGGCATTCAGCCTCGGGAGGGAGAGAACCTCGCCTACACCGGTCCAGCGTATACGGCTGGCAATTGCGGGCTGCTCATACGTAATGGGTACGGCAACCAACGGAACGCCGCAGGCAAGCGAATCGAGAACAGTGTTCAGGCCGGCATGGGTCAGGGTCAAACGTGCCCGCCTCAAAACTTCCAACTGAGGAGCATAGCTAACAACGAGCGGGTTCCCAGGAAAGGAAGACGCAGCGTGTTCTCCAAGTCCTCCACCGTGTGTGATCACAAGTTGGAAATCTAATTCCAGACAAGCCTCCGCGAAGCACCGGAAAATCTGGTCTTTTGAATTCTGCAGCGTTCCTAAGGATGCATAGATCAAAGGGCGGCCGTCGAGCCTTTCCCAGGGGAAAGGAATGACTCTGAGAGCGGGATGCCGCAGGGGACCGACGTAGTGGAAATGTTGAGGCAGGCCGCGACGCGGGAAATCGAAGGCTGCCGGGGTCTGACTAATTTGCGCGAGAGTAGAAAAGGAACTCTCGGGAGTTTGAAGAGGAGGAAGGTTCCATTTCTTTCTGTACCTGCCCACGATCTGTGTGACAGGCCGCATGATCCTGTCGGAGACAGCATAGCCGAGCCGGTTTCGTGCGCGCACCCATGGGTTGCGGCGGTAAGGCCAGCCGGTGAATGGCGGTGGCACCTCGCTCTCTCGATTCAAGGCAAGTGCATTACAAACCGTGACGAATGGAATTGCCAAGCGTTCTGCCACGGTGCCCCCGGCGGGCTCGGTTTGATCGACCAGGAGCGCATCGATACCGTGGTCTCGAATCGCATCGGGAGCATCGCGGCACATCATTTCGGTTGTCCGGCGGATTGCCTGGATGGTAAAACGCAAGGCTGCTAAACCGTCCAACTGTCCCAGCCGTGCGAGGGACTGAGGCAGGGATCCGGAAGGATGATCGCTCTCGCCGACAGATATGAATTCCAGCCCTTGGGTTTCCACCAGCGGAGCCAAATCGGGCATGTGCAAGAGACTGACACGGTGGCCTCGTGCGATAAGTTCGCGCCCGAGCGCTCCGAACGGGTGAAGGTGGCCCGAGACGGGCGGGCTAATGATGCCGAAGTGCATCCTTCCGGCTCCCATTCCGCGCCAGTACTTGTTCGACAATAGCTACCGCGCGCTCGATTCCACCCGCGGCCTGGATGGATGTAGATATCTCTTGCGCGCGCATCCGATACGTTGGATCGTTCATGACACGGTCTAACGCTGCCCGAAGCCGCGGCGCCGTAAGGTCTCTAATCGATATCAGCTCGCCAGCGCCCGATCGCTGGACTCGTGCCGCGATGGCGGGCTGATCGTGCGTAATGGGCATCGCGACCATGGGCACGCCAAACATCAAAGATTGCATCACCGTGTTCAGACCCGCGTGAGTGATGGTAACGCTTGCCCGCGCCAGGATCTCAAGTTGTGGCGCGTATTTCACAACTAATGGCGAGCCGGCAAGTTTTATTTCCGGGTTCGCATCTCCGCCGCCAAGGGAGATGACGAGCTGCGCTTCCATCCCCGCGCAGGCCTCCGCAATGATAGCGAAGTAGCGGCTGTCTCGCTCTTGCAGGGTCCCTAAAGAAGCATAGATCAAAGGCTTTCCATTGAGCTGTTCGAAAGGGAACGCAATCTTCTTTCCTGGCCCGCCGCAAAACGGACCCAAGTAGTGAAAGCAGGAAGGCAATTGTTTGCGTGGGAAGTCTACATCGGCGGTCATCTGGCAAAGCTGCGCAAGATCGGAAAAGGAATCGTCAGGGCTGCGGAGTGGCCACAGTCCCCAAGCGGCTCTATAACGATTGATGGTGCAGTGGATCGGCGAAATCAGCCAGTCGGCCACTCCGTGTTCGATGCGGTTGCGGAGCCGGGATGCTCGGCTTGGCACAAACTGCCGGGGAAAAAAAGACGCCGGAATATCCGGCTCCCTGTTCAGCGGCAGGCTTGGACAGACATTGATAAAGGGCAACCCGAGATATTGGGCGACAGTGCCTCCAGCGGGCTCGTTTTGATCCACCATCACCAGATCGATGTCCGCGTTCGTCAACGCCGCCGGTAATTGCTCGCAGAGAAGCTCGGAAATTCGCCGCGAGCACTCGACGGCGAACCGGAGCGACGTGAATCCTGCCTGTTGTGCCATTAGCGCAACACCTCTCGTGAGAAGGTCGGCGCGGTGCCCGCCAAGGGGATGAAAATCAAGTCCCTCACCCCTAACAATTTGCTTTAAGGCCGGGAGGTTGAAAACGGTAACCGAGTGTCCTTGCCGCTTCAGGCCCCGCCCCAGGCTAGCCATAGGATTCAGGTGGCCCGGCAAGGGCGGACAGATGACCGCGATGTTTGCCATGAAGTGCGCTAGACATCGTATCGGCTGATTAGGCTACTATTTCCAGGGGCGTAGGCCTTTACGATACAAGCTGCGCAACGAATGCGGCAAACCGGGACTGCTCATCCTTGTATAAGTGGCCGAAATGGGCAGAGTACTAACGAACCGCCGGTAGGCCTCCGGCAAATGGTGGTAAGGAATACCGGGAAAATAGTGATGCAAGGCATGGTAGCGCAGGCCGACGGGCGCCCAGAGTTCGGTCCAGAAGTTCCCAGGCGTATCAATTGAGTCAAGCAGTTGGCCGGTGCGATCGAGAGGCTCTCCGGAACTTTCATAAGCGTGCGCGCCAAGAGTTCGCAACGTATTCACGAAACTCGCCGCGGCGCACACGGCAAACCATATTGCCAGCACTCTCCACGGGAGAAGCCCGTCCAGAATAAGTGCCATGACAATCGTCCACATGAGCAGAATACCTGCGCTGTGCCACCGCACTCTATTCAACAAGCCGGCTGATACCACGCGCCGGTAATGGATATTCATGGTGAGCGAGGAGGCGTGAACTACAAGCCACTTCTCAAAACGCCGCGAAATGAATCCAATAGGGGCCAATATCAAAAAGCGGGTCAACAAAATTGCCGGAATCAAGACGCTCTCGAGAGCAAAAACCGTCGTCATCCTGCTGGATCGGGCAAATGGCAGATACTCCGGATCTTCAGATGTGCCATATGTACTGGTCTTGTGATGATCGTTATGAACTCCGACGTAGACAAAGGATGGCATCAGAAGCGGATAACCGGCCAACAAATTCCAAATGCTCTCGAACTTTGGAAGCGTGCGACGATGCTGGTGGCTCAACTCGTGCATGAAGCAAAGGGCGCGATACAGGGATAAGCTGGCGATTGTTGCCGCGATCACCATCGGCCGCGAAAACGGACGCAGAATCACGGCCGCGCCGAATGAAGCCCATCCGAGCGCTGCGCTTAACAGGAGATCGATCCAATAAATGGTGGGATTCGCGCGGTGCAAGTCGCGCACCAGTTCCCTCATCCGGTCCTCAGCGAGGCCTACCGGTTCCTCCGCTGTCAACACATTGCGGAGTGCAACGTCACTCACCGGGGAAACATCTTTTCTTTCGACCGATACACGGGCCGAGACCAGTTCGGGCTAGCATAAGGCAGAACTTACAATTTCATTCATTTAAACATATCGTCGGCGGATTTCCCGGCTGTTTGGAAAAGAACCCCTAACATGGTTGTGTCATGCGCGCCACTGCCGCCATTCTCATTCTTGCTCTTGTCGTGCTGGGGATCGTCTTATTGGTTTGGCGTTCTGAGTCCGCCAAACAGGGGGCTGAACCTCCAGCCTCCTCACCGAAGGCGGTAGCATCTGGCGCAAGCACTTCACCGGACACGGCTCCGACACGGGTCTACGCCCACAACCTGATGCTGCGGAAGGGTCCGAACTTCCGCATCTACGTGCGTTGGCTCCGCGGCGAGATGACCCGCACGCGGATGAACGTGGTTCCTTCCTTCGACGATTCCGAATCTTTTATTCTCAACGTCAAAACGGGCGTGATCCGCGCTAATATCGGCGACATCGGCAACTTTCTGAATGCCGGCGGGGTCGCGCAGTCTCCACTCAAGAACGTCAAGCTGTCGGCCGACGGAGATCAGATCAAGCTCACTGGAACGGTGCACAAGATCGTGTCGCTGCCCATCGAAATGAAGGGCACTGTCGCCCCTGCTCCCGGTAGCCGGATTCGGATACACGTGACCAAGCTCAGCGTCTTGAAGGTTCCGTTCAAGGGTTTGCTGGGCGCCTTTCACGTCGATATCTCGGATTTATTCAATCCGAAAGGCATTCCCGGCATCCAGGTCTCCGGCAATGACATCGTGCTCGACACGCAAACTCTGCTGCCGCCGCCGCACATCCGCGGAGAACTGACCAAGGTCCGCGTCGTCAGTCCCGATATCGAAGAGGTATTTGGAAATGCGGAAAACGACGTGTCGCGCGTCGAGCAGTGGCGCAATTTTCTGCGCCTGCGCGAAGGCACGCTCGAGGTCGGGAAACTCACCATGCGCCACGTCGACCTCATCATGATCGATACCTCGAACGGCGGCTGGTTCGATCTGGATCTCGCGCACTACCAGCAGCAGCTCGTGAACGGCTATACTCGCATGACGCCCCAAGCCGGGCTGCAAATCTTCATGCCCGACCTCGACAATATTCCGCGCAACACCGCAAACCAGAACATCAGCATCGAGTGGATGAAGAACCGTAACGTACCGGTGCCGCCCGACGTTACAGAACACCAATGATTCAATCGGATGCTTCGCTCAATCGCCGCGAAAACCTGGTCCGTTTTCTCCGCGGCGAGAGATTCGCCGAGGCCGATCTTCACAGCCGCGAGGTTCTCGGCAAGCTGGGATTCAATCGGCAGGAAATCGAGTTCCTGGAACACCGGCCGTGGGCGGACCTTCCGCTGCTCTACGCCCAAAAATACGTCGATCTGCTTCGCGATGAAACCAACCCGTTTGTCGCCGGATTGGATCGGTTGGATCATATTGCGGTTGGGGATTTCCTCAAACGGGAAAACGCCTCTGCCGCGTCCGTGGATTCTTCGGCGGCTCCGGTTCGGCGCTACAGATGATCTGGAGTGCTGCTATCAAGAAGCTGCGAGGCACGGATCTCGAATCGAAAAAACTGTTTCGCTTAAAGGGCGGAAATCAGTTGATGACCGATGCATTCGCTGCTCGCCTGGGCGAAAAGGTGTACCTCGGCTGCCCAGTCACGGCCATCGAGCACGGAGCTTCCGGCGCGACGGTAACGTACCGTGAATTCGGGCAACAGAAAAAGCTGGACGCCGATTACCTGGTCAGTTGTATTTCTTTCGTGATGCTCCGCCAATTGCCCATTACTCCCGCATGGCCGGAAGCCAAGGCGTTCGTCATCCGCGAAATGCCCTACTACACACGCACACGCATCGTCTTTCAGTGCCGGACTCGTTTTTGGAAGACCGATAACGTCAGTCCAAATTGGTTGCCACCCGACCCCAGATTGAACGAAATGTGGTCTCTCACCGATGAAGTGAAACACCGCGTGCCATTCTCATAGGCGGCGCGCAGGCCGGTGTCACCGCTTCTCAAGCGCTAGAGGCGTTCCACAAGCTGTACCCTGGCAAGTCAGCCGAGATCGAACAGACCGTCGCTCACGATTGGTCGAAAGAGCCTTGGTCCGCGATGTGCGAGCGCATTCCCTATCGCCTCGGCGAACTCATTCGTTTCTGGCCGGAAGTCATCCGGCCGTGTGGCCGCATTCATTTCGCCGGCGCCTACGCCGCCCAAATGAATTGGGGCCAAGAAGCCGCCCTCGAATCAGCGAATCGCGCCGCGGAAGCTATCGATCGAGTGTGAGACAAGCCTCTAGGTGCGTTGATCTCGAAACGGAGCGGGAAGCGTAAGCGCCCTAAATTGCGCCCTGAGAATTCCGCATCACGTTGGGTACTGGCTTCTTGTGTCGGCGCTGGCATATTTGCTGACATTCTCGGCCTACGGGACACACTTGCCGGGCTCGGAAAAGGGTTGGGTCGATGCGCAGCATCGTATTCCCGGCAGCCCCATGTTGGCGTCTAACATACCTGCAGATCCTTTTCGAACTGCGGCAAAATCGTTTGCCGCAGGTCCCTGACAATCGGTCTGATGTCGGATACTGGTTTCTTGTGTTTGCTAGCGGATTTCGCGAACCCAAATCCTGGAGCTTCTCCTCCAGATCGTAGAGAGCGAGAAGAAAGTCTCCCTGGGGACCGGTCGTAGAACGCGTACGCGGCGGTAGCATCCAGATAAACCAGTCCGGCTACCTTTTCCGGATGCCGAAATCCGATGGAACTTAATTCTTCGCCCGCAATGGAATGCCCGGCCAGGACAGGCGGTCTAACTTTAAGAATTTGCAGACGGCGAGCACGTCATTGCCCAGTCGATCGGCCCGCTAACAAGACCAGAGGGCGGCCCGTTCCACCCCAGTCGAGCACCTCCAGTTTGATATCACTCTCCACGGTTACAAATTGAACCGAGGGGGCCGCTGCGGGCGCGTTCAGGTTAGAGCTTTGCGCGAAAGCGGGGCGGCCAGTGGAACAGTCAGGAGAGCACAGGCTACACCCACCACACCCTTGCGCACTATGGATAGCTGACAATCCGTGCGGACGTACGATCCCAACGCCATGCGGCTTTGTCTCCCTTCAAATGAACACCGCCGAGCCATCGATCGATACCGTTTAGTTCGATGTGGTCCGCGCGGCCTTCCATGACGTTTCGTCCTGCTTCCGTGATTGTGACTTCACCTGTATCCGATATCTGAAGAAGCGGATGCCGGACGCGGGATAGTTCGGCCATTAACCGGTAGAACGAGCCGTCCCCCATGAAGATCGTCGCCTCCAGACGCTGTACGGCGGCGAAGAGCCGTTTTCCGGAGAGCGAACCTTGCTCACGAAGAACGGCAAGCGCCTGGCGCTCGGTCCGGGACAAGCCGCTATCGACCGAGGGGAACTGTTCTAAGTGGCGCCGCAGCGCCGCGGCAAGGAACGGTAACGCGGACGTATCGGTTTCGATAAGACGCTCAATCGCGGTAGGATCGGGCGACGTGAACGCATACCAGGCCGCCTGCGCCGTGCGAAACTGCGCGTCGGCGACCGGAAGGCGCGTGGCGGCTAGCGGTAACAACTGGTTCGCCGTAAGTTCTCCAAGTCCGCGTCCGACGCAAATGAGGCTCAGCTTTACACCGCCTAAATTCTGACGGCTGAACCAGTCGAGCACTCTGATGAGGATTAGCTGGTCGGAGAGTCGATGGTCGAGCCAGATGACTACTTCCTCGTGCTCGAAGGAAATTGCGAGTGTATCGTCACACGCTTTCAGGTACTGCCGAGCGTCCTCGAGACCGGCATAGCCGGCCTCGGCCATGAAGCCGGCGCGCGTGTCGCGCCAAGCGTCGGCGTCAAGACCACCAGGCGCTGGTCCCTCGTACAGCAAGTCACCATAAGTCGAGACGTCGCCAGGTATCGCAGATCCCCTCAGCGTGCCGGCTACTGACTCACCGTCCGTGATATGTAGCATGGGCCTACTTTCTCGGAAGCAGCCACTCCACGGTGTCTGCGACTCGCAAACCCACAGTATGAGGTAGATCCTGTGACCGGTATTGAGGGTCGTGATAGACCCACAGGGGCGCTTCCGCGGCCTGCATCAGTACATTCGTGCGCGACGTGATCTCTAGCTTGTCCCCGTCCATCTCCCAACTGAGCATTCTGCCATCCGCGCGCACGACCGCCGCCAGCTCCTTCATGTGTTCTACCCAGTCGTCTTAATGCTGTTCGGCCTGGCAGGCAAGCCGATGGATTCAAATGAGAAGGCGCCGGGTTTCCGGGACTTTCATGACCGCATCTGGGCGGGTGAAATCAGTCTGGCTACCGATCAAGCGAAACTGCAGTACGCGAGCGTTCATATGAACCAGATTTCGCAGAATATGCGGGCGGTGCGATTCCAGGACGCACTACGAATCGTCAGCGTCCGGCGTGGACCGGCTTCAGTCCCACGATCAATTACTGCATCACTTGTCCGTCTAACACGCCATCCGGAGATTATGAAAGCTAGCATGTTATTCGTTACGCAACGCTATAACCGGTTGGACGCGCGTAGCGCGATACCCCGGAATGAGACAGGCTGCCGCCGCCACGAGCGTGAGCAGCAGCGCAACAACGAGAAAAGTGAGCGGGTCGGCGGGGCTAACTCCGTAGATGAGCTTCGATAACACGCCGCCAAGCGCGAAGGCTCCGCAAGCGCCGATCAGGATGCCGGCAACCGTCGGCCGCATGCCTTCGGCGATGACGAGGCCGAGCACGTCGCGCGAACTAGCGCCGAGCGCGATGCGGACGCCTATCTCCCGCACGCGGCTGCGAACGCTGTACGCAAGCACGCTGTAAATACCGACAGTAGCCAATAAAAACGCGAGTCCGGCCAGCGCGGCGAACAACCACATGCTGAACCGCTGCTGCGAAAGCGTGGCAGCCACGATCTCATCCATGGTTTTGACATCGCGAATAGGCAGCGTAGGATCAAGCTTCGCGAGAACGCTAGCCACCGCGGGGGCAAGGCGCGTCACCGTGCCATTGCCGCGGATTACCAATGAGACCGCGTTCATGCTGTCCTGGCGAATCGGAAGATACAGCATGGTGACTGGCTCCAAAGCCGTAAGCCCGCGCTCTTTGATGTCGCCGACCACGCCCACCACCGTGCGCACCCTTTCGGGTGTGAAGGAAATGCGGAACCGTTTGCCGATGGCGCTCTCACCGGGCCAGAACAGGTTCGCCATCGCTTGGCTGATGACGGCCACGTCCGGCTGGCTGGAGGTGTCCGCGAGCTGGAAGTCGCGGCCCGCACGAATCGGAATGCCCATGGTGTGAAAGTAGTTCGGACTTGCCGCTCGAACCGATACGTTGCGTTGCAGCGCGAAGACTTCGACTGGGCGGCCTTCGACAGCGATGGGCTGCTCGGAGCCGCCTTGCATCGGCACGTTGTCGATGGCGGCCGCGGATTGGATGCCATGCAGAGCCGCCACCTGCGGGAGAAACTCATCATAAAAGCGGCTGCGCCGCATTGCCTCCGAAGATTTCGGAATGGGCACCGTCATCGTCACAACGTTCCTCGGTTGGAAGCCGGGGTCCGTTCCACGCAAGGCCCAGAGACTGCGAATCATCAGGCCGGCGCCTACTAGCAGCATCAGCGAGAGCGCCACTTCCGAGACCACGAGCGCGCTGCGTGTGCCGCGGCCGCCCGAGTAGCTGTCGGATCTTCCGAGCCCTTGCTTCAGAGAATCATTCAGGTCCCCACGGAGGAGCCGGGCTCCAGCCAGAAGACCCGCTGCAAGTCCGGTGAGAACGGAAACAACCAGCGTAAACGTGAGGACCCGCGCATCCAACTGCACTTCGGTCGCGCGCGGCAGTTGATTGGCAAGGGCGCGCGTCACGAGTGTTTGGCCCGCGCGTGCTACCAGAAGGCCGAGCGCACCGCCAGCGATTGCAAGCATCATGGTTTCGGTCAGCACCGGGCCGAGAACCTGGCGCGAGCTGGCGCCCAGCGCTGCTCGAATTGCCAGTTCCTTGCGCCGCGCGATGGTGCGCGCGAGCACCAGATTGCCGGTATTCGCGCACGCGATCAGCAGCACAAAGCCAACCGCGCCGAGTAATGTCAGAAGGGCGGGCCGGACGTCGCCCACTAAATTCTCGCGTAAGGGCGTAACTATCGCACCCCAGCCTTTATCTTCTTCCGGGTAATCGCGAGCCAGGCGGCCGGAGATGACGTTCATTGCCGATTGAGCCTGCGCGAGAGTTACGTCCTCGCGCAGCCGGGCAGCCACAACCCAGTTATGGTTGCCGCGCGTGGCGCGATCCTTCTCGGTCCAAGCTGTCGGGATCCAGCCCTCTGTCGATGCGGGGAACCAGGACTTCACATAGAAATCGGAAGGCATCACGCCAATCACTTGAAAGCTGCGGTCGTTTAGTTGAAGCCGCTTTCCTATGGCGGCGTCGGACGATCCAAAGTGACTCTGCGCGAATGCGTGGCTCAAGACGATCACCGTGTCGCGGCCGGGTTGGCACTCGTCTGGTGTGAAGAGCCGGCCGACGGCGGGTTTGCTGCGGAGGACCTTGAAAAAGTCCGCATCCGAGATGGTGGCAAGCAGCGACTGCGGCCGGCTGCCCCCGCTTATGCGCAAGTTTCGTCCGCTAAAGACGGACATGGATTCGAAGACGTCGTTCTGCTTTCGCCAATCGAGATAGTTGGCTGGGGAAACGGAGAACGTCTTCAAGCCAGGGAATGCCGCCGCGGGCGGCACATGAAACACGGTGACGATCGATTGCGAATCCGGAAATGGAAGGGGCCGCAAAAGTACCGCGTTCACCACGCTGAAGATGGCCGTATTCGCGCCGATGCCCAACGTAAGGACAGCAAGCGCCGGCACCGTGAAGCCGGGATTTTTTCGCAGGACGCGAAGCGCGTGTAGCAGGGAAGGGAAGAGAGCGCTCATGAAAAATGCCTCGGGCTCGCTTGATGCACACCGTCTGCCAGGAGGAAATGCCTATCCCCTCAATGGCTTCCCAGTCAGCGCTATTTGGAAAGTGTCCGGGATTGGGAACGCGAGTTCACGGTAGGACACTGCGCCGCTTCAGTTCGATGCTGGGCAAGGCTTTCCGCTCGGCTCCAAGCCCCATGCCATTGAGTTCTCCAGAAGCCGGATCATTAGTGGTTCCGCATAGTATTCGGCGGCATGGCCGAGTGCCGAATAAAGCGCATGTCCCTTGCCCACGCAGTGCCACCAGATCAGCGGGTGGTCCGCTCCCATCGAGGCCTTCCCTGGCTCGTAGCTCTTCTCATCCACCGTTGCCAGGATATGGAAGCCGGACTTCTTCCGCGGGTTCTCCTGGAAGGCGTACCACTCATCCGGCCGCTGCCAAACTTCTGGCAGTCCTTTTGTAATCGGACTCTGCTTGTCTTCGATATGGACGGCGCCGAAACTGCAAAGTCGCGCCTGGGCGATAACCAGCTGCTTACCAAGGCGCAGCCCGAACGCTTCTGCCTGCCGGCTTTATCTTGCTTCCAGAGGGTGAGTCGCGCTGCGCCTTGATGGCGCAGAAATCGACTGGGAAGAGGTTCGCGCGCGCTCGCCCTCGTCCGACTGCGATCGAGGTCCATACCACGAATTGCTCGCGCCAGAAATCAGCACGCCTACGCCTCCATTGCGACAGATTTAGTTTACTGTGTCCCGAGGCATGCTCAGGGGCCGCGAACCCAGACAGGAACGTTCAGCCCGGAAACCTGCGTGCGAAATTTCAGTTGGTAATTTTGTATCGGCGGTTTATTCCGTATACCCGCTTATTTTCCGGCCTAAGGTGCAAACTGAAGCTGTATTTACCTTATTAAGCCATATCTTTGCGGGTGGGTGCACTCGGAACAAGAATTGCTTACCTCTGCCAAGTTGAGATATACGAGCATGTCCTCTGAGGGCCAGCCAAACCGAAAAGATCTTCACGTCAAAGTAAGGTCGGCCGATCTGGATGCACCGACGCTGGTGGACCAGATGAGCGCTGAACTGTTGGATCATCTGACCGCTTGTCGAACGTGTTCCGGCATCTTTGCCGCTCAGGAACACTCTCTCGGAGAAGCGGGATGCCTCGAAGGACAACGGATTGTCTCGGAATCCAAAGTCAGATGGCAGGAACACAGAGCGAATCTTGCCCTTAAGCACCTAACAGACGAAACGCTGGATGACTACCTCTTTGACCGGCTCGCCTGCGACGAACGGCGGCCGGTAGAACACCACCTCAGAGGCTGCCCGCAGTGCGCTAAGACAATTCAACAGCGAGAGACAATGGCCGGTTGGATCCGAGCGGCGTTTCACGAGCGCGAGCGTAGCCGCAATGCGGTCATCCAAGTGCAATGTTCTGCTCGAGCCCTCAGTGTGTGCTTGCAGAGTAAGTTGGGCAAAAATCCGTAATGCCATCGCTCACAAACCCGCTACTCTGCGCGCGTGACAACGATCGGCCGTAGCTCGACCTCTTATTCAAGCGTCGTCCCTTTGCCGGCGACGATGAAGATGCGATGAACACCGGCCTCTCCGGACCGGAATATCACGCCAGTCTTATAAATCATGGAAGCCCGTAGGTTCGGAAGGCGCTCGCTCCCGATCAACTTGCGCGTCCCGCCAGCCGGGATGCTCGTCAGCCCATGGTGCGGCAGGTCGGCGATCAGCTTACCACCTTCGTCCTGGGCCCAAACCACCACAAAGCGAATCCAGGCGCGCGCGTGATCATGGTCACCAATTACGACGATCCCGCTCTGCGCGACGCGGCCGCGTTAGCCGGCGCCTGTGATTACGTTCTCAAAAGAGACCTGCTCGATCTTCGGCGCGTGCTCCTCGATCTATTCATGTAAGGCAGGCTGGCAGCCTGCGCGGGACTGGCAGTCCCGCCTTGTAGAATTGCGTCACTGGAGTGATGTTGCATGCTGAGTTACCGCCGCGGCCCCGATACACCGTTGCTGAATCGCACCACAGGTGAGCAACTGGAGCATGTAGCGAAGCGATGGCCGGATCGACGCGCGCTAGTCTCTCGGCACCAGCATCGGCAACTAACCTGGGCGGAGCTTCTGAGCGCGGCGGACGGTCTCGCCCGCGGCCTTCATTCGCTCGGACTGGAGGCGGGCGATCGCGTTGGCGTCTGGGCCGTTAACTGTTACGAGTGGGTGGTCATCCACCTTGGCTGTGCCCGCGCGGGAATGGTTTTGGTAAGCGTCAGTCCGGCGTGCCGTTTGCATGAACTGGCGTTCGTACTCCGCAAATCGCGCATGCGAGCACTATTCTTGCGTGAGCGTGATGAACATGCGGACTTTTCCGGGATCCTCAAAGAGGCTCGGCGCGGGCAGGACATTTCGCTCAAACATGCCATCCACTTCGAAAGCCCGGAGTGGCACGAGGTGATCTCGGCCCATGCCTCCGTGTCCTCGAATCCAGCGCTCGATGACGTGATCAACATTCAGTACACGTCTGGGACCACCGGAACTCCTAAAGGCGTCTTACTCACGCATCGCAATCTCGTCAACAATGGCGCTTTGATCGCACGCGCGCTGCACTATTCGGAAAAAGACCGGATTTGTATTCCGGTCCCGATGTCGCACTGCTTTGGCAATGTAATCGGGACGATGGCGGCGTTGGCGAGCGGGGCCGAGATGATTCTCCCCAGCGGGACGTTCGACGCGGGCGCCACGCTGGAGGCGGTTGCGGCCGAGAAGGCGACCTCGTTATACGGTGTTCCAACCATGTTCATCGCCGAATTGAGACACCCCGAGTTCGAGCGCTTCGACCTCAGCAGTTTGCGAACCGGCGTGATGGCCGGCGCTCCATGTCCCTTGGAGGTGATGAAACAAGTGATCGGGAAAATGGGTTGCCATGAATTGACAATCGGCTACGGATTGACCGAGACCTCGCCTATCGTGACCATGTCGGACGTGAGCGATGACATCGATAGTCGAGTCTCGACGGTAGGCAAGGCGATGCCTTGTACGGAAATCAAAGTGGTCTCTACCGTGAACGGCGAAGAAGTACCGATCGGCATGGAAGGTGAGATCTGTGCGCGTGGCTACCTGGTCATGAAAGGCTATGACGGCGAACCGGAGGCGACCGCGCAAGCGATTGACCGTGATGGCTGGCTGCACACAGGTGACCTGGGTGTGATGCGCGAGGACGGATACTTAAAAGTCACGGGGCGTGCCAAGGACATGATTATCCGTGGCGGGGAGAATATTTCGCCGCGGGAGATCGAAGAGTTCCTCTACACGCATCCACAGGTGGCGGAAGTGTACGTGACCGGATTGGCGGATGAGCGTCTGGGAGAAATCGTGCTCGCTTGGATCCGCTTACGGCCGGGCGAGGCTGCGACCGCGGATGACATACGCGGCTTCTGTCGCGGGCGCATCGCGTACTTCAAGGTGCCGGCGTTGATCCGGTTTGTGGATGCTTTCCCGACGACGCTTAGCGGAAAAATTCAGAAGTTCCGTATGCGCGAGATGGAGACGGACGCGCGAAAACTACTTCCCTGACCAGCACGCGCGCCTCTTTTCGAGAAACGCCGCCATCCCTTCCTGTGCGTCGGCGGCCATCGCGTTTTTAGTCATGACCTCTCGGGCATACGTGTAGGCGGCCGCTTGATCGAGATCGATCTGAGCGTAATAAGCCTGTTTACCGATGTCCACAATGAGTGGACTCGCCTCGGCGATCCGGCCGGCTAGTTTCTGAGTTGTCGTTCTTAACTCCGCTTCGGGGACCACGCAGTTTACAAGACCCCACTGCTCAGCCGTCGCGGCATCGATGGATTCGCCCGTAAGAAGCATTTGCAACGCGCGCTTCCGGCCAATCGCCCGGCTTAGCGCAACCATGGGCGTCGTGCAGAACAGGCCGATACGCACGCCGGGCGTCGCGAACAAAGCGCGATCGGAAGCGACGGCAAGGTCGCAGCTTGCGATCAACTGACAACCCGCTGCCGTTGCTGTCCCTTGAATCTCCGCAATGACCGGTTGCGGAATGGATTGAACCTTCGTCATGAGTTCCGTACAGATGGTGAACGTATGACGATACTCGTCCGGCGTTCGATGTGTCATCTCACGCAAGTCATGACCGGCACAATATACCTTGCCGGCGGCTGCTAAGATGATGGCCCGAACCGAGCGATTTTGCTCAATCCGGCCGAGACAATCCAGCAACTCCAGCATCAGATCGGTCGACAGCGCATTACGGCAGTCGGGCCGGTTGAGCGTGACAATTGCGGTTTCGGCGTTGACTTCCTCGATCAAGTTTTTATACGGCACGGGCGTCGGCCTCCTTTGTTCGCCGCAGACGAGAAAGCAAATAGATAGCGGCGCCGAGCAGGAATGGCGAGGAATAGAAACCGGACATGGGTCTCGAAAAACGAACGGAAGCGACCGTCTGACCCGCGATAGTGCCAAGCACATGGCCGACGGCGTTGAGAATCATAATGCCGGCAAATCCGTAAGCAAGCGGCCTCATCCAGCGGGCGCCTCGAAACGCATAGGGAGAAAGCAGCAAGAGACCGAGGTTGACCATTACTATCCCAGCCAACCACGGTCTAAAACTGAACGTCGGTAAAGGCAGCCATCGCATCTGCGCGCGCAGAGCGAGCACCGTCGGGTTATAGACAGCTAGGATGTCCGTGAGAGCCTCATCGACGACATGGAGCACAAAGCCAACACACAGCGTCACCCACGCAACTCCGAACCCGGGTAGCCGAACGGTGTTCACTGGCATAGGCGGAGCGATATCGGCACAGCCGTCTTGATTTTATATCGACGGAAGCTATCGAAGAATCCGCGTTAGGCGTGAACTCGCCTACGCCGCGGAATATAGCAGCAGACCCCGGCTATGCCTACGGTCAGGATAACGAAGAAGCTGGACGGCTCCGGCACCGCGGTGGTGAAAGCAAAGTTCGCTGCTGTAAAAGTAGGCACTGCATCACGTCCGCCCTGGCCAGTCAGATTTAGCATGCGCGCGAGAATCTTCAAGTCGGCGCTGTTGTCACTCAGATCTGTCGAAAACACCAAGCGGGGGAGATCGAGACCCTGGTTGAAGTAGATGAAGAATCCCGGACCGGGTGCGGTGAGTTGGTTTGCGATCAGGTTGGCTGCGTTACCGGCTCCAAACGGCGTTAGAGGATTGGCGTCGTCGTCAAATGTCTGGAGCACGATGACGTTCACGCCCCCGGCCGGTAGGTTGGGTGCAACGGAATTCACGAAATTGACGGAGCTTCCTACCCCAAAGACCGTCGATTCCAGTGAGAAAGTGTCCGCGTAAATCGAGAAGTTTATGGAATCTTCGCCGCCCACAACTTGTCGCCCAGGCGTAGTCAAAGCATTGGATCCGGCGAACGGATCCGTATCGAATCGGAAAGTCGTTGCATGGGCGGTCGAGCACAGCGCTAAGAGCGCACCCCCGATGCAGTAAAAGCTAAAGCGGCGCATTTCGTTTTTTGTTCTCCTTAGTATGTTGGAGCGCCTGTTTAAGATGTCTCCAATTGTTACCTGCGCGATTCGCGGCCGCAATTAGCACCCGGTTTAGTAACTGGTCACATTCGCCGGCACAGCGGCCAAAATCGGTCCAGATCGAGCCAAGCCGTTCAGTTTTGCCGTGACAATCCGCAGACCTTCAGTGGAGGGGCGCCCCAACTCGTTTCCAACGGGGTCGCGGCGCGCCTAGAAAGTTATTTGAAGGGATCAGTGAGGAGAAGTTACCCACTGTTTCGAATGCATGGCCGGAAATGTTACAGCAATTTTTCAATTTCAATCGGAGGAAAAATGATTAGAAATATCACAATTTGTCTCATGTCGGTCGCCTCTTGCGTGGTTCTCCACGCCGAGACCATCGACACTAGTAACGCCGTGGCCGTCGCCGCCTTTCGAGCGGGCGCTACGGGCGTGGATTTCGAGAGCATTGCTGGTGTTACCCCACAAGCGATCAATAGTTACCATTCGGGCGATGCCATTTCGCCTAGCGCATTTGTGTTCGATCAAGTCTCCGGGGTTCAATTCTCGGTGGGCGGTATGCCCGGCACGAACTCGCCAGCGCTGTTTCAGCTAACGGGTGCTATTGCAGGCGATGCGAAGTCGCCAACGGCGGTGCTAGGACCTGTCGACTTCAGTTTCCAAACGAACTTTCAGGGAGGGGCGATGATGGAAATCTTCTTTCCCGAGAAGGTGTCGAAGGTGGGCTTTTGGCTGAACCCTTCGCTTGGTGACGTGAAACTCATCGCGGCGGACACAAATTTCGCCTTCAGCCACCTTCCTGAGACCAACCTGGAGACCTTGGACCGGGCGCACGCCGGAAACTTTGTCGGAATCGAGCGGCCGACCGCCGATATCGGCGGATTCAAAATCATCGGGCTTGGTCAAGCCGGCTTTACGATCGACAACTTCACGTACGCTGGGGATCCCGGTGCCAGTACCGCTCCCGAACCCGCCACATCGTTATTAATGGGAAGCGTGTTGGCCTCGATCGGATTACTCCGGAGGTTGCGACGTCAAAGGAGCAACTGATTG
>Ga0193753_10001859_pt1 | contig 17428 bp, 16 predicted proteins | sample H1c2metaG_FD_144925 | JGI IMG/M metagenome (GOLD analysis project Ga0193753, IMG submission 144925) | Soil microbial communities from a riparian zone of the East river system, Colorado, United States - H1c2 | ecosystem: Environmental > Terrestrial > Soil > Riparian zone | place: USA: East...
TGGGTTCAGAAATGAGATCGAGGCGCAGTTGCAACCTGGATCGTCAACGTCTACGCCGTCTGAAAACTGACTCGTACCGCCGCGATTGACCGCGCCGTTTGCATTCAAACCATTACCAACCGCGCCTGCGCTGACACTCACAACCGTAGGATCGAACATCGCTCCGTTGGTGAGGCCATTCCCGACGCTCGTCACGCCTGGCAGCACCTTCAACAACTCGGAAAGGTTACGACCCTGGATCGCTAGCTGCTGGATATCGTGTGAGTCAAGGATCGCAGCACGCTGTCCGTTTTCCACGGGAATGATCTGCGCACTCCCCGCTTCTACCGTGACCGTCTCGCCCGTCTGTCCGATAGCCAGGACAAGGTTAGGAATCTTACGGACATCACCCGCGCTTAGCGGAATGCTGTTCTGTTGAAAGCTCTTGAAGCCCTTGGCTTCAATCCTCAAAGAGTAGCTTCCGGTCAACAGCGCCGGAAAGGCAAAGTACCCTTCGCCGTTGCTTACAGTATCGCGTTTCTGACCTGTTGCTTCGTTCGTAACTGAGACGGTTGCACCTGGGATTACGGCTCCGGTTCCGTCAACAACCGTGCCATTGATGGTTGCAGACACCTGGGCATACGCCGAGGGCAGCAATACCAGAAACGACGCTACGATGAGCGCCAGGAGTAGCCGCGCGTGGCGCAACGGCTGTAGGTATCGGTATGACCGTTCTAATTGCATACTGCCTCCAAAAAAACGTTTCCTTCACAGACGTGCTTTTCAACTTGGAACGCACATCTGCCGTCGCCTGCTTCGATGACATCCGCTCGCATCAACATCCGACCCGCCACAAATTGCGGCCAGTCGAACTAACGAGCTAAATCGATTCAGTGTGACGTTAGAGCATTTACATGACCGAAATAACGACTGTCAACCTAAATCGTTTGAACCGTTTATTCCCCAGTAAATGCCCATCTGCAATGCCTCTTGCGTGCGGTTTGAGGTGAAACGCTAAACCTAGTATCCTCAAATCCTTACAGGCCGAAAAACACACCCGTAACAAAGAATAATTTTTAGCTAAAGCCACAAGGGCGATGCCAATCCTTTCGAGAGCTGAATTCAATTTCGGCAAATGAAAGAGTAAAAAAAGAGAGATTTTGGAGGATTTATTTCAGATTAGTGTCCCAATATTAAAGCCGGCCTAGAATTCAGACGCCTGCCTTTTCCACAACCTTTTCAATCTAGAAGCTCCCCGCAAAGATAGCCTTCAACTTGGCCCGCAGCCCTTGCTCTTCGCTGGCCTTTCGTACCTGCGTTCGATGCGTATACAGCAGCATCCCTATCGCCGCTGCAAACTCCGGCTTGGCCAGCTCCTCCGGCATCCGTGACAGCGGCACCGGATACCCAATTCGCGCCGGCACCCGCAACAGGCTCTCCGCATTATCCAGCAGCCCAGACATCATCGCCCCGCCGCCCGTCAGCACACATCCAGCGCCCAGCGCCTCCAGCACCCCGCCCTGCCGCAGATTGTCCCGCAGCATCGTAAACAGTTCACGCGCCCGCGGCTCCAGAATCTCAGCCAGAAACCTCTGCCGAACCATTCGCGCCGGCTGTCCCCCCGATATCGCCAGGTCTCCGCCTACTTCAATCTCATTCAACTGCGGCACCGCCGTCACCACGCAATGCCCATACGTCTTCTTCAGATACTCGGCCTCTTCCACCGTTACATGCAGTCCCACCGCAAGATCGTTCGTAAAATGATCCCCTCCAATCGGCAGCACCGCCGTGTGTGCAATCGACCCTTCGAAGAACACCGCCAACTCCGTCGTGCTCGACCCGATATCGGCCATGCACACGCCCAGCTCCCGCTCGTCCGCACTCAGCACAGCCTCGGCCGAAGCAATCCCTTCATACACCGTATCAATCACCTCAAGCCCTGCCCGGTTTGCGCATGTAATCACGCTCTGCGCCACTCCACCCGAGCACGTCGAAAGATGCAGATTCACCTCAAGCTTGTTCCCCACCATCCCCACCGGATCGTGAATCCCCGCCTGGTCATCCAAAATGAACTCCTGCGGCAACAGATGCAGCACCTCGCGATCAGGAGGCAGCGCCACACTCCGCGCCCGGTCCACCGCAGCCCGAACCTCTTCGCGTGTAATCTCTCGCATCCGGCTACCCATGCTTATGCCGCCCCGCGAGTTCACCCCACGCACATGAGTCCCGCCGATCCCCACCACGGCTGTCTCAATCCCCGCCTTCGCCGTTCTCTCCGCCGTCAGCGCCGCGCGATTGATCACTTCCGCCGCCGGTCCCAACTCGGCAATCAAACCCTTCCTCATCCCCTTCGAGGGCTCCACTCCATGCCCGCGATACCGCAGCACGCCATCCTGCAACTCAGCCACCACCACCATCCGGCGTCCAGCACGGTAATCAGGTTGTCCTGTCTCTGGTTCATGGCTTGACCACCTGCGGAGGATGAAATTGTTGTGTCGTCGCACTCGGCGTCGCCGCATGCGTCGTACCGCTTTTTGGATGGACCCACGTAGCAACATCACTTCTCTTGGCGGAAGCCTTCGTCGCCGCACCTTTCTTCGCCGCAGCCGGATGCGAACCATGAACCACAACCTTAGCCTTTGGTGAAGCCTTGCCAGCAGCCTTTGCCATCGGTGGCTTCACCGCAGGAGCCGCAAACGGAACATCCGCTGAAGGCTCCGTAAAATTCATCGCCGCAGGCGAAGACCCCGCCGCAGGAACAGGCCCCGTCTCCAGCACCACCTGCCGCTCATACCGCATGTCCACAGCGGATAATTTCGGGTACTGCCCCCTCCACTCAGCCAGGTGCGCCTCATACTTCTTGTACCGATCCAGAAAATTCTCTTCGCCAAAGTGCACCAGTACATCCGACGCGTGATCCGGAATCAACGCCTTTACATCCTCTGGATTCGACAGGTCCACCTCGCTCAGATTCTGCGAGATCTTTTCTCCCTCAGCATCCAGCTCCGATGTAAACCTCGCAAAGATCTTCATCCTTGCCGCTCGCGTCGACAGAGGCTCATCCCCTCCAATTCCCGTCACCACGGGAAAGGAATAATGAGTGTTCGCCGGTACATCCGTCGGCATATCCAGCAGCACACCATTCGCATCCACTAAGCCGATATGGTTTCCCTGCCGCACAAACGCCACCGGCGTTCGCTCCGTAATCGATACCCGCATCCGGTTCGGCAGCAGCCGCATCACCGTCGCGTGCTCCACCCACGGCAACCGCTCCAGCTCGGCTCGTCTATCCGCCAGTGACACCGTAAAGATATTCCGTTCCACATCACCGCCAAAGATACTCAGCAACTGGGCCCGAGTCAGATGGCTGTTCCCTTCAATCTCAATCGAAGACGACGATTGGATCACAAACCGGTCGTCATGCATCAACAAGTCCCTCGCCAGCCACACCGCCCCAGCGCAAAATGCCAGCAGAAACAGCACCGCGACAACGACAGCGATCCTTCCGCCCTTCGTCGCAGGCAGGCCGCGAAACCGAATCCGCGTTCCCGTCTGCCGTCTGCTTGCAGGAACATCGTCATCCTCAAAATCGTCCGCAAAGTCATCGCTCAGATCTCGACGCAGCATTCTCCTCGGCGTCACCGCACCTCTTCGCGGCGTCACCGGCTCTGAAGCATAATCCTGCACAGGCGTCCCTAACACCGACATCCCACGCTTCGAAGATCCATTGCTATTTCGCAAACCCGAGCAAGGCCGCGAGAATCGCCACCCTGACTATATCCTGCAAACAACCCCATCTAACCTCTCATCTCTCGGGCGTACCCTTTCAGGAACGCACCAATAACCTAACTCCGTACGGGCAACCTAACCTCGCCGCGCAAGTCTTGCAATCCCACCTTCGCATCAGCCATACCAAAATCCGAACCCATCAAAAGCGGGTAAAAAGCGGGCGCCCCATCCTTCGCGCTTTTGCGAAGGTGAGGTATCGTGCGAAGCACGACTGCCTTGTCTACCTCTTAGCACCCAACCCCTCCAACAACATCCCTCCCGCTTGCGACACACTCCCCGCCCCCAGCGTCAAAATCACATCCCCTTCACGAGCCTCATTCACCAAAGCCCCCACCCCATCCGCCAAAGAAGCCGCATACCCCACCCCATCGGCTCCAATCGCCTTCACCAACGCCTCCGCCGACACCCCTTCAATCGGCTCCTCACTTGCCGCATAGATGTCCATCACCTCCACAAAGTCCGCGTCTTTAAAAGCCCCCGCAAACTCCGTCATCAAATCACGCGTCCGCGTAAACCGGTGCGGCTGAAACAACACCATCACTCGCCCATACCCACACTCCCGCGCCGCCTTCAGCGTAGCCACAATCTCCGTCGGATGATGCCCATAGTCATCCACCACCGTCACGCCACCCACCACGCCTTTGATCTGAAACCTCCGGTCCACCCCGCGAAAACTCTCCAGCCCCACAGCAATCTGCTCCGGAGCCACCCCCAGCTGCACCCCCACCGCCACCGCCGCCGCCGCATTCAGCACATTATGCTTTCCCGGAACATGCAGCCGAAACGGCCCGCAGCAGAGCATTGTCGATACAAGCCGTCGTCGCTCCATAGAACGGAATCCGGTCCATAAACTCGACGAACGCCCCCTCCACATCTTCCATATCGCGATAGCAATCCATGTGCTCGCGATCCAGATTCGTCACCACCCCCAGCACCGGCGACAGCTTCAAAAACGACCGATCGCTCTCATCCGCCTCCGCAACCAGATACTGCGAGTTCCCCAGCCGCGCATTCGACCCCAGCGCATTCACCCTTCCCCCCACCACCACCGTAGGATCGAGCCCTCCACCCGCCAGCACCGCCGCAATCATGCTGGTCGTCGTCGTCTTCCCATGCATCCCCGCAACAGCGATCCCATACTTCAGCCGCATCAACTCCGCCAGCATCTCCGCCCGCTGAATCACCGGAATCTTTCTCGAATGCGCCTCCACCACCTCAGGATTCGTCTTGCTCACCGCAGAACTCGTCACCACCACATCGCTCGCCGCCGCATTCGCCGCCGCATGCCCCTCAAACACCCGAGCCCCCAACCCCACCAAACGATCCGTCACCGCACTCCGCCGCAGATCGCTCCCCGAGACCGAATACCCCATCGTCAGCAGGATCTCCGCAATCCCGCTCATCCCAATCCCGCCAATACCAATAAAGTGAATGCGCTGTGTCGACGCAAACAGAAAATGACCAGGCACAAACATAGCTACTTACTCGCTCTCAAAAAATCTCTAGGGATCGTGGCCGATTAACTAATCCGTCAACAGGCCTCAATTTTCCAATGTATCAGTTAGTCGTATGCCTGCAGCCATCCCTTGCTGTACAAAAAATCATGCCCTGCAAGATCTTCCGTTCAGCCGCGTTCTGTGCCGCCGCCCTCCTCTCGCCCTTCACCGTCGCCCAACAAACCCACACCCTCCTCGCCACCCCCACAACCGTAGCCTGGGGATATTACTGGTCCCAGGCCAAACCAGTCCTCAACATCAACTCCGGCGACACCGTCACCATCCAGACCCTCTCCACCTGCGGCCCACCCGCCCGCCTCGAGTCCCGCGGCATCGCCCCCGCCGATATCCCCGACTACGTCCGCGCCATCTACGACAAAGTCCCCGCCGCCGACCGAGGCCCCGGCGGCCACATCCTCACCGGCCCCATCGCCATCGCCCAGGCCGAACCCGGCGACGTCCTTGAAGTCCGCATTCAGAAAATCCACATCGACGTCCCCTGGGCCTGCAACGGAGCCGGCAAAAACGGTTTCCTCGCCAAAGACTTCCCCGACGGCTTCTCCAAGACCATCCCCCTCGACCTCAAAAAGATGACCGCCGCCTTCTCCCCCGGCATCACCATTCCCCTGCATCCATTCTTCGGCAGCATGGGCATCGCGCCACCCGAAGCCGCCGGCAAACTCAACTCCGCTCCTCCCGGAACCCACGCCGGCAACATGGACAATAAGGAACTGGTCGAAGGCGCCACCCTCTTCATCCCCGTCCACATCAAAGGAGCCCTCTTCGAAGCCGGCGACGGCCACGCCGGCCAGGGCAACGGCGAAGTCGATATCACCGCCATCGAAACCCAGCTCACCGGCACCTTCCAGTTCATCGTCCACAAAAAGAAGGATGGCGAATCACCCCTCCTCTGGCCCCGCGCCGAAACACCCACTCACTACATCTCCATGGGCTTCGACGAAGACCTTACCAAGGCAACCGAAATCTCCATCCGAAACATGATCACCTTCCTCTCCGAACAGATGCCTGACCATCCCCGCCTCACCCGCGAAGACGCCTACGCCCTCATCTCCGTCGCCTGCGATGTCGACATCACTCAACTTGTTGATGGAAACAAAGGGGTTCACACCATGTGTCCAAAATCCCTTTTCACTGTGCGATAAACGGTCTATCGTCTAACTGCAATAGCCACAGCGGGATGCAATACATGCAACAAATCCCTCCAGTCTGTGTCTAATAAGTATGAGTGCCCGATCCGGAAAATACACAGCAAGCCGGGCGGGAACCTCAGTCCTCGCTACTCCGCGAAGTCCTCGAAAGTCAGGGCAAACGAAGGATAGGCAGGAAGGTAGACAATGAAGTTCACCAGGTTTCTCAAAAATTCGATCGGCGCCGCCATTATCGCGAGCGCTCTCTTTATGGCTCCTTCAGCCGCGCACGCACGCGTCTTTGTCTCTGTGGCAATCGCGCCTCCTCCCATACCTGTCTTCGTTCAGCCCATCGCTCCCGGCCCCAACTTCATTTGGACACCCGGCTACTGGGCCTGGACCGGCGACGGCTACCAATGGGTCGACGGAGCATGGGTAGCAGCGCCCTTCATCGGCGCGCTCTGGACCCCCGGCTTCTGGGCCACCGGCCCCTCCGGCTTCTGGTGGAGTCCCGGCTTCTGGGGAAACACCGTCGGCTTTTATGGCGGCGTCAACTACGGCTTCGGCTTCTTTGGCACAGGTTTCTTCGGCGGTTTCTGGAACGGTGGTCGTTTCTTTTACAACCGTTCCTTCACCAACATCAACATCAACATCAACCGGAATTTCTATAGCCGGTCCGTACGTGGCTTCGACGGTCGCCCCGGAGGCTCGAGCTTCTCACGCACCAGCTTCAACGGCGGCAATCGTGGATCCTTCGTGAATGGTAATCGCGGAGCCTCCAGTTTTGCAGGCAACCACAACGCCTCCAATTTTGCTGGCAACAGCCGCACCTCTAACTTTACCGGCAACCGCGGCTCGAGCTTTAACGGCAGCCAGGGCGCTGTAAACCGCTCCAACTACGGAGGCTTCGGCAGCACCAACGCCGCTCGTCCTTCCTACAACGGTGCGAGCAACTACAGCAACGGATACCACAGCAGCGCTCCTGCTCAGGTTGCTCAGGGTCGTAGCTATTCCACGAACTCCCAACCCCGTCAGAGCTCCAACGGCGGTAATGGAGGCGGATACTACGGCGGCGGCATGAACACTGGCGGTGGTTATCGCGGCGGCGGCATGAGCGCCAGCAGCGGCTTCCATGGCAACAGCATGGGAGGCGGTGGCAGCATGGGCGGTGGCGGTGGCTTCCATGGTGGTGGTGGTGGTGGCGGCTTCCATGGCGGTGGCGGCGGCGGACATCGCTAAACCCATCCGCACGAAAACCTAACGGGCTGAGGAATCTATCCTCAGCCCGTTCTCTTTTTGCACCGCCTCTGCACCCATAGGCTGTCGTCACCTTCGCAAGCTTTTGCTACTGCCGCTGTCTTTGCCGCTGCTTCTGGGCCCCAAGGCTTTAGCCTTGGCCTCTCCAGCCACAACAAATCTGGGCTTCAGCCCCTGGGGTATGCCTTCCTATCCATTCGCCCGCAATCATGTAAACCTATAAAAATAAGCCATTTACAAATATATCCCTCAAATTTCCCAACAAAATCACATGTCAAGCCCTAAAAACCCATAACAAAAAGAAAACAAACAACATCCGCATTGCGTGCGAGTTATCTCCAATCCTCTACAATTGAACTAGAGATTAAAAAGGCCTCGGCCAAAAGCCGGGGCTTTTACTCTTTAGACCGTAACTCTTTTAGAAAGACGAATTTACCGATAACCCATTTAGAATGACGAATTTGGTGTCGATTAAAAACCGCAAGTTGCTGAATACAGGAAGTTTACGCCGATATACCCCGGGGGTCCCTCCGCTGTCATCCACGCCTCGCCAGCCCCGCCACCATTGACCCAATCTCTCGCACAGCTTCAGGATGCGCCAAACCACGAGCCCGCCAGCCCATCTCCGCCCGCCTGGCATCATCTTCCAGCAACTCGATCAGCACGCCCAGCAATCGGTCCTCGTTCAACTCAGCTTCTACGATCAGCTCAGCCGCCCCCGCAGCCACAAAAGCGTCGGCATTCTTCCTCTGGTGGTCATCAGCAGCCTGCGGAAACGGCACCAGCACCGCAGCCTTGCCCGCCGCAGCCAGCTCCGCCACCGAACTGGCGCCACTCCTGCAAAGGATTAAATCCGCATTCCCAAACTGCTTCGGCATGTCATCCAGATACGGCGTCACCAGCAATCGTTCAAACCCAATGCCAAGCTGCCTGTACGTCTCGAGCGTCGATTCTCCATGCCGTGCCCCGGTCTGGTGCACGATATTCAGCTCCGGAGACGCATCGAGCAACCGTCCCACAATCTTCGGCACCAGCTCATTGAACACCCGCGCCCCCTGGCTCGCTCCAAACACCAGCAGCCGCTTACCGGGCACCGTCTTCTCAACCTCAAAAAACTCCGGCCTCACCGGCGTACCCGTAACTCGAGCCCCGCGAAAATACCCTCGCGTCTCCTCAAAGTTCACCGCAGCAGCATTCACCCGTTTGCCCACCAGCCGATTCGCCAGCCCCGGCACAGCATTCGGCTCAAACGCCAGCGTAGGAACCCGCAACAGAATCGCCGCCATCATCGCCGGACCCGAGGCGTATCCTCCCACACCAACCACAACATCCGGCCTGAAACTCCGCAGCAATTCAACGCAACGCATCACGCCCAGCGGCAGATCGAACAAGGTTCGCACCCGCGTAGCCACGCTCACACCCTTCAGTTGCCCCACCTGAATCAGCTCCAGCGGAAACCCAGCCTCAGGCACCAGCCGAGTCTCCAACCCCCGAGCCGTCCCCACAAATCGAACCTCAGCCCCATGCGCATCCCTGAGCTCCCGCGCAATCGCCAGCGCCGGAATCACATGGCCGCCCGTTCCTCCACCCGCAATCAAAACCCGGAGCCTGTTCTCTCTTTCCTCTTCCCTCTTCCCTCTTCCCTGCATCATCTCAATCAATCTCTCGAGTCACATTCAGCAGCACACCCATTCCAGCCAGCGTAATGAAGATCGAAGTCCCCCCCGACGAGATAAACGGCAACGGAATTCCCTTCGTCGGCAGCAGCGCCAACACAACGCTCATGTTGAAAAACGCCTGAATTGTTGAAAAACGCCTGAATCAAAATCGCTGTCGTCAGCCCAAACGCAAGAAACCGTGCAAACGGATCGGTCGACAGATAAGCAGCTCGAAGCCCGCGATAACCCAGCGCTACAAACAACGCCACAATGATCACTGCTCCAATTAGCCCAAGCTCCTCGCAGATATTGGCGAAGATGAAATCCGTCTGTACTTCCGGCAGATAGAACAGCTTCTGCCGACCCTCCATCAATCCAAGCCCATGAATTCCGCCCGTTCCAACCGCAATCAACGACTGCAGAATGTGAAATCCCGTCCCACGCGGATCGGCCTCAGGATTCACGAACGCCAGCATCCTGTCCCGCCGGAACTTCACATGGAACAGCATGTAATACATCACCGGAGCGGCCAGCGCAGCCCCAATCGAAAAGTACCTCGCCCTCGCGCCCGCCAGATACAACATCAGCGCAGTCACTGCCATGCACACCATTGCAGTACCTAGATCAGGCTCCTTCAGGATCAACGCCGCGAACACCAGCGGAACAGCAGCAGCCCGCAGAATCGTTCCCTTCCAGTCATCCATCTGGTGAATCCGCGTCTGCAGAAAGTAAGCCAGGAACAGCACGATCACCGGCTTCGCCAGCTCCGAAGGCTGCAGTGTCGTTCCAGCAAGGCGAATCCAGCGATGCGCTCCGTTCATGCCGCTCATCACGAACACGCCAGCCAAAAGCAGCGTCGTAATCGCCACCGCCGGAAACACCACCCTGGGATTGTTATAGTGCCGGTAATCCACCCGCATCAGCACTACCAACGCCGCCATCCCCAACAGCGCCCAAACCGCTTGCCTCACCACAAACGGATACGGAGATCCCAGACTCTCTTTCGCCAGCACCGCCGAAGCCGAGAACACCATCACCAGTCCAAACAGCACCAGCAGCAGCACCACTCCGAAGAGCCACTTGTCCACCCCTACTCTCTTCGCCATACCATCACATCCCGCTGATTCTGCTTAGCTCAACTCGCTCACAAGCTGCCGGAACACCTGTCCCCGATGCTCATAGTTCTCAAACTGGTCGAAGCTCGAGCACGCCGGCGCCAGCAACACCACATCGCCAGGAACAGCAGCGATAGCAGCATCCGCTACCGCAACCTGCATCGTTCCCGCTGACACCATCTTCACGACTCCCGCAAGCTGACGCTCAATCTTTTCCGCAGCCGAACCAATCGTATAAACAGCCTTCACCCGCTCCTTCAGCAACTCAGCCATCAGCCCGTAGTCCGAGTTCTTGTCCTTGCCCCCAAGAATCAGGTGGATTCCACCCTTGAACGACGCCACCGCCTTCATCGCCGCATCCACATTCGTAGCCTTCGAGTCGTTATAGAACTCGACGCCACGAAGACTCTTCACGAACTCCAGCCGATGCTCCACAGCCGTGAACGCCGCAACTGTAGCCCGAATCTTCTCCGCCGGAACACCAGCCAGCCTCGCCGCACAAACCGCAGCCAGCACGTTCTCCACGTTATGCGCACCTTTCAGGGGAATCTCCGCCACCGGCATCACCGGCTCCGCCTTGCCCCCTTCCCACGCCAGGAACACGATACTCTCGCCATGGACAAACGCCCCTTGCTTGATCGGCCGGCGCCCACTAAACCAGAAAATCTGAGCCTTCGTCTTCAACGCCACCATCTGCGTCGCTTTGTCTTCCCCATTCAGCACCAGGAAGTCATCCGCGCCCTGATTCTTCGTAATCCTCGTCTTCGCCGCCGCATAAGCCTCAAAGCTTCCGTGCCGATCCAGATGATCCGGTGTAATGTTCAGCACTACCGCAATCTTCGGATGAAACTCCTCAATCGTCTCCAACTGAAAGCTCGAAACCTCCAGCACACTCGTCGTCTCTGCCGTACTCTTTTCCACCAGACCAGATCGATCACCGGCAATCCGATATTTCCACCCACAAGCGTGGACAAGCCAGCATCGCTCAGAATCTTTCCCACCAGTGTCGTCGTCGTAGTCTTGCCATTCGACCCAGTAATCGCCACGACCTGCCCTTGCAAATACCGACTCGCTAGTTCCAGCTCCCCAATCACTGGCAACCCAAATCCAACCACCTGCTTCACCTCAGGCGTATCCATCGGCACACCGGGCGAAACCACAATCAAATCCTGCCGCCGAAACGTCAGCAATCCATGTCCGCCCGACTCCACCATGATTCCAGCCTCAAGCAGCGCCGGTATCTCCTTCGCCAGAGACACAGCGCTCCGCGAATCACTCACCGTTACTCGCGCCCCTTGCTTTCGCAAAAAAAGCGCCGCCGAGATTCCCGACTTCCCCAACCCAACCACCAACACCCGCTTATTCTTCAAATCCATCATTCCTTCACCACTCTTACCGTAGCTTCAAAGTCGTCAACGCCAGCAGCGCAAAGATCAGCGCAAGAATCCAGAACCGTGCAATCACCTTCGACTCCGACCATCCCATCAACTCAAAGTGATGGTGCAGCGGAGCCATCTTGAAGATGCGCTTTCCCTTACGAAGCTTATAGCTTCCCACCTGCAGAATCACGCTCAACGCCTCAAGAATAAACACTCCACCAATAAACGGCAGCAGCAGCTCCTGCTTGATCGCCACCGCCACCGTGCCAATTGCTCCACCCAGTGCGAGACTCCCCACGTCACCCATAAAGATCTCCGCAGGATGCGCGTTATACCAAAGGAATCCAATACTCGCCCCCACCATCGCCCCACAGAACACCGTCAACTCACTCACCATCGGCATCCGCTGCAGCTCAAGATAGTCGCTGAACACCACATGCCCGCTCACATAAGTCAGCACCGTCAGCGCACCGGCAGCAATAATCGTGCATCCAATCGCCAGTCCATCCAGCCCATCCGTAAGATTCACCGCGTTGCTCGCGCCCGTTATCACCAGCACGACGAAGAACACAAACGGCAGAAACGCCAGCCAGTGCATATGCGGAACATGCCCCATCCACTCCCACACCAGGTCCGGCTTGAACCGCTTCAGAAACGGGAACATCAGCTTCGTCGAGTAACTGCCGTGCAACTCCATCCGCACGAGCGTAATTGCCACGCTACTGCTTGCCAGAAACTGCAGTCCCAGCTTCTGCCGCGCCGTCAGTCCCTGGTTCCGCTGATGCACCACCTTGATATAGTCGTCCGCAAATCCGATCGCCCCAAACGCCAGCGTTGAAAGCATCACCAGCCAAACAAATGGATTCGAAAGATCCGACCAGAGCAGCGTAGGCACCAAAATCGAGATGCAGATCAGTATCCCACCCATTGTTGGCGTTCCACTCTTCTTCTGGTGCGACTGCGGTCCCTCCTCGCGGATATACTGCCCGATCTGAAACTCACGCAGCCGTCCAATTACATAGGGCCCAATCAGCAAGCCGATCAGCAGCGCCGTCAGGCTCGCGAACACCGTCCGAAACGTCAGATAGCGAAAGATTCGAAAGAGACGAAAGTAGGGAAACAATTTCTGGTACAGCAGCCAATAGAGCAAAACGTCTCCGCCTTTAATTCACGTCGATATCGGGATCGATCACAGCCTGCGAAACACCGCAATCTCTCGCTATCTTAACAGGCGCAGCCCACCCGCCCGGCAATCAATTTCCGCAGCGAATCAAGACGCATTCACCCTGGGCGACTCAGCCGTCAACCCAGCCAAAGCCAGCTCCAGCCGCACCCCGCGCGACGCCTTCAACAAAACAGCGTCCCCCTCTCGAACATTCTGCTGCATCCACTCCCCAGCTGCCTCTACGTCGCCAACAAATACTGCCTCCACCCCGCCTTCTTGCGCACCTTGCACCAGCGCCTCCGCCATCCCGCGCACTCCCACCACAACCGTCGCACCACGCTCCGCCATACGCCGACCACACGCCGCATGAAGCGCCGCAGCCTCAGTTCCAAGCTCCAGCATCTCGCCAGCAATCACCACATGCCGCTCTGCGGGCATCGCTATGAGCGCATCCACCATCGCATCCAGAGCCTTCGGGTTCGAGTTGTAACAATCATTGATCAGCAGCGCCCCACGCCACTCCAGAACCTCACCGCGTTTGTCACCGGCGCGCAACTCCCCTACCGCCACGGCGCATTCCTCAAGGCTCATCCCACTCCGCAGTCCCACCGCAATCGCTGCCAACGCATTTGCAACATTGTGCCGGCCCAACATCTTCAACTGCACGCTGGCCCGCTCGCCCTTTGCCTCCACCGTAAACACCACACCCTCTACACCAACCTCCGAAACGTGCACCGCCCTCACCTCAGCCCCTTCGCCCAGTCCGTAAAAGACTGCGCGATCGCCCATCCCCCGCCCGAACTCCTTCACATACGCATCATCAAAATTCAGCACAGCCACACCGTCCTTCGGCAGTGCCTCCACCAGTTCATACTTCGCCCGCGCAATCCCCGCCAGACCATCCGCAAAGAACTCCATATGCACCGGAGCGACGTTGCTCACCACCGCCCAATCCGGTTCCGCAATCTTCGCCAGCGCAGCAATCTCCCCCGCATGATTCATCCCCATCTCAATCACCGCGACCTCATACCCCCGTTCCAGCTTCAACAACTGCAGCGGCAACCCAAACCCGTTATTCAAATTCCCCAACGACTTCAGCACTTTGAATCGCGCCGACAACACCTGCGCCACAGCCTCCTTCGTCGTCGTCTTCCCCGCCGACCCCGTCACCCCAATCACTCGCCCACCCCACTCGCGCCGAACCGCATGGGCAAGCTTCTGCAGCGCAGCCAACACACAATCCTCGCCATCGGCAACACGCAACAGCTTCGAGTCATCCACCTCGCCAGGCACCACCCACCGGTTACTCACTACAGCAGCTACAGCACCATTAGCCAACGCTGTCGCTACATAGTCATGCCCATCCAGCCGTTCTCCCTTCACCGCAAAAAAGAGCTCTCCCGCACCAATCGTCCGCGAATCGATCCCGTACCCCAGGGTCTCCGCCGAAGTATCAAAATCCCCTTCCGCATGAATCCAATCCGCAACCTGTCCCAACGTCAACTTCATAGAGCGAATCCTTTCATAGCGCGCTCTGCGTTATATCCTAAAGTCAACTTCACGCAATCTCCTTCAAAACATCCGCAGCCACAGCCACATCATCAAACGGCACAGTCCCATCCTTCAAAATCTGCACTTTCTCATGCCCCTTACCTGCAATCAGGACAATATCCCCACCCCGCGCCGCACGGATCGCAATTTCAATCGCTCCAGCCCTATCTTCCTCGACAATGCAATCCGTCCCAGTCTCCTTCACACCAACAAGCGCCTCTTCAATAATCGTCATCGGCTCTTCACTCCGCGGATTATCGCTCGTCAAAACCACCAGATCGCTCCCTTCGCCCGCAGCCCGTCCCATCCGCAGACGCTTCGTCCTGTCCCTATCCCCTCCACAACCAAACAAAGTAATCACCCGCCCACCGCGCTCCTTCACCAACTCCCGCGCCAACGAGATCAGATTCCGCAAAGCATCATCGGTATGCGCATAGTCCACCACCACCGTCACATCATTGGCCGAAGGCACCACCTCAAACCTCCCCGGAACCTGCGCCCCCGCATCCGCCCCACGAGCAATCTCCTCCATCGTCCGAAGGCACCACCTCAAACCTCCCCGGAACCTGCGCCCCCGCATCCGCCCCACGAGCAATCTCCTCCATCGTCAACCCACGAGCCCACGCCGCCGCGCTGGCCGCCAGCAAGTTGTAGACATTCACTCGCCCTGTGAGCGGAGACCGCATCTCTACGCTTCCATGCGGCGTCACCATCCGAAATCGTGTCTCCCCCGCACGCATCCGAACATCTTCAGCAACAAAATCGCCCCTACCCTCCATCCCATATCGCATTACTTGCGACCGCTCGATCCCCACCGCCATCCTCTCACCATAAGCGTCGTCTGCATTGATCACCGCAACCCGAGGAGGAGGCGCACCTACCCCATCGAACAACCTCGCCTTCGCCGCAAAGTAGCTCTCCATCGTCCCGTGATAATCCAGATGGTCCTGCGTCAGATTCGTAAACATCGCCACATCCACCGGCAGTCCCCACACTCGCTCCTGCCCCAGCGCATGAGACGACATCTCCATCACCGCCTCCGTCGCGCCCACCTTCAGGCCATCAGCAAACAACTCCAGCACATCCCTGCTCTCCGGCGTAGTATGCGGTGACACCCGCACCTCATCGCCCACATGCGTCTCAATCGTCCCAATCAAAATGCACGTCCGCCCAACGCTCCTTAGCATCGCCTCCAGCAGAAACGCCGTAGTCGTCTTTCCGTTGGTCCCCGTCACTCCACTCAGAGCCAGCTTATGCTGCGGATGTCCCATCACAGCTGAACTCGCCTCTGCCAGCGCCCGCCGCCCCCGCTCCACCAGCGCCCCCGCAACCCCGCGGTGCTCACGCTCTAGCCGCTCATAAACCTCACGAGAATCCGTCACCACCGCCGCCGCACCTTGCGCAATCGCAGCATCTATATAACGATTCCCATCCGCCATCCCACCGCGCATCGCGACAAATAAGTCGCCCCGCCCCACTCGTCGCGAATCATACTCAACGCCCGAGACCTCAACTGGAGTATCCGTGCACGACAACACGACCATCTCACGCAGCACATCATTCCATTCCATACCCACCGATTCTAAGCCCCCAAATACGCGTCACCACTACCCAAGGAAAGGTCTACCGGGTAAACCGCACCACAACCTCAGTCCCCGCAGCAACCATCGTCCCAGCGGCCGGCACCTGCTCCCGGGCGAGCCCACTGCCCACCGGCTGCACGCGTAACCCCACACCATCAGCCTTCTCCACAGCACTCCGCAGCCCCATGCCTTCAAATGAAGGCACAGCCACTCGCAATCCCGCATCCACCACAACTGAGCTTTTATCCTTCAACTGCACAGCAGGCACAATCTTTGGAACCGGAAGCTGTGCCGAAGCGCTACCTGCATCCGGCATCATCGAACTCGTCCCCCCGCTTGCCTGAAACGCATTCAAAACCTTAGCCGGCAGCAGATTTAAAATCCCCGTCGACTTCGCAGTAACCTTAGGTGCTGCAGTCACAGCAGCCCTCTCCGCGTCAGCAGCAGCCGCGGCATTGGCTGGCGTCCGCAAAGGGTCATCCGCAGGCAGATTGTTCACATCGGCAAACATCGCATTCAGGTCCGCGCCATTGTCCTCCGGAGCACCCTCCGACCCCTCGCTCTTCGCCAACGCCACCAGATCCTTCTTCGTCTTCAGCGGCTGATCATGCGGCACCCCAAGATACTCGAGCACCTGCTGGGTGACCTCGGCAAACACCGGCGCGCTGGTCTCGGCGCCATAGCGCGAGCCCACCGTCGGCGTATCGATCACCACCGCCACTGAGATCGCCGGGTTGCTGACCGGCGCAAAGCCCGCGAAGCTGGCCACCAGCTTGGTGTGCGAATAGGTGCGCGTCGCCGGATCGATCTTCTGCGCCGTGCCGGTCTTTCCACCTGCGCTGTATCCATTCAGCGCCGCCTTCTTGCCTGAACCTTCGGTCACGATGCCCTGCATCATCATCCGCATCTTCGCCGAGGAGATCTCCTTGATCACGCGATGAGCTCCATCCGGCAGCGTAGCCGGCAGCTGATTCGCCGGGCGGAATGCGATGGGCTTCAGCCTTGGATCGCCCTTCATCTGGTCGGTGGACTCCAGCAACACATGGGGCGGCATATACACCCCCCCATTCGCAATCGTGCTCACCATGGTCACAAGCTGTACCGGCGTCACGCCCACCTCCTGCCCAATCGCCATCGACAGGATGCTCGTCGCACCCCACTTCTTCGGCGCTCTCAGCAGTCCACGCGTCTCACTCGGTAGCTCGATCCCCGAACGGTCTCCAAAGCCGAAACCCCGCATGTAATCGTAGAACTTGTTCGGACCTACCTTCAGCGCCATCTTTGCCGCGCCCACGTCGCTCGAGTGCT
>Ga0193753_10001860_pt1 | contig 17418 bp, 33 predicted proteins | sample H1c2metaG_FD_144925 | JGI IMG/M metagenome (GOLD analysis project Ga0193753, IMG submission 144925) | Soil microbial communities from a riparian zone of the East river system, Colorado, United States - H1c2 | ecosystem: Environmental > Terrestrial > Soil > Riparian zone | place: USA: East...
GATAAGGGGGTATTCCGCCCAGATATTGAGACACCCCCCCCTGCTGCACTGCAGCATGTGACATATCAGCAACATATGCGTTTGACGCATGACTGAGCCGGTCACTCCGGGTCCGTCATGCGTATTTTGCATTTCTGCGGTGCGGTATGCTACCTGGGGTTGTGGTTGCGGTGCAGCACGATAGGATTTATGTCAGGTGTGCCGTTTTGTCGCCCAAGGATGCTCCGGCGAAAGCGGCCAACCCTGAGCGTCACACCCACGAGCCCTCAACGGCGCCTTGCTGGCCTGATACGCGGGCCTGTCAGACCTCGCCGTCTTCTCGTTGCCGTGGGCCAAGCAAAACGCCTGCAAGTTACCCCAGGCGAGCGGAGGGCCACCTGAGGAACGGGTTCGAATGTGGTCGACGTGGCCGGATGGCCTGGGACAACCTGGTACCGAGCAGCCTGGATGAGCCGCGAGGAACTTCGCCCGGAGTTCGCGCCAGAGGCGGCTTGAGTAGAAAGGGTCAGAGGGCATGGACCGATTCCCTCCGCCTCACCAACCCGAAACGCCGCGATTTGTGGGGGTTGCGTAGCCTACAGGCACGGCTTCGTGAGGCTAAATTAATCTGTAGAGGTGACTGTCACACGTTGTCCAGCACAAAGTCACATTGCAGTGACGATTTTCCGCCATTCCGCTTCCGTCGGGAACGACCAATCGCCATCTTCCGCTACAACCCCAAGCTGCCCGATATCACCAACGCGATGATCCGCACCACACCAGATGCAGCGCACAACGGCGTCTGGACCAACGATATCGTCCAGGTCCCAGTCACAGTTCGTTGCCGGGCATTCGAACTCGATCGAAAGGTGTTGGCGATTGTGCTGGTTCAACTGATCGCTCCATCATCACCCTCGTCTTGGGCAACTGTCATGCTGAATCCCTAATCCTGGACCACAATCGCCGGATCATCCCAGGCGTCTTTGGTGGACCATCCTGCGGCGGGACCCATTCGAATGGGACGCTCCGCCACTCCGTTTCGTGTGTGGATGTATTCATCCAGATCTGTTGTAGGACGCGCTGTCGCGCGCCTCTGGGGAAGTCCGTGGCGCGCCATCGGAACAGTGCCATTGGTTTATAATCCAGCGCGTCACGATCTTCGGAGCGGCGGTCCGGGATGTCGGTCATGACACAGCCCGCCCAGCATCCGTCAGCCTCCACCAAAGCGACGGAAAGCGCATACCCTCAAACTTGCGAAGGAGCCAGCCGTTACGCTCACATTCAAGTAAGTCTGGATCAGCAAGTGCCAGCCTTTCAGTTCGGATCGTGTCGACGATGGTAGCGCATTCCTCGCCGATCACCTCGTCCGATTCCAGCGTTTGCCACGGGCTTTTGGCTTTCGCCCGACGTAACATGGCGATCTGCCGTTCGTTGGGCTCCATCACACCACACCCCTCACAGACCCGATCCGCCTCGGATCATCCGCACGCTCACGGAACGGGTTGTGCTCCCGCTTCTGGCTCGGGTCGGCGGGTGCGGCCGGACGTTGGGCGAGGAGATTGTGCAGATGGGTATTCTCGCGTTGCTTCTCGCGATACAGCCTGGACCATTCGTCCGCGTAACCGTTCGCGATACTGTTGGCGGCCCTAGCTTCATCCCGCTCGGCACGCATCGCCACCAACGCAGCCATCGTTTCGTTACGCATCTCGATCGCCGCGTCACGTTCTTCACGCAACGCTTTCATGGCGGTCAAACCGTCGTTCACGAGCCCTCTCGCCGCATCCCGCTCCTTCAACGCAGCCAGTTCGCCGTGCGGGACGAGTTCGACCATGTCATGACCAACGAGAACGCGCCACTCTTCTGGTGTGCGTCCACCCCTCGGGCTATGGAGGATGCGCAGTTGTTCGGCACAGGCGGCTTGATCCATATCGGCCATCGAAGTCGCGAGTGCCGCCGCGAGTGCGTCATAGTATGTCCTCAATGGGTCCATCACGATTTTGTATTCTTCCGGCACACCTTTCATCTTAATGTCAACGCGTATCTTTGTGAGATCGGCACGCAAATCATTCAAGTTCGCAACCAAGGTTGCGGTCTGCCATTTGGTTGCGTTCATCGACTCTTCACTGGTCATTACATTCTCCCATCAAACATTCCGCGCGTCCTCTTGTTCAACTCGCGGGTTCTGGCATTCATTTCCTTTGTATATCTGACGCAATCGCAAAGCGCCAATATCCACCACACAACTGGCCCAGCCGAAACGACGCCAGCCACGCCGAATACGATTCTATCGTCCATCGTGAAGAGTGTGGCGACCAGTATGGGAACAGCAAAGGACACAAAAGCAATCAAACACCTTATGAGGGCACGAATTTTGATGTCCCATACATCCACTACCCTGCATAAAGTTTCCCTGCGTAATTCAGTAATGCTCATTGCACTGAAATCGTACGCCATCATGATCACCGCCTCAGCAAGCATCACACTCTCCCACTCTCATATCATAACTTTCCCGCGCCGGACCAAACGTCAGCAACGCCGGCGGCCGATCGACACGTGGCTTAGGCGGTTTATAGAAGTCCGCCAGCCTGGCGCCAGCCGCGCCAATCCACGCCAGCACATTCGGCGTCGCCATTTGGCCGTGCCCCTTGGCGTCGCGCCGCAGGTTTTCCTCATCCAGCCAAACGGACAACGGAACGCAGTCCAGAACAACCCGGTGGACGATTGGCCAAAACGCGCCAAGGAACGCAATCGCGCGTTCCAGACGGTCTCGCGCGTCAATTTGTGCCAGCATCGGACCATCTTTGCCAATAATCGGTTGGTCGCCGGAACCGCCACCCGCGCGGAGATAATCAATCGCGCCAGCATTCAGACCGGTTCCGACATCAGCCCAGTCCTGTTGCAGGCGGCGGAATGCGGCCAGATGCCGCTCAGTAACAACCTTCGAGTCACGGGCCAGTTTGGCGATCGGATCACTGTCAACCCCAAGCGCTGACATGCGGACGGGTCGACCATCGATGATCTCGACGCGGGGGCCGACAATCATCCGCGCTGGCCTGGATTCGCCCGGCTGCACCCGATACCCACCTAAACCGTCCGGGACGACATTGTCGGGAAGTGCTACTGGCATAGACCATATCTCCCTCCGTAAACCACTGGGTGCCAGTTGTTCGTCCAGCCGCTCCTTGCGCACCGCTTCAGCCTCGATCCGAGCCGCTTCAGCCTCGACTTCGCGTCGGTGGCGCTCAACGTCACGCTCGCGTTTGCGCTGTTGGCGGGCGCGGGCGAGTTCGCGGTTTCGGGTGCGGGTGCTCATTCGGCGGAGAAACCTCGCGGTGGCAGTCCTCGGCACACCCGATAAAGATCCCGAAGTAAAGATTTCGACATTACGCGTCGCGCGTCGTTATCGCAGCGTTTCGGGGTCCATTTCTCGCGGTCTTTGTCGTCGAAATTGTCCGTCGCGAGGATGCGCGGACCGGTGACCGCGCGACGGCGCGCGTACACTTCACCGTAGTGACCGGCGGCGTGGGCGAGAACAACTTCGCTATCATCTCCGGCGGCTCCGCATTCCTTACAGACCGGCAAGCCGTTTTTCCACTCGAATTTCGTCGTGGTACCGCACGATTCGCAGTTTAGTCGCTCACCATTCCACTGCTGGCGAAACATACTGTCGGACAGAAACGTGTAGATTTCCGCGCGTCTCGCTGGATTGTAGCCTTGCCGGATCGCTTCTTCCTTATCGCGCACCAACCGTTGGCGACGGCCGTCCAGGACGGCGAGGCCCATCCGCTTCCATAGGCCAGAGACCGAACGATACTCGGACAGTGGCTCGCCTGCCTCGGCCTGGATGACGGCATACCCGAGCCAGCCCAGCCCTTTCACCGTGGCGACGTAATCGGCGCCGGGGAGGGTTTTGGCCAGGCGCTCCATCTCCTTCTCGACCTTCTTTCGAAGGATCGGCCATTGCGCGCGGGCGGCGGCGGACTGGATGACGAGGGGGGCGATGGCGCGGAGGGCGGTATCGATCTGGTTGTCGTCGGTCAACTGGCCCTCTGCGCCACGCTCCACGGCGAGCCGAAAAGCACGGGCTCGCGCGAACGCTTCTTTTCTGTTTTTCTCGGTTCCGTCGTGGCCGAGCGTTTGGACGATCAGATGTTCAATCCGACTGACCGAACCGTTTTGTTCTTTGATCGTGAAGATGCGGCGTTTCTGCTCCTGCATCAGTTGCGCGACGGTCGTATGGGTTTGGGGTGTGGCGAGGGCGTGCGCCACGTGAGTGTCGACCCATCCATGGCCCTCGCCACCAGTCCCGTCATTGCTGGCGGGACTGATGTTCGCAACGTGGGGCGGCGTGCACGCGGGTATCGCTCGGATCGTGGCCCCATCGTTGCCGGAAACGTCGCCGCTCCCGATCTCTGATTCGATCAATCTTTCAAGCCCGGCGAAGGCTTGTTCTTCCGTCGGCGCGAGCCACGACAGGCTCGGGTAGTCCGGGTGCGTCGCGACGTATTCGCCGTCGTCCTCTGACCATGCGACAGTGATTTTCGCGGAAGCGGGCGCCATCGCACTGGGTATCGGAGTGAGGTTGGCCCGCTTCCGCCGGACTGTCGCCAGCCCGATCTCTGTGTTCGCGACGCGGAGCGACCTTTGCATGGATGTCGCCGGCGGAATGGCCCTTTGTCGCCGGACCTTTTCGGGCCCGATCTCTGGCGTGTTCGAAGAGGCGGGCGAACGAACAGTGGGTGTCGTTTTCATATTGGCCCGCGTCTTCCGGGTCACCTTCACAGGCTTCCCGATCTCTTGTCCGTCACGCGGCATGCTCAGCCTCCGCTTTCGTGTACCGAGCGTCAGCCTCTTCGGGCCGCACCCATTTTCTGATCAGTTTGTGATTTTCGAGGTTGTCGACCAGGGACAGGGCGAAACGCACATCCCGACTGGCCTCGCGTGCATCGCCCTTTCGACGCTCGGCCCACGCCTTGACCTCACCAACCGTGCAATCTCCGATCGGCTTACCGTCAATCAGGACGGTATCCAGGCGGCACAGGCGGAGTTCGACGGCGATCTTGCCGGCGAGACGGAGGGCGGCGCGATCGAGGGGTGGAGCGGGCGGCGTGGCGCTAGTGGTTGCCGTCGCGGCATTGGCCGCCTCGCTCCCACGTCCAGCTTGCGCCGGAGCGTGATCTGGTAAGCCGGCGGGGGCGCGCCTTGCTTGGGCGCCGAAGGCTGTCTGGCCCCCGCCAGCAGCCCCTTCCGGGGCGTCTCGGGATGGATCGACCGGGAGGGCGTTTGGCGCTTGGCTGTCGTACCGCGTTTGGCCCTCCCGATCAGCGCCTCGCGACGCATCTCTGGTATTGTCGGTGGAGCGGGCGTCGGTTGTCTGGTTACCGTCCGGGCGATGGCCCGCTCCACCTCCGGATCTCTCCGGACCTCTGGGCCGCTGATCCTCGATCCGCTTTTCAGCCTCAGTCAACGCCCATGTAATCGCCAGCGCCAGCGCCTGCGGTTGGCAACGCTCCAACCACACCCAGACCGGATCAAGCTTAAACGCGGACTTGATGTGATCACGTCGTGCGCCAACGCCCTCGACACTTGACCATTTTCGCCAGGCCTCATCCGCGACATCCATGACGCGCTGAAAAGCGGCCTCACGCGGGTCGATGTATCTGACTTTCTCGAACGCTTGCTGCATTGTCGTGCTCATAGGGAAACCCTCGCCATACCAAATACCCGGAGCAGGTAGCGGCGCTCTCGCTTGTCGTAGTGAAACCAGCGCAATTGTTCGTGTAGTGACATGAACCTGTGGCGCTCTGTTTGTCGCGGTTCTGGCACGGTCATTCTGCGTTCACAAAATCTTTCGATTACCGTTGCGACCATTTTGATTTCCTCTTGTATCACCGCGCCACCTCCATCATCGCCGCTTTGATCCGAGCATCCTCGGCGCGTCGTTCGTTTCTCCGAGTATACCATTGAATAAACTTAACAACGCCTAAGATGAGCCACCCAACAACAACAGCGTGCGAAATCCAAAACATGATTACCCACGCGTTTTCAGGTCCGAAATATTCCAGAGATTGGTTGACGGCGGCCGAAACCAATATCGCCCCCACCAATGTCGCCGACAGAAAGTTCAGCATATCACCGCCTCCAGATCCCCGACCCTCAAACACGAAACCCCACCGCCAGCACCCCAGATCACCCGGGCCGCGCCGCCGACGATGGTGTCGACCGTGCCGGTGGCGTCGTGCAGGTCCGGATGGCGGACGCTAGCTTCTGGCGTGAGGCGCACGCGGGAGCCGGGGGAAATAATCATGGGAGGGTGAGATTTCATGTTGACATTCATATGGTTTTCACGTATGTTTGCGTTATCAGCAAGGGGATACGCAGATGACCAAAAAATACATTTCCGACGGATCGCTTCGTGCCACCGCCGAAAAGTTTGCCTCCGACAAGCGTCAGGCGCTGCTGGCTTACGACCGCATTCACACGGCCCTGATCAAGGCCGACTACGAAATGACCGAGCGGAAGGATATGGTCCTGATGATGGCGCTTGAGGCGATCCAGGCAAAGGCAACCGGGGTGTACGGCTCCAGCGCGCTCGATCGTCGCTATCATTCGGTAGCGGGACGCGCCGCGATCCGTGCTGAGATTGCCACGAAGGCGTGATCCGCGAGGGGATGCTTTCGAGCATCCCCTCGACTGCAAAGCAGTGATCACGTCAGTGCGCCGAACGCTGTTTCGATCCAACGCCCACCGGGCGACAAAAAGGAAGTTACCATGTCCACGATCAAAATCAACCGCGCGTTGCGTCTCTCCGTCGTTGGCCGCTTCCCAGGAAGCGCATCCGCCATGCTGGACCGCATCCCCACTCCGGTGATCCAGGCCCTGACAAGCCCACGGCTGGCCCAGATGCTTGATGCCATGTGGGACGCCTGTCAGGAGGCGAAGGGGATTGCCGCGCATGAGGCGTGCGCATCGGGTGTGGTCTGGGATGCCCGACGGAGGACGTTGCGCGAGATCGCCGCGTGACCCCCTCGACCACCCGCTTCCGAGCCGCCTTGGCCACGCTGGGTCGGTCCGCCGCATCGCTGGCGCCGGCACTTGGATGCTCTGCCGCGCTCTGCGAGAAATGGCTTCGGGTCGGTCCACCGGCCGATGTGCTGACGTGGGTCGAGGCTGGCGCGGGCGCGTGGCGCTCGCTGCCGGTGCCGCGGGTGAATACGACGGCGGGGCGACCGAAGGCGCCAGCGCCGGAGCGAGTGTGAGGGGCGTCACAACCGCATCCTCAGCCGCGCCAGCAGGCACCTGACCCGGCACCGGGCAAGTATCCGGTCTCGAGCGTTGATGTCCTCTGGAGTGCGCTGCTCGCGTTTGTCCTCTGCGTTATTCCAGAGATAGCCGATCATGGCGTCGACCGATATCCATTCGCTGGTCATGCGCCCTCCCTCACAATCGTCGCCTTCCACCCCGACGCAGCGAATAACGCGGTCATGCGGGGCGGTCCTGTTGGTCGAGGAAGGCGCCTATGAACCTGGACGCGGGGCGCGGATCGATCGCGTTGCCGATGGCGCGCAGCTTAGCCACTCGGGCGGGTATCCCATTTCCCAGCCAGCGAACTCGGGGTGGAGGGAGCCGGCGCCATTTTCCGTCGGGGCATTCGATGTATTGGCGATCGTCGATACTTGCGACGGCAGCGGTGAACCCCCGGCGCCGAAACTCATGTTCGGTCCACCCTTCTCCCCATCCGTCGCTCGAATCGTTGACCAGAGGGCGAAGATGATCTCCCGCAAAGGCCTCGCGTTCCGGTCCAGCGTAGCCTGGCTGGCCGAGCGGGATTTGTGATCCGAAGCCGTGGCTGTTGGCCAGAGAGCGAGTGCTATCGCCGCCACCGCGTCGTTCAGGTTCGATCGGCGACCGCCGGCGGACAGCTCGCCCTTCCAGCGTGCCGGCATCCCGATCCGGTCGTCTGAACTCTTCGCCGTCGGCCAAAGACCGAGGATGATCGCCTTCGTCATCACGTTCAGGCTGGTGATCGCCGTCCGGTTCGAGCCCGAACCGTCCCGCTCGCCCATCCGTTCCTTCATCGCCAGATGTGCGGCCGGCGACTTGTTGTCGTCGCTCGCCACTACCGTCGGCCACAAACCAATATCGATCCCTGAAATGGTCCGCGCCCGCGCTCGCGGCTTCAATCGGCATGCACCCCACGGCGTATCCCATCTGCTCCAGATCACCTCGCACGAGACCGAGCCAGTCAGACCAACCCGCAACCTGTTCTCCAAAGACCGTTGCAGGAGATCGCTCGGCGATAAGAGGTCGCCAGCATGGCCATAGGTGACGCGGGTCGTTGAACCCTTCTTGGAGGCCCGCGACGCTTCCGGGTTGGCATGGGCAAGAGCCTGTCCAAACAGGTCTGTCGTCGGCCCATCCGGCGCGGCGTAAAGCGAGGCTCCATCCACCAAGGCCGGCGAAGAAGTGGCATTGGGTAAATCCCCGCAGGTCATCACCTCGAACGTCCGCGATTGATCGTTCATCAACTTCCCCCGGGGCGATCAGATTTTTGGCGATCAGGTTCCGCAGCCATTGCGCGGCGTAGGGATCGATCTCGTTGTACCAGGCCGTCACCGCCCCACCTCCATCATCGCCGCCTCGATCCGCTCGTCCTCGGCGTCCCGGGCCAGTTCGATCTGCTCGTATTCGTGCACGGTCAGGTTGCCCGTGTGCGCAATGTTGGGCTGATGCACCTCGGTCCGGCGGGTATTGCGGATGTCCAGCCAGCGAATCCCGCAGGTGCACGGGCCGTGGGGTGGGAAGTCGTGGCCGGCGATGGTCACGTCCCGCCCCCACAACCCCGTCCAGTCCCGCGCCACTCTCCCCGGCCCCCAACCCATCTGGCGAGGCGTCTGGGGCTGCCAGCGCCGCGCGTAGCCCGTCCACTGCCTTCACCATCGACCAGAGGGACAGCGCCGCGCCAGGCCCCCGGTAGTGCGCCACAGCCTCGGGAAACGTCGCGGTGAGCGGTGGATGCTCGCGGCGGTCGAGCCAGTGGCGCTGGCCTTCGCCAGCCAGGAGGACGGCGTCGATGGCCTTGGTCAGGTTGGGGGTGGGCAACAACACGTATTCCCAGGTCATGCGCTTGGCTCCAGCCTCAAAATCCAAACCCCATTCCGCGCCCGCTCGAACCGGTACCGCTCGTCGCGTGGCCTCAGCCGGTAGATCATCTCGTCCGGCCCGGCCGGAGCGTCGTCCACGTGGCACCACGGCACCGCGAGGGTCTTGCCATCCGGGTGAGCCCAACCGGCGCCGGCGAGCATCCGGAGCCCGGCCCAGATCATCGCGCGGCCGGACCAGACGGAGCCGTTGATCGTGACGGTGCTCGGGGTGATGGGGAGGCCTGTAGGCTTCATCACCGGCCCCGAGAGAAGCAAGCGGCGCACACCACGATCCCGAGGCACGCCAGGCCAAGGACGAGCCACCCCAGCCCGGCGCCCCAGATATACCCACTCCCAATCGAGACTGAGACAATACCGATGATCAGCAGGCAGCCACTCCCATCATCCTTGGGTTCGTCCGCGCTCATGGCCGGCCCCCAATCCTGTAGCCGCCGGTGGCGTGGGTTCCCGCGGGGACCTTGCGCACAACGTTGTCCGCCGGCCGTCCCCCATCAGCCCAACGCGCCCAGGCCGCGGTGAACAACCGCTCCGTCTGAAACGTCCGGTCGATCGCCCGGCGGAAGTTCGGCGAGCGTTTCATCCCGTTTTCCCGGGCGATGACCCAGACTTGACTTTCGGTCAATTCGACACCGAGCCTGGCGCGGACCTGAGCGACGATCGCGGCTTTGGAGTGATCCGCGGTCCAGAGGCGCCGGAGTTCGGCCTCGACCTCCGGGGAGAGGGTTGGCGGGGTGCCGCGGCGTGGGGTCATCAATCGGGGTCCGCCCAGGATGTCGGCGCTTCTTCGCGCATCAGTGTTGGGAGTGCCGTGCTGTAACGACCGACCAACGGATCAAAATCCAAGGCCGCCACATCTCCTCGTTTACCCCACCGCTTCACAAATCTGGACTTCCATAAATGCACCTCGGCGGATCCGGGATTCGGCGAGTGTACTGTGAAACCAAGGTCGGCGCGGTTGAACCAATGCGCGGATCCGGAAATGTCATAGGGGCCGGGAGCCCCACCTTTGGCCTCGCCGTTCTTTACTGGCTGCGGCTTCACCGGATGCACGATCACCCAAACGTTACAGCCGTATCGAAGGCCAAAAGCCTTCAGGCGTTGAAGGCATCGACCAATATATTCCGTTTCCGTAATTCCGGTCGGTCTTGAATGATCGATCTCGTTCCACGGGTCGGCGAGAAGATCAGTCACCCCGTCACGAAGAACCGCCATTCGCGCATGCTCCAATATCCAATCTAGCGTTGGAGCGGCATCCTCCGCGTCACAAACCAACATCGTGATACGATCGCCCAACCATTGCCCCGCCTCACGGATCTCGGCGTCCGACATGCTCGGGATCGACCCGGTTGGATAAAATGGCTTGCCGGACCAGACTTCCGCGCATTCCGCGGCGAATTGTTCCCAAGGTTGCATCTCGGGGCTGAACACAGCCCAGCGGCGATTGTGGTTTCCTGCCGTGTGCACCATTACGAATCTGGTCCAATTGGTTTTTCCGTGACCTGGAAATCCCGTAACGATAATCAAACGACCTTCAGTTGGTAAACGCACAAGTTGATCCGTCGCGCGCGTTCCGGTGGTCATTGTTGATGGTGGCGGCATCTTGCGTAGCGCCAACAGGCTGTCGGGACCAATCCGCTGCAAACCATCAATCGGGTAGGGTTGCGCATCTCTGTAAGCAGCGATCAGCGCGTCCGGACCAAGAGACTTAAGCACGTCGCATGCGTCTTTGCATTCGCCGGGCCACATGACGAGGTGGCAGCGATGACGACCGAGACGCCGCGCCAACTCCTCCCGCAGTGCCAGGCCGGGCGCATCCATATCGCCCGCCAGCACGATCCGCCGCGCCCGCCCAAGGATGTCCGCGTGCGTACGCAACGCCTCGAACCGCTTGGCTTCCGGATCCGTCTCGACCCTGACGGTTGCTGGGGCGCCATCCTTCAGCGTGACCGTGTAGGGGATGCCGCACTCAATCATCGCGGCCACGTCCATCTCGCCTTCGACCCACACGATTTCATCCGGGGTATCGCTCAGGGAATCGATGTTGAACAGGGTCGGAATCGCATCCTTTTCCTGCAACATCGGGTTCTTGGCGGGGTGTGGCCGGAACTTCCGGTTGACGGTCTCGCCGCGGTGGACATAGGGAAAAACGATCGCGGGCTGCCGTCCGATCGGGTGCGGAAAATTCCGTTCAGCGGCATAGATCCCGAGCGCGTGCACCGTCCTGGCACCGATTCCACGCTCGGAAAAAACGTCATACAGCCAGTCCGGCCGGTTACTTTTTTGCGCGTCCGTGTGCGGCGCCGGGGCCTGATAGCCGCGTGACTGACGGGGCGGCGCCGGATTGTCGTGCACTCTCGCGCCGCTCGTCCACCCGCAGGAGCCGCGCTTGCAGACCCAGACCGCGCCCTGTCCGTCGTCGTCGATCGTGACGGACAGGCTTTTTTCCTTCGTCCGGCCCCCTCCGCATTTTGGGCACAGGACGTGTTCCGCATGGCTCGGAGCCAGGGATTTCAGACGAAGGCCGGCGACGGAAATCAGTTCGGCGATTGAGCTTGGAGCATCCATCAAACAAATCCCGTCATCAGCGTGGTTTGCCGTCCGGTTGGGTTTGTTGGAGTCGGCTCGACAGCACCATCGTCGCCGGGCCGCGCCGAATTCAGCCGTGACGGGGAAAACTTCCCGGCATTCCCGCACCAGGTGCGCCAGGCCGCGCTCCAGTCGGCCATCAAATTCCCCTTGGCCGCGTGGTAATCGCGGAATCTCGGTAATTCTCGCTCGGTCCGCACCCCCCGGTCGTTGGCGAACTGGAGGCCCGCCGCATCCGGTTGCCAATTCGGATCGATGGCGGTGCGCGCCTTGGCGCGGCTCTTCGGCGAAGGGGGGCCCAAGGGGGGTTCTTTCTTTTCTTTCTTTGTCCCTGTACCTGTACCTGTACTGTATACCCGTTCTGATATGCCCTCGGAACTGTTGTTGAAATGCATTTCATCGCCATTTCCGTCGCCATTTCTTCTGGATTTCGATGGCATATCAGAGATGGCTGTTTTACGACTATGACATGATCGACAAAGCGTCATTAAATTGCTCATGTCACTTTCGCCGCCATCAGCCAAAGGAACGACATGATCGCAGTGGAGATCGTCCGCGGATTCACATTGGGTGCATCTATATCCGTCTCGTTTGAATACTTTGGCTCTCAAAGCTTCCCATTGAGGATTATTGACACCGCTCCGCTTACGATCGTCGCGCCATTTCCGAAGCCTCTCCTGATCCGCCTTGTATGAGTTTCTTTTTCCCCATGCTCGCAACACCTCGTCCGCCAGAACGCGGTGATAGAATCTGCCATCGGAGCATAAAACAAAGCCTCGCATCGCCATTTCCCTGACTTTCGGCCACCGCGCTCCGGAACATGAAAAGGCGGCAAGCACACGATCATTGTTTGGAAGAGACCCCGGAGGCGATTGCTTCCACGCCCTGCACCACAGCATCATCGCCGCCCAACATTCTTCTGGAGTCCCGAGCGCGACGAGTTCGCTGGCCAGGAGTCTATCGACGTCCAGCATGAAGCCAGAGAAGCCACGCAACTCCACGTTTAATGGTACTAATGGCTCGGGCGCGTTCGTCATCAGCGGTCAATCCCAGCCAATCTCATGATCTGCTCAAGCGCCGATACCGTCGCGCGGCTTTCCTCCGCTCGCGTTTCAGCCGGCGTCGACAACCGATTCACGAACTCGCGGAACTCACGCAGAAAGATCCGCCGTTCAGCGTCAAACGATGCGTGCGCAAAGGATGTGTAGGAATCATCAGGCAACGGAGCGATCCCCGAAAAGCCACGGTTGCGCACATGACGCGCATGTCCGTCCGTCACCGAACGGCTTCCCATCGTCACCGTTGAACCGCATTCCGCGCTTGCGACCGCAGCCAGCGCACGGTTTTTCCATATCGTGTCCGCACGGAACAGGAGCGTCGTGCCAAAGGCCGCATGCGGTGCAATACGAATCAGCCATGCGGCACCACCAGCATCTCCCCCGCGAACTCCTCGAGCAGCCGGTGGAGATCCCGCACCAGCGGCTCCGGCACATCGCCGATCATACGGTCAGGCCAGGTGATGATGGTCGTCATGACACCTCCGCGAACAACGGCGTGTCCGCAATAACCAGGCTCTTATCGATAATTCTCGGGCCGGTCCTGTCGATCTTGTCGGTGAGCAACCACCCCAACGTCGGCGCGCCTGAGTGCGCATGATCCCAGACGAACCATGCGAAAGCGATCATCCCGCCCGCACCGCTGTTGATCATGGGTTCACCGTTACGGCGCATTGGGATACGGTTACTGAACACCAATACGCGCGCGAGCGGAGAGTGGAGAAACAGATCCCGTCTACCGATACCCTCAAGCCACGCGACTCGGCACAGCAACGCCACTTTCTCTGTGGCCCGGGCGAGCGCATGCCGCGCGAACTCCTCGGCGAATTTGAAGGGTGGGTTTGTGACAATATTCGGAACGGTGCTTTCGAAATCCAGAAGAAAATCTCGGTTCGTCTCGCCATAACCCCGGTCGATCAGGTCCGAGCTAATGACATCGTAACCACTCGCCTCGAGCACGCGACTGATCGCGCCATCACCGCATGCGGGTTCCCAAATCTGGCCGGTGAACTTCTCGGCGGAAAGCAATGCTCGCGTTGCTTCTGGCGGCGTTGGATAAAAGTCGTCGCGCTCACGATTAATGGCATCAGGGATGATGCCGCGGACAAACGTTCTGGCGCCTTTGCGGCTAGCGGATTCTGATGGGACCGCGCTCACGTCGCCACCCGATCCGCGCTCTTACGAATCCGATCCAACTTACCGACCACCGCGTTTTTCGAGAGCCCCAGAGAGCGTGCGATGGCGGGAGTGCTTTCGCCGGCGGCCCGTCTGAGCATGACATCCAGCGTCAGATCATCGGTCCATGGCCCTCTCCCAAAATAGACCATGGACTTAATATCCAACAACCTAAACTCCGATGGCCTCCCGGTATTGCCGCGCCGAAGTCGCCTGATCCGACCCTCATCGAGCAAACGCGCGATGGCGCGACTGACCAGGCGCCTTGGGATTGAAACGACCTGAGCCAGTTGCCCGACGTATCCGGTCCACACAGAGTCGTCAGAACGCAGGCGATCCACGACAAGATGAAGGATAACCTCTGGACGGCGGGTCATGCGGCCTCCCGTTCCGCTGGCGCACCACCGCGCGAGAACACAATCCTCCTGCACTCCGGACACCAGGAACTCCCGACTATCGCTGGCTTATCGCAATACTTGTGCGTCGGCCGCTCTGTGTTTTTCCACAAAGGAAACTGGCATTTGCCATTTCCAGTGATCTCCACACCCCGCGCCGGCCCGGGCGCCGGCCTGGGGATCGGCGCGAACCTCGATGGCACGTAAGTAAAAGCCAGCGGAGTTGCGATCGCCGGGATCGTGGCCGCGGGTGGGGATGACGCCTGTTCGGCCGGTGGCTTTAGATGGACGGCTGGAGCCGATATTTGAAGCGCGCTGGCGAGCGGCGGCAGGGTTACCCGCTGGACGGCGCGCTCTTTGGGCGCGCGCGGCTCCATCCCAAAGATGATCGGATTCTCGCGCGGCTCCAGTATTCCCGCGTCGGCCAGACGATGCGTCTTACCCACCACCGCGTTCTTCGTGACGCCGAGCCGCCGTCCGATCTCCGCCGTACTGCATCCCTCGCGCCAGTGGCCGACCAGCGCGGCGAGTTTTTCAAACTCCCACCTTGGTTTCGCCATTCGGCGCAGGGTATCGCTCACGTCCGGCCACGACCCCGCCTCTTGGGTAATACCTCGCAGCGTCTCGCCGTTAGCTCGCCTCATCGCCACTAGCGCGCCTAAATTACGACTGACGCCCGCCATATTGGCCCACTTGTGAATATGGTGCGCGATGACCGGCTTCGGTCCATCCGTCGCATTCAGCGCGGCGAGTATCGCTTCGACCGGCACATCCAGCGGCCAGTCCCGCGCGACGATCGCGAGACGTTCCGGGGTGAGGTAGACGGTTTTGGGTTGGGTGGTGGAGGTGAACATTGCTACTCCGCCGCGTCACGAACGAGCGACGCGGGGATCGCGGCATCCAGTGCCGGCGCCACCTCCCCAACCACCTCCGTCGAAACCACATGCAACGCCGACCCGTGCAACGCCTCGACGAACAGCGCCGGGTCGCAATTCTTCGCCCCGGCCTTCTCCATCGCGGCCTTGATCGCGTTCAGCATTTTCCAGCCGAGCAGCGCGTCTTCGCTTGTGATACTCACGGTGATTTCATCCCCTTCACGAAATGTTTTGATCGTCGCCCAGGTCACGTCATCCACGACGATCACGCGTGGATCGGTCCCGCGTGCCCGCCGTGCCTCGTCGAACCCGCGCTGGACCAGACGTTCCGCATCGGTGTTGGACCGGGCCGGCGGGTAGTTGAGCGGCCCGGTGCGGGAGCCGTCCGGGGTCGTCCAGATTGGGAGGATGGAGAGGGTCAAGTGGCGTCCTCCGCCAGCCCAAGGCCCCTCGCCGCATGCCGTGTGATCCCGCTCAACAAATGCCGTGCCCACGACGCGTGCAGATCACCCATCGACAGCCCGGAGCCTTCCAGCGACTCGCGGTATTTCGCCATATCCGGTTCGGGGAACGTGCCGATCGGATAGGCCTCGCACCAGTCGTGAACAGCGCGAAGATGTTCTTGCATTCGCTCGATCTCCTCAATCGCGTCTCCCATCGCCGCCAGACGCGCGACGTGCCGAAGACGCTCATCCGAGCGCGGCTTGGACAGGTCGTCGTTGCTCGCGGTCTGGATGGCGCGGCGGAGGGCTTCGATGACGGTCATCGGCGCCCCGCCTCAATAATCCCACGCATCAGCGCATAAGTTTTCAGTGCCGCTTTCGCTTTCTCGCCGAACAGTCCCGTTTCGTCCGTCATGGATCGTTCCAGGTCATCCCAGCGCGCCGACAGGGCGGCCCACACCGGCCCACACGCCGCCATCTCTCCGATCCGGTCTCTCCACTCGGGGATGATGCGCAAGAGGCGCAGGCATCGTCCCAGGTCCTCTGGATCATGAGGATGATGCTCGGTAACATTTCCGTATTTTCCGGTCGTCAACATCACCGCGATGGCTATGGACGATCGGCCGGTATCGGCTTCTGAGCGCCATTCATGCACGCGAAGTTCGATAGGTTTCGTCGTATCAACGGGCGTATCTTTCGGTTTTTGGCCGAAGCGGATTTTCTTCGGACCACCTCCGCAATCCGGGCAACACATTGCCTTGACATGCGCGCTCCACACGGGGATTGGCACATGGACAGGCAGATGCCCGATCCATTGGTGGCCGCACGAGCAGGACAGAAATTGAGGCTCGAATGATGGGGTCACGCGGTCATATCCGGGGGATACATCGGCACAGGTAACAACGCGGATGGATCGGCGAACGCCTTCCATTGCCGCCGCGCGCCCACAACGATTCGCAGCATCGGAAGGTTCGCTTCCGCGTGCTCGCCTAAGTCTTCAACCTGCTGCGAATGCACGAACCCATGGCAGTTGGCGGAAAGCCAATCCGAAATGACGTGGCAATGCGCACATGTCTTGGCGTCCCAGCCCCGGCGGCTGGTCACCCCAGACGCGTACCAGTAGGCCTCGCCTTTCGCGATCGAGCGACGACACTCGTGGCAAACGTGCTCTTTCCGCGCTGTCCGGTGTTTTTCACTCCAGCACTCGGTGGTTTCACCGTCGTCAATTCTGCACATCAACCCCGCTCCAACGCCAATTTATAAATCTCGACCAACGCCTCCATCTCCTCGACCTCGCCAGGGTCTCGTGCGCGCACGCGGATAAGGGCGCGAAGGGCAGGGACATCGAAGCCGGCACTCTTGGCCTCTTTGAACAGGTCTGAAACGTCCTGGGCCAAGGCCTTACGCTCCTCGTGCAACCGCTCAATTCTCTCGACAATCGAGCGCAAGCGATCAGCCGCAATGCCGTTGACACTGACGTTGACGGCGTGGCCTTGTGGTGGAAGCGCGTCCGGCATTTTGTCTCCTCCCGCGTCGTTTCAGTCTCAGCCCTTAACGATTCGCCTTACCTTCCGCCGCGCCACCGCCGTCCAGCGCTCCCACCGGTTGAGTGCGCTCAACGTGCGGTTCCATCGCCACTGGCAAAAACACGCGATGATCAGCCACATTACGATTCCAGTTCTATTTGCTGGCGTCTGAGACGTGCGGCTTCCGAGCGCCGCGCCAAATCCTCTGCCTGCTCGTCG
>Ga0193753_10001861_pt1 | contig 17417 bp, 16 predicted proteins | sample H1c2metaG_FD_144925 | JGI IMG/M metagenome (GOLD analysis project Ga0193753, IMG submission 144925) | Soil microbial communities from a riparian zone of the East river system, Colorado, United States - H1c2 | ecosystem: Environmental > Terrestrial > Soil > Riparian zone | place: USA: East...
AAATATGAAAAGGATCTTACTATTCAGCATGATAGGAATTACAGTCGTATTGTCTGCATTTATTCCTTCTGGCGATTCAACACTTGTGAAGCCCTCTTCCACCGTGCAGGCCGGAACCTGGGCAGTAGACAAGCCGCATACAAATGTTAAATTTTCAGTGGCTCATCTGGTTATCTCCGATGTGGATGGCAATTTTAAATCATTCGACGGTACCATGGAATCATCCAAGCCTGATTTTTCTGACGCAAAAATTACATTCACCGCAGATGTCAATTCGATAAATACAGATAATGACATGCGGGATAATCACCTGAAGAGTGACGATTTCTTCAATGCCGCGAAATTTCCCCAAATCAAATTTGTCAGCACTTCGTTTACGCCCCTGGGCGACAACAAGTATAAGCTGGTTGGGAACCTAACCATTCGGGATGTGACCAAATCGGTAACCTTCGATGTAAAATATGGTGGAACCGTGGTCGCCATGGGCGGCACTCATGCCGGATTCAAAGCAACTACAAAGATTGATCGTTTTGATTATAACCTAAAATGGAGCAAGGCGACTGAAGCGGGCGGAATGGTTGCAGGTAAGGACGTGGAAATTACGATCAATGCAGATTTCAAGAAATCATAATGAAAGCTCAAAGCTTAAAGCAACTTATATAAATCTAAAAGCCCTTTTGGAATTTCAAAAGGGCTTTCTATTTTATAAAATAATTACTTACAATTACTGTTTATTTTTTTCATCGTATTTCTTTTGTGCCTCCTGGGCACTCTTGAAATCAAGCACGACGCCATTTATACAATACCTGAGTCCTGTTGGTGGAGGCCCGTCGTTGAATACATGCCCCAGATGTGACTTACACCTGCCGCACTCCACTTCGGTCCTTTCCATACCGAAGGTATTATCCTTTAAATAAATGATGCTTGTTTTACTGATGGGCTCATAAAAACTCGGCCAGCCGCATCCACTCTCGAATTTTGTGTCACTTCTGAATAAGGCATTACCACAAACGGCACAATAGTAGGTGCCGATTTCCTTGGAATGTTCAAACTGACTGGTATAGGGTCTTTCTGTTCCTTTTTGACGTGCCACATGGTACACGTCAGCGGGGAGGAGTTTTTTCCATTCATCATCCGTTTTATTTACAAAGGACGAATCTGAATGAACCGGCGTTTTTTCCATAGTCGCATTTTTACTTTTGGCAGATTGGGAATAACACTGCTGAAACAAAAAAGCCAGCATTAGAATCCCTGACGTTTTGAATATTCTGATCATTTTATATTATTATAACAAATTTACGTTGCCAGTGTTCTCTTGGTTTGTCAGTTCTTTGACATATGACTGATTTTGCATTTCTTTATCATGTATAAGGCTGATTCACCTTTATTTATGCAGTGATTGACATGTTTTGTTAAAGGAATTATAAGAACCGTACACTATATTTGTTCATACCTAAGGTCACACCATGTTTAACTTAATTCTATTCGGTCCACCTGGTAGCGGGAAGGGCACACAGTCTGAAAAGCTGATTGCCAGTTACGGATTCAAGCATCTCAGTACCGGAGATATCCTCCGTAATGAGATTAAAAACGGGACTGCCCTGGGATTGGAAGCCAAAAACCTCATGGACCGGGGCCAGTTGGTACCTGATGCAGTTGTCATTGGTATGATCCGAACGGCGCTGGAACAAAATCCCGGTGTGAATGGCTTTCTTTTCGACGGTTTTCCAAGAACCAATGCACAGGCGGAAGCACTCGATGCACTTCTCGACGAAAAAAACACGTCAATTGATGTCGTCCTCGCACTCCAGGTTTCCAAAACGGAGCTCATCAAAAGACTGTTGAACCGTGGACTTACTTCCGGACGTACGGATGACGTAAATGAATCCGTAATCGGTTCCCGGATTGAGGAATACGAGCGGAAGACGGCAGCCGTCGCAGACCATTACAAGAAACTTGATAAGGTTGTTTATATACCGGGTGAAGGGAGCGTTGATCAGATATTTACATCACTTTCAAAAGAAATTGACACAAGAAGTTAATAGTATGAGAGTATGGGAGTGTGGGAGTGAAAACTTCTAATAATAAAAACCGTTAGTGTGCCTAAGTACTCTAACGGTTTTTTGCATTTACACTCCCATACTACCATACTCCCACACTTGAGTTTTAGGCTTCACCTAAAACTCAGCATCCCTCTTCTTAATATTTTTCTCTACCCGTACTGAAATCCGGATGCTTATTTCATATAATAGTATCAGGGGAAGAGCGACAATCGTCTGGCTCATCCAATCCGGAGAGGGTGTAATTACTGCAGCTACAAAAAGGATTGCCACATAGGCATATTTCCGGTAGGTTCTGAGAAACCCCGGCGTAATCAAACCAATATGAGTCAGGACATAACTGATCAGAGGCAGTTGAAAAGCGATACCAGATCCAATCAGAATATCAAGCAAATTGTCCAGATAGTCATCTAATGTTGGCCTGGTGATGAGCATACCGCTCATGCCGAGTTTATAGTTTGAAAGAAAACTAAATGTAAAAGGAGCCAGCAGGAAATAGCCGAAGGAAATACCCAGGAGAAAAAAAAAGGTCACAAAAAATATCGAACCTCGTGTGCTATTAACTTCTTTGGGCGAAAGGGCAGGTTTCACAAATCGCCAGAATTCCCAGAATATATAAGGGAAAGCGATGATAAATCCACAGACAAAGGCGATAGTAATGCTGGAAATAAACTGAGATCCGAACGCCGTGGTTTGCAGCTGTACATTCGCCGCCGGCAAACAAAGCGTATCACCAATATGCAGAAAATGGCTCAGTTTACAAAGGCCCACGACCGACAAGAAATCCTGCTTCAGCGGACCCATAATGATATTCTCGAAAATCCAGTCGATTTTTATGAATGCGAATACGGCCAGGATAACGATTGCGAGGACGGAGCGAACGATATGCCAACGCAGGGCTTCCAGATGCTCGATAAATGACATTTCTGCCTGGCCCGGTGTTCTTTTAAAAAATTTAAACGCCATATTTCACTAGTTGCCGTTTTCCTGGCGTCGCAAAGGTAACGATCAAAGCCTAAAGCTTAAAGCGTAAAGCATAAAGCCTTAATTAAAGACATTCTAAATAAATAGTGACTTATCTGCGATCCGTTTGCGGAAGACATTCCGGTAGAAGTTTAAAAAACAACTGCTTTACGCTTTGCGCTTTAAGTCTTACGCTTATTTGAGTAATTTCATTTTTACCATCTCTATCCTTGTATCGCTTACCCCCAGGATTTCAAATTCATAATCGTCAATAATAATATGTTCTTTGAGACGGGGAATGGCCTCATGACGGTTTATAATAAACCCAGACAATGTTTCTGATTCATTTTCAGGAAAATCAAACTCATATTTTTCATTCAGATAATCCAGCTCCAGGCGACCGGCAAAGATAAATTCGTCGTTCGATAATTTTTTCTCTTCAAATTCTTCTGTATCATATTCATCACGGATTTCTCCAAAAATCTCCTCCAGCAGGTCCTCCATAGTAACAATACCGGCTGTTCCGCCAAATTCATCTACCACCCAGGCAATACTTTTCCTTTCCCGGCTGAATTTACTGATCAGATCGGTTGCACTCATACTTTCCGGAACTGCCGGAATCGGAAGCAGGATATCTTTTGTCGTAAGAGGCGCCTTAAAAAGATCCAGCTGGTGTATATATCCAAGCACATGATCAATATTTCCGTCGTAGACAACCAGCTTGCTCAGCTTACTGCTCATAAATTTCTTCCGTGCATCGTCAATACTTATCCTGATATCTATTCCTTCAATTTCTTTTCGCGGAATCAGGCATTCCCTCACTTTTACTTTGGGAAGGGAGAGTGCAGCTTCAAAAAGGTCTGTATTCAACTCCTGCTGTGGTTCATCCGATTCACCCGTCTGTTGGAAAAAATTACTCAAATCGGCTTTTGCAAACAAATCTTTACGCTCATCGATGCGAACATTAAAAACATATTTGAGAATCCATTCGGAGATGCGTGTAAAAAAAACCGAAATGGGATAAAACAGGTTGTAAAAGAAATTACTTACAGGCGCAAAGAAATCCAGCAGGCTGTCACTTTTTGCGCGAAAAAAAGCCTTAGGTAAGAGTTCTCCGAAAAAAAGTATAAAAATAGCAGACGTCAGTGTCTCAAACATCAGACGAAAAATATCCACCCATGCCTGTGGCACAACGGTTTTTCTGATAATCAATTCCCATAAAGGGGAAAGTGTTTCTCCTACCAGTAACCCGAAAATAACCAGGAAAAGGTTAAACCCGATCAGCAGTGCACTGATAAAGCGGCTGGGCGTGTCCAGAAAACCGGCCAGCAGTATACTCCTCTGTAGTCCCTGTTTTTTTTTGATTTCAATGGTAAGCCGGTTCGCATTGGCAAATGCGATCTCTATGCCAGCGAAGAAAATGATCATCAACCAGGCGATAATGATCCAGATCAGGGTATTGGTGTTGATCATGCAAATACGAATATAGCTCTTTAGGCCTAAAGCTTAAAGCGGAAAGCTCAAAGCTTTTATACGCAGGTACTCTTCCGTTCATCGGTCATCGGTTAACTGTAAACTGTCAACTGCTAACCGTCAACCGCCAACCGTCAACCGTCAACTGCCATCCGTCATCAGTCAACGGTCTACCGTCAACAAACCATGCCGTGAAAGGAAGTTCGAAACAATATGCCTTGCTTCCTCACAGGCATTTTGCAGATTGTCATTGACAATAATATTATTAAAATGATGCCGGAAAGATATTTCATAGGATGCCTTACTGAGTCGATCCTGCAAAGCCTCAGCTGATTCTGTGTTGCGGAACTCCAGTCGTCGTTTCAATTCCTGGATAGACGGAGGTTGTACAAAAATAGAGAGACTTTGTTCCGGATATTGCTCCTGTACATGTATGGCTCCTTTTACATCAATATCGAGGATCGGAATTTTATTATTATTCCGAAGGCGTTGAAGTTCTGATTTCAATGTGCCATAATATCTGCCCTCATATACCATTTCCCATTCTATGAATTCCTGGTTTTGTATTTTATGCTGGAATTCTTCCAAACTCATAAAATAATAATCCACCCCGTTCATCTCGTCAGGTCGTTGAGGGCGTGTGGCCGCAGATACAGAAAATGCCAATTGTGGAAAATGCTGTAACAGGTAGCGGGTTATGGATGTTTTTCCGGCGCCCGAGGGAGCAGTTATAATGATCAGCATCGGAAATATTTAAATTCTTTTAATCGAGGCTCCCAGTCGATTGAGCCGTTCATCAATATACTGATAACCCCGGTCGATCTGATCAATATTCTGGATAACGCTTTTCCCTTCTGCACTCATTGCGGCAATCAGTAGTGATACCCCTGCGCGTATATCCGGGCTGCTCATCGTGACGCCACGCAATTTCTGCACCCTTCCCAAACCGATAACTGCCGCCCGATGCGGGTCACAAAGTATGATCTGCGCACCCATATCCAAAAGCTTGTCTACAAAAAACAACCGGCTCTCGAACATTTTCTGATGAATAAGAACACTGCCCCGGGCTTGCGTGGCAACGACCAGCAATACGCTCAACAGGTCGGGTGTGAGTCCCGGCCATGGATGATCATATAGCGTAAGTACCGAACCGTCAAGATAGGTTTGTATTGTGTACAGGTCCTGTTGAGGAATAAATATATCATCTCCCTGAATTTCCAGTTGAATTCCCAGTTGGCGGAATTTATCAGGTATCTGACCAAGTTCCGACACGCGACAATCCTTTATGAGAAGTTCACTTTGGGTCATGGCTGCCATGCCAATAAACGAACCGATTTCAATCATATCAGGCAGCATGCGGTGTTCGGTTCCTTTTAGTTCCTTTACCCCTTCAATCACCAACAGATTACTGCCTATACCGCCAATCCGGGCGCCCATACGGTTAAGCATCAAGCAGAGCTGCTGGATATATGGTTCGCAGGCGGCATTATATATGGTGGTTATGCCGGTCGCAAGACTGGCAGCCATTACAATATTTGCCGTACCTGTAACCGAAGGCTCTTCGAGCAGCAGGTATGTACCTTTTAGTTCAGGTGCTTCCAAACGGAAATAATCATCTCCGGGATCGTAGGAAAACCGCGCGCCTAATTTTTCAAAGCCGGTCATATGCGTATCCAGTCTTCTCCTGCCAATCTTGTCACCTCCGGGCTTGGGTACAAAAGCTAATTTGAACCGGGCAAGCAGTGGGCCCGCCAGCATCACGGCTCCGCGTAGACGCCCGCTTTTTTTTCTGAAGGTTTCGCTGTTCAGGTAATCCACGTTCACATCATCGGCCTGGAAGCTGCATTCATGACGTGAAGACCGATTGATTTTTACACCCATCTCCTGCAATACTTCTATCAACAGGTTTACATCCAGGATGTCGGGAATATTAGAGATGGTGATCTTGCTGTTCGATAAGAGTACGGCGCTGATAACCTGGAGCGCTTCGTTCTTGGCTCCCTGGGGAATGATTTCTCCTTTTAACCGTTTGCCACCGGTTACTTCAAAGGAATTCACTAGTATCTTTTCTTTTTGAATTTGCTTCCGCCGCGATCGTTGTTATTACGGTTGTTGTTGTTGTTGTTGCGTTGGAATTTCTGATTGCGTTTATTTCGATCATATCCGTATCCACCTGTTCTTTCGCGGTTATCACTCGGGCGGAAACTACGTACGAAAGGTGTATTGGTAAACTCAAGTTGTCCATTGGTGATTGCTGTCAGCTCTCCCTGGATCGCATCATCATGTACAGTTTCCTTATGCCAGTTATTATACGCCAGTTTCATATAGTATGCAATGGCATTGGCAAATCCGTTTTTCTTTTCAGGATTTTCTTCCTGCAAGGCTTTATCAATGATCAGTTCCAGATTTTTTCCGAGATGAGCATGTTTCGGATATCGTTTAGGATAGGGAAGCGGATCTGTTTTAGGCTTCAGTGTTTCAGCTGTTGGAATCGGGTAAGGAGATGAAACATCGAGTTTGAAATCGGATATAAGGAAAAGATGATCCCATAGTTTATGCCGGAAATCTTCCACGTTTTTCAGATGGGGATTCAGAAAGCCCATCAGCTCTATAACAACAGCAGCATTTTTTTCTCGGACTTCAGGATCTTCGATGGTCAGAAGGTACTCGATCATCCGCTGGATGTGGCGGCCGTATTCACGCATAATCAGATGATTACGCGTAGTATTGTATTCCATTATGTAGTTTTTATACCTGACAAACCTACGGAAAAAAATCAGTTCACGATCACCTTGGTCAGGAACTGCCGGTTATTCGCCATATTTACTGCCCTCAGGAAGTAAATTCCGCTGGCCGGTTTGCTTGATAGATCCATATTGGTGATACTTGCACCTGAAAGCTGAACCTGCCTTCTGGTAATCACCTGGCCCGTAGTGCCAACCAGCTCAAGAACATAATTTCCGGTCTGTTGTTCGTCAAACTGGATTAATATTTTCTGGTTTACCGGGTTTGGATAAATCTGAATTCCGGGACGCTGATCTGCAAGTTGAAGGTTCACCGCCTCGATCACCGAATAAATCACGTTTCCTTCGGCATCCGTGCGTTTGATACGGAAGTATAAGTCGCCCACATCTGCTTTAGTAGGGTTGTATTGATATTGGTATTGCGCAACCGTACCTGCCGGAGCAGATCCAGCCGGTACGGTTCCCGCCGCCAGCCAGTGTTCATTATCGTTGCTGTAGTCGATTTCATAAATGACATCCTGCTGATCTGTTGTGCCAAGCCATTGTAATGAAATGCTGCCATTTTTCTTATAAACTGAAAAATGGCTGATTTCTGCGCCCAATGCCACTGTCGGGCACCAGTAGTAGGTCAAGTTTAAAGTTCCGCCAAAAACCGTAGTTACTTTAGATCTGTAGTTAGATCCCCCTTTTGTTGTAACCATTCCCCCATTGATCGTATATACAAAGTTTACAGTACCGTTTCCCAGATAGGCGGCGTTTCCGCCCGTAGTTGCTATACTTGTAGGGTTCGTTATGATATTTTCTGGTCCGTAAGTGACGGTATCTCCCGGAGTGCCATAATAGCTCAAAGTATCCGGTCCGTAGGTTTTCGAGAAATCATAGCTAAGATCAATACCAGGTCCCGAAACATCATTGGTCAAAGCCAAAAGAAATTTAAAAATTGTACTGTCGCTGGAAACGGGTGGTCCGGAATAAGGCAACGGACCTGTATAACCAACTGGTGTACCGCGGTCCCCGGTATTGATTGCACCGCTGACAGACGTACCCAAGATGGTATCCTTTAAAGTCACACAACTCAAATTTCCGATTGCAGGATTGAATTGTTGAAATGTAAAATTCAAAGCACTTGCTGTAGTAGGGGATATTGTGATGGATTGTGTAATGGCAGTTGCGGGAATTCCGCCAGTACATAAACATTGAGAATATAGATGTGAATGATTAAAAAAATAGTAGCATACCAGAAGTATGAACCCCTTTAAGTAAAGATTTTTCATAGTACGGATTTTGATGACGGATGACGGATGACGGAAAACGAATCCCTGTAAAATTATCTAATAACATACTGGAATGAAAGCGCATAAATACTTGAAGCCCCGACCCGTAATTTCCGCAGTTTCCGGCATCCATGAAAATGGTGGAAATGACACAATTTTTCACAGTAACTTCGCCCGATGGTCAGGAGATCCACTATGGTTTTCCCGATAAATTCAATAAAATAATGAACGAAAATTCCATTCAGATTCAGGTTCAACTGGACGAAAACAAAATGCCCTCCGAAATCAGCTGGAGTGCTCCCGATAATACCCCCGAAAATACCCGGAAAGCCAAGGCCTTTCTGCTTTCCCTCTGGGATGGATCTGACAAAGCCGCTCTTCGTATCGACCTATGGACAAAGGATATGATGGTGGATGAAATGGAGGACTTTTTTTATCAAACTTTGATGACCATGGCCGATACCTATAAAAGAGCCACCCGTCATGATGATCTGGCAGGTGAAATGAAAAGCTTTGCCAAGGCTTTCTTTCAAAAATCCAGGGCTAAACAGTTAAATGATAATAAATTATAATTTATAATATGAGTCTGGAACAAAAAGTAATGACTGACTTAAAAACGGCTATGTTAGCCAAGGATGAAAAAGCGCTCCGCTCGCTTAGAGCCATTAAGGCTGCTATCCTGCTGGCCAAAACCTCCGAAGGGGCAGGAGGAGATTTGAAAGAAGAAGATGAAGTGAAACTTCTTCAGAAACTACTCAAATCAAGAAAGGATTCTTTGGAAATATATACAACCCAAAACCGCCGGGATCTGGCTGTAAAGGAAGAAGAAGAAATCGCCATAATAGAAAAATTTCTGCCCGCTCAGATGGGCCCGGAAGAACTCAAAACCATTCTCCTGAAAATCATAGCCGATACCGGCGCAAGCTCACCCGCAGATATGGGGAAAGTAATGGGTGTTGCAACCAAACACCTGTCAGGTAAAACGGACGGTAAATCCATCAGCTCGATGGTGAAAGAGTTACTCTCAAAAGCGTAACGCCTAACGCGTAACGCGTAACGCCTAACGCGCAACGCTTAATGCAGTAGAAATGCAGAAGGTTCCTAATGGGAAAAAGAATATGAGCCTACAATTCATTGCATAACGGGCAAGTCTATTCTTGTTGGATATTTTTCTGAAAAATAAATCGTGTTTGTAGCCTTTATAAAATCTGACTCCTTCGCATCGTATATGTTGGGAATGAATGTTTGCGGATTCCGGTCGATCATGGGGAACCAGCTGCTCTGAACCTGGATCATCATTCGATGCCCTTTCCTGAACACATGATTAATCTGATGCAGCCCTACTACAAATTCTTCTGGTTTACCCGGCACCAGGGATTCGGGTTTGGTGAAACTCTTTCTGAATTTGCCGCGGAACACTTCCATGGTAACCGGCAACTGGTACCCGCTTAACTTCAGATTCACCGGATCCAATTCCGGATAAACATCGATCAGTTTTACGATCCAATCAGCATCCGTTCCCGTGGTTGAAGCAAATAAATGCGCATTTACGGCACCGGTAACAACCATATCTTCTTTTAATGTTTCAGTGGTAAAGCTGATCACATCAGGCCTTGTATAAACAAAGCGTTGATCTTCTACCTGCCAGGGTCTCCAGCGACTGCCAACGCCATATGTAGCTTCGATCGGCAGTGTTCTGTAAGGAACGGGTTTTTGAGGATCACTAATATAGGAAACAGTTCCCTCCTTCAACGGTTTTGTAAATGACGCAGTCCCGTCCGGGCCCACAAATAGTGCTTGAATCGTAGCCTGCCTGGGTGGCCAGTTGGTATATGTCTTCCAGACGTTCGATCCGGTTTGAAAAATATAAGCTTCTTCAAATTTCCCGTCACCGATTCCTTTCAGGTAATAATCAAACCATTTTTTTTGCAGAACCCGGAATTCTACGCCCGTCTCGCTGCCAAAACTAATCTGTCCGATGCTGTCCCCCTTCGATCTTCCCCATTGTCCGTGATACCAGGGGCCGAGAACAATGTGATTCATGTTTTTCTCATCCTTCTTTTCCATTTGTCCGTACATCAACTGCGGACCATTCAGGTCTTCCTGGTCAAAAAAACCGCCCACATGAAGTTGCGGAATTTCAACCTTCGTTACATAAGTAAGAGGAGAATTTTTCTGCCAGAAACTGTCATAATCCGGGTGCTCCACCAAATGATTCCAGGTTGGGATCCTGTTATGAAAATATTCCTCATTTACATTTTTTAAGCTGCCGAGTTTTAAATACCAATTAAATAAATCAAACACGGGAAATTGAAATGCACTATTTGTATTATTGTTTTCCAGCTCATAGGTATATTCAAAACCATAACTTAACCGAAAAGCGCCGTTATGATGGAAGTCATCTCCCAGGAACAAATCTGACATACAGGCCTGCTCGGAAGAGGCTTTCAGTGCTGGATGGTGATCCACTGATCCAGCAAGCGCCAGCCAACCCGGATAAGAAATACCCGTAATACCAGCTTTGCCATTATTGTTTTTTACATTGTGGATGAGCCAGTCAATCGTATCCCAGGTATCGGTACTTTCATCAATGGCGCCCTTTTGACTTTCATGAATCAGTGGTTGATGAATCTCAAATCTGCCCTGACTTTTGAATCTACCGCGGATGTCCTGAAAAACGAAAATATACCCCTCCGCTGCCATGGTATAGTAAAGGAACCCGTCTGATAATGAAATAACCTGGCTGCCTTTTGGATAATTTCCGTCGATACCATACGGTGTCCGGTTTATAAGAAACGGATAAGTGTTACGCTGATTTACCGGTGTGAGTACGATGGTATTTAACAATATACCATCCCGCATTGGAATCATATAACTTGTTTTCATGTATAACATGGAATCAGCGGGCGCCTGACAAAATGCAAATGAAGACAATGCTCCCATTAGCAGCGGAAGAAAAATTTTTTTTATTTCCATATTTATTGAGCTATTCGTAAATGCGGAGTCTTGCTCTCAAATTATCAGTTTCCTGCTGAAGTTCTTTTACCTTTTCGAGCAAATGCTTCAGTGCATCTATGCCCGGAACATTTATATTCAAGTCATAATACAACCGGCTGAATTTTTCCAGTTCCACCATTTCTTCCATCAATATAAAACGTTGTTCTTCCCTCGAGCTGATAGAAACCAATCCATAAGATTCAAGCGTTTCTATGAAACTCCTTTCTACATGATAATAGGTGCAGAAGGTCTCCAGTGGTATCATTTCTTCGTCTGACATCCGGGCGTTTTATTTCATTTTCGAAAGTTCGGTAAAAAGTTCGTTTTGTCTTGCCGTCAGATTTGTTGGAATTAAAACATTGTATGTAACAAAAAGGTCACCCAAAGTTCCTTCATGTTTATAAACGGGAAAACCTTTGCCTTTCAATCGGGATTTTGTTCCATTCTGTGTTCCGGGTTTTACCTTGAGTTTTATTTTTCCATCCAGCGTGTCCACCATCACTTCCCCGCCCAGTACGGCCGTATACAAATCCACGTTGAGGTTTATATATAAATCACTTCCTACCCGTTTGAAAACCGGGTCAGGAGCTATTATGAATGTAATATATAAATCGCCATTGGGTCCGCCATTGGCACCGGGTGCGCCATGATTCTTCAAACGGATTACCTGCCCGTTTTCCACTCCTGCAGGAATGGTAATGCGAATATTTTTTTCATTGACCGTTAAAGTTTGTGTGTGCGTCTTTGCTGCATCACGCAGGGAAAGATGTAATTCCGCCTGATAATCCTGTCCGCGGAATTTTGTATTGCGTGATCCTGAACCACGGGCGCCAGAACCAAACATCTGTTCAAAAAAATCCGAATATTGCCCTTCACCAAAATCGTCGCCGCCTCCAAAGTCTGAAAATGGATTTGCAGATTGCCCGGATCTTCGCTGGCCTCCGTGGCCACCTGACTGTCGGGCCTTTTCAAACTGATCGGCATTTTCCCAATTTTCCCCGTATTGTTCACCGTACTGGTCGTATTTTTTCCTTTTCTCCGGATCACTGAGCACTTCGTTGGCTTCATTGATCTGTTGAAATTTTTTATTCGCTTCCTTGTCGTTGGGGTTCAGGTCCGGATGTAATTTCCTGGCCAGTTTGCGATAAGCTTTTTTAACATCCTCTTCAGATGCCGTTTTTGGTATGCCAAGAATTTTATAATAGTCAGTATATGCCATAGGATCAGGTTATACCAGTTCTTTCACAACATTCCAGATAACCTTTGGTTTACCCAGCGTATAATAATGCAAAACAGGAACGCCCTTTTTTTTCAATTCCCTGCTTTGTTCTAATAACCATTTTGTACCGATAATTTCCACCTCTTCATCTGTTTTACATTTCATAACGGCATCAGAAAGGTCCGCGGGAATATCTACATGAAAAACTTTTGGCAAAAGAGTGAGTTGTTTTTTATTCGTAATCGGTTTCAACCCTGGAATGATGGGAACATCAATGCCATTTTCTCTGCAGGTTTTCACAAAATCAAAAAATTTCTGATTATCGAAGAACATCTGTGTAGTAACATATTCAGCACCCGAATCGACCTTGGCCTTCAGGAACTTCATGTCTGTTTCCAGGTTCGGTGATTCGAAATGTTTTTCGGGATATCCTGCAACCCCTATGCAGAAATTTGTTTTGCTGCCATTCTTAATATCCTCTTCCTGGTATAGTCCCTGGTTCAGATTCACGATTTGTTTCAGCAGATCGATTGCGTACTGATTTCCGCCGGGCTCAGGTGTAAAAGCAGCCTCATTTTTCGGCGCATCACCTCTTAAAACCAACACGTTATCGATACCCAGAAAATGCAAATCGATCAATGCGTCTTCAGTTTCCCGCTTGCCGAAACCTCCACAGATCAGATGGGGCACTGCATCCACCTGGTAATGGTTCATGATGGCTGCGCAAATACCAACTGTGCCCGGTCTTTTCCTTACCTCTACTTTTTCGAACGTGCCATCACTTTTCTTCTTGAACATGGTTTCACTGCGGTGATAAGTCACGTTGATAAATGCCGGCTTGAACTCCATAAGAGGGTCCAGATGGTCATAAATCGAACTAATCGTCTTTCCCTTCAGTGGCGGAAGAATTTCAAAGGAAACAGCGGTGTCTTTAGCCTGGCGGATATGATCTATAACCTTCATCAGTGGGTTCCAGAACGGTTTATTTGTGGATTGCAAACTTAATTCAATAGCACTATAACACAAGCACCTGTTAAACTATTTTAAAATGAACTGATTACATATTCTTCTGGTATTTTTGTTCAAATTGTCCCGTTTTGAGTTTAACCATTCATACAAACGACCTCGTAAAAAGCTATCATAACCGAACCGTGGTTGACCATGTTTCCGTAAATGTCAAACAGGGTGAAATCGTTGGTCTGCTGGGACCCAACGGGGCAGGCAAAACAACAACATTTTATATGGTAGTCGGACTGATCAAACCCGACGAGGGGCAGGTTTTCCTGGACGATCGCGATATTACCCGTCTGCCCATGTATAAAAGGGCCCAACTGGGTCTTGGTTATCTGCCCCAGGAAGCATCTGTTTTCCGCAAATTGTCAGTTGAAGATAATATCAAAGCTATCCTGGAAATGACGAAGATGCCCAAAAAGGAACAACGTGAAAAGCTGGAGGCCCTGCTGGACGAATTCCGTCTTCATCATGTACGAAAAAACAATGGCGATTCTCTGAGCGGAGGAGAAAGAAGACGAACTGAAATTGCACGTGCCCTTGCAGTCGATCCTAATTTTATGTTATTGGATGAACCATTTGCCGGCGTGGATCCCATTGCTGTGGAAGATATACAGGCAGTTGTTGCGCGACTAAAATACAAAAACATAGGAATTCTGATTACCGACCACAATGTAAACGAGACACTTTCGATCTGCGACCGCGCATATCTTCTGATTGAAGGGAAAATCTTTAAACACGGAACCGCTGAAGAACTTGCTGCCGATGAACAGGTACGTCGTTTATACCTCGGAAGAAACTTCGAATTGAAGCGAAAAGATTATCTTCATGAAGAAGCTTCAAGACCTGTCATATAATGTTTTCCAGACAGCGGGTTAGGCTATTTTCTATGAATTATACCAACGAAACTTGAAATTATTAAGTCCTGCCATATCGCGCCTGGCCAGGATGAGACGCTGGCAGATTGAACAATGGGTGCTCGACCCGATTGCTGTCCAACGCGAAGTACTGCAGGATTTGGTTACATCCGCCCAATACACCGAAATTGGTCGCAAGTATAATTTTTCGAAATTATTTTCCATCAAAGAATTTAAAAAAGCCGTTCCCATCCACGAGTACGACGACATCAAACCATATATCCAACGGATTATGCAGGGGGAAGAAAACCTGCTCTGGAATACACCGATCAACTGGTTTGCAAAAAGTAGTGGAACCACGAGCGATAAAAGCAAATTCATTCCGATCAGCGAAGAAAGCCTGCAGGATAATCATTTTCGCGGAGCGAAAGATGTGCTCACCATGTATTATTATGCTTATCCTGAATCCGATCTGTTAACTGGAAAAGGACTGGTTATTGGTGGCAGCCATACCATTAATCAGGTGAATGCCGATGTACAATATGGTGATCTGAGTGCTGTTTTATTACAGAATTCTCCGTTCTGGGGTCATTGGATCCGAACACCGGAATTACATATTGCGCTGCTGGACGAATGGGAAAATAAAATTGAACAGCTGGCCGAAACCACGATAAAAGAAAATGTGACTTCCATTTCAGGTGTACCTACATGGACCCTGGTTCTGATGAAAAGGATACTGGAAATGACCGGTAAAAATAATATACTCGAAGTATGGCCTTCTCTGGAATTATATATACATGGCGGGGTTTCTTTTACACCCTATCGTGAACAGTTTGCAAAAATCATCGGGGGACATATCAATTACCTTGAAATGTATAATGCCAGCGAAGGATTTTTTGCTGCCCAGGATTCTCCCGGTGAGGAGGGTATGTTGCTATTTACGAACCACGGCATTTTTATGGAATTCATGCCCGTTGGAGAATACGGAAAACCGGACCCGCAAACCATCGGTCTGAAAGATGTCGAGCTGGGAAAAAACTATGCATTAATTATAAGTACCAATGGTGGACTTTGGCGTTATCTGCTGGGGGATACCATTCAATTCACTCGACTGGGTCCCTATCGGATTAAAGTAAGTGGCAGGCTCAAACATTTCATCAATGCCTTTGGAGAAGAATTGATCGTGGATAATGCAGATAAAGCGATTGTGGAAGCAGCGAATAAATCCGGTGCGGTAGTAAATGATTATACAGCTGCTCCTGTTTATTTCGGAGACAACTCCAACGGAGCTCATGAATGGCTGATAGAATTTGAAAAAGAACCGGGGAGCCTGATCACGTTTTCAGAAGAACTGGATAAAGCATTAAAGGAACTAAATAGTGACTATGAAGCCAAACGTCATAAAGATATTGCTCTGAGACCACCTCTCGTAAAATCCGTTCCGAAGGGACTATTCATCAACTGGCTACGTAAAAAAGGAAAGCTGGGCGGTCAGCATAAGGTTCCCCGCCTTTCCAACGACCGGCAGTACATGGATGAGCTGCTGGAAATGCTGACACAAGCATGAAACAAGTATGAAAGTATGGAAGTATGGAAGAATGGAAGTATAAGTGAGTCAGTTACTTCCATTCTTCCATACTTTCATACTTCCATTCTCTGAGTTAAAAGTGAGCTCGCAATCATCAAACTGACAAAAGATGAAGTGTAGAACAGGTAGCCATATGGCACGTCAATGAATTGGTAGAAAACGACCACACTGAGTTTGAAACAGGCAAGATTAATATTCTGAAGTTTCCACTTCTTCTGAAACAGGCAGAAACACATAAATAAGATCGGAAGGGCAAAACTCGTTAGCAGTAATGTGATGTGTAATATTCCCATACGATGCGGACCAAAGAATTTTGCGAGTCCCGGATTTAACCAGAATACTTCCGGACTAAATTCCCAAACGTGTTTTGCAAAGTTTACATATAGTGCCGGCAGGGAAATCATTTGACCAAGTGCGTTATATCCAAAAGGAATTAAAAAGAACAAAACGAAGCAAGCCATACCTGTAGCCGAAAAGATAATGAGTTTGCGGTAGTTTCTTTGGAATGTGTAAAAAAGCATACAGGGAGCCAGCCATCCGATCATACTGTAACGACTCAAAAGGCAACAGGAAGCGGCAAGTCCCATTAAGAATGCGTTATCCGAGATGATGGCAAGGCTTAGCAATACAAAATAGAAAATGACTACACCCTCTTCACTCATACTGATGAGACTGTGCACGTCATTCCTTGCAAAAAGCCACCAGAATAAAACCGCAGCAATTGCGATCTGACCATATCCAAAATAATGGTTTCCCCTTAGCCGGATATTGAATAAAACAATCGAAAAACTCAAAAGAAGCGCTGTCACGGTTATCCAGCGCATATCGAGTTTCATGATAACTGCTGGCGCATAAGGAAACCACATTGCAGGGAGATAAATGGGCCGGGTGCCATTCCAGATTTCAGGAATCGGATCATACACGTGCTTCCATCCACCGCTCAGAAACCTTTCATTCATCACTTTTATAATCGGAAGCATGTCTGCGAAATCCGGATCCAGCGGAATCTGATCCATCCAATACCGGGATGTGAGGTATGCCAGTACTAACATCAACACAAGCAAAGGCCATTTCAGATAAGAATCTTTTTTTAAGTCCCTGAAAACGGGTAGTCTCGCCTTTTGTAATAATAGAATACTTAAAATGAAGCAAAGGGATGCGATCAGATAGAGAATGGAAACAATCGTGGTTTGTTCGCCCAACAAGAGTCCATAACTGCCAAGAAAGGTTT
>Ga0193753_10001862_pt1 | contig 17417 bp, 14 predicted proteins | sample H1c2metaG_FD_144925 | JGI IMG/M metagenome (GOLD analysis project Ga0193753, IMG submission 144925) | Soil microbial communities from a riparian zone of the East river system, Colorado, United States - H1c2 | ecosystem: Environmental > Terrestrial > Soil > Riparian zone | place: USA: East...
CGCGAATGATGATTGATCAAAGCAAGGGAACGTATCACGGATGCCTCTACCTGACGTGGGGTGATCAACGCAATGGTGAAAAGGACAGCGATGTATGGTTTATGCGATCAAACAATCACGGCGACTACTGGTCGACTCCGCTGAGGCTGGGCGCTGCTGTAGCAGGGAAGCATCAATACGCTCCAACGATGACGATGGATCAAAGCAATGGTTTTATCTACGTTCTTTTTTATGACAGGGGCGCCTATGATGATAACCAGACAGATGTAACCCTGGCCTATTCTTCGGATAGTGGGGCGAATTTTAAAGCAGTCAAGGTAAACGAATCGGCCTTTGTCCCCGATGATCAAAGCAATGCGGGAAGCTATCTTGCCATTAGCGCACACAATGGTATTATCGTACCTGTTTGGTCTAGCATTGACAATGGCGTAACCAGTTTATGGACGACCACGATCACACAGGATGAGTTGATCAAACCTGCCGACATGAAAGGGAAGAAAAAGAAGTGACGATCAGCAATGGAAATGGCTTGAGGCGTGGTAGCCATTACAATCGTTAGCGTGAAAACGGTACTGCATAAGTCTTAGTTAATTAAGAACTTTTCACTTATTTTTGCGATCCAGTTAAAAGAAAAACACTAAAAAATGACTGTTGACGAGAAAAAATTACCATTTAAGGTCAAGGACCTGACTCTTGCCGCATGGGGGCGTAAGGAAATCAAATTAGCCGAGGCTGAAATGCCGGGCTTGATGGCCACTCGTGAAGAGTTTGGCAAGCAAAAGCCGCTGAAAAACGCGAGGATTGCAGGATGCCTGCACATGACCATTCAAACTGCGGTTTTAATCGAAACGCTGGTTGAATTGGGAGCTGAAGTAAGTTGGTCTTCCTGCAACATCTTCTCTACGCAGGACCATGCCGCTGCAGCCATTGCTGCCGCCGGGATCCCTGTCTATGCATGGAAGGGAATGAACGAGCAGGAATTTGATTGGTGCATTGAACAAACATTGCATGCATTCAAAGGTGGTAAGCCGCTGAACATGATCCTTGATGATGGCGGTGATCTGACCAACATGGTGTTAGATCGTTTTCCTGAGCTGGTCGCTGAAATCAAAGGTATCTCTGAAGAAACAACAACAGGCGTGCACCGCCTTATTGAAAGAATGCACAATGGCAAGCTGCCATTACCTGCAATAAATATCAATGACTCGGTTACGAAGTCTAAATTCGACAACAAATATGGTTGCAAAGAGTCGCTGGTAGACGCTATCCGCAGAGCAACAGACGTGATGATGGCTGGTAAAGTAGCCGTTGTTGCAGGTTATGGTGACGTAGGAAAAGGTTCTGCAGCATCTTTGCGCGGAGCAGGGGCGCGGGTGATCGTTACGGAAATTGATCCTATTTGTGCGTTGCAGGCCGCGATGGATGGCTTTGCCGTGAAAAAGATGGATGATGCTGTAAAGGATGCAGACATTGTAGTTACGGCCACTGGAAACTTTGGCATCGTGCTTGGCCGTCATTTCGAAACGATGAAAGACAAAGCGATCGTCTGTAACATTGGTCACTTTGACAATGAAATTGATGTCGCATGGTTGAATAAGAACGCCAGCAAGGATGAAGTTAAACCTCAGGTTGACCTTTACACGCTAAAAAATGGCCGCCAGGTTATTTTGTTGGCAGAAGGCAGACTGGTGAACCTTGGCTGTGCAACAGGACACCCTTCATTCGTAATGTCAAATTCTTTCACCAACCAGACTTTGGCCCAGCTTGAGCTGTGGATGAACGCTGGTAAGTATGAGAACAAAGTGTACATGCTCCCTAAACATCTCGACGAGAAAGTTGCCCGCCTCCACCTTAAGAAAATTGGTGTGGAACTCGAACAGCTTTCCGATGCGCAGGCTAAGTACATTGGCGTAGAAGTTAAAGGTCCTTTCAAGCCAGATTATTACCGCTATTGATTTCTATTCGAATCGAACAATAACAAGGGCTGTCCGTTGGACGGCCTTTTTTTTTGCTCGGGCGGGTAGTCTTAATTTGTTGTTGGGCCACCGCGTCGTGTAAGGCCAATAAGAACAAACCTGCCAGGGCTGAGGGCTGCCAGATATAGGGTAACCATTAAGTCTGAATATAGATACTATGGGGATACCCTGAAGGATGATCTCTATAAGGTCTCTATAAGGTCTGTATAAGGTCCCTATAAGGTCCCTATAAGGTCTGTAATAAGGTCTGTATAACCTGGCAACGGGAAGATGTTATTTCAGCGGGACATGCATTGGATGAACTGTTACAAAGTTAGTATACCATTTAGTATTTTGCATCCCAGATATATCAGACGTGAAGCGAATCGTACCTTATTTTATGCTTGGTCTCCTGCTGGTTGGTGGCGGATTCAAGTACGCTCCTTATCAGGGAGAAAATGTTGAATTTTCTTGCATCAGGGTGCACAAAGCCACCAATACATGTCACTTTAACTTCATCATTGACGGTGCCAAGTACCGGTACGTTGACATGGGGTGCAAGTACAACAAGAAGCGCGACGAAGTTATCAAGAAGGCCAAAGCCGGTACATTGGCGTTGGCGAGAGATTGGAAGATCGATTGCGTGGGCAAGGAAAAGGATTCTCAATAAGATTATTCGCCCGCTTCCATACGACGTTGAAAGAGCGGTTTAAGTATAGCCTTGTCGAGCACCAGCCAGGCCAGCCCGAGATTTAGCAGGATGATGATGTTGACTACCAACTTGCCATTGAATGGGATACCGGGTGTGGACCGTTTCATAAGTCTTTCGATAACGGCGTAGTGCGGCAGCCCAAGTGTGGTCGTTGCTGAATCAAATACTCCGGCTGAGATCAATACTGATCCGATACCAACCGCCAAAAGCACACCGATAAGAAGAAATATTCCGCTGCGCATACTGAGCCCGGATGATTTAGCGGGGTATTCATTTAACCGCTGCATGACCCTGCTTGTGAAGTTTCTAGATGGCTGCTCAGGACGAAGTCCCAAGAGTGATTGCTGAACAAAGCGAAGTTCGTCAAACCTTGCCTTGAGTAATTTATCTTCGGCCAGTATACTTTCAAATTCCAGCTGCTCGGCTGGCGTCATCAGCCCATCCAGGTATCTGGAGAATTCATTTTGCTGGGCTTGTGATATTTTCTTCATATTGTTACAATGTTAACGCTTCGGACTTCAACATTATTTTTAGTTCGTCTGCAAGGCGTTGTCTCGCCCTGTGAATGCGGACCTTTGCCGTATTGGCCAGCATGCCTGTGATCTCTGCAATTTCTTCCAATGAAAACTCTTCCAGATAGAATAATGTGAGGGCTGTGCGGTCAGCTTCATTTAGCCTGGCAAGGGCCAGCTGTAAATATTTTTTCTTATCTGTTATTTCCGATCTGCCTTCTGCATCCGGCGCACCATACTCGATAATATTGTCAATGCTCTGAAATTGTTGCCTATTCTTTCTCTTGTAGCTAATAGCGGTATTGAATACAATTCTGTACAGCCATGTTGAAAATTTTGATTCGCGATGAAAACTCGAAAGGTGATGATACGCTTTAATGAACGCATCCTGTGCGGCCTCTTCCGCTTCACCGCGGTTGATGATTATCTTTAATGCAATGGTATAAGCATAGCTTTTGTATTTATCTACCAGATCAGCATATGCCGATTGCTCACCGGCCAGTATTCTGTCGATTATCAGGAGATCCGGATCGTTTGTCATGACAAAGCTTGGACGCCGACCTTGCGATGGAAGTTACACAAAAGATGATTGTTTTACTGAAGCAGGCGTGCCCGTAATTTTTTGGATGACCTGTAACCGGACAACGTGCACGTGCGTCATAGGACCAAATGAATAAAGCAAGGACTTTGTAAAACAAACCAAAAATAGATATGGACGCTTCAGTATTAGGGGTTATGATCCCGATCATCGCAATTATAGGCGCTTTTACCATGATCATTTATCTTCGCAAGTATGAGAATCAGGAGCGAATGTCTATGATAGAAAAAGGAGTAGACCCGCAGTTCTTTAACACCGTTAGAAAAAACAGAAGCTCTGCTGGCTCCCTTCGGGCAGCGTTGCTGCTTATTGGAGGTGGCATCGGTCTTTTGCTTGGCTATTTTCTTGATGAGTCTTTCGGTATGGAAGAGGTGGCATACTTCTCCATGCTCTTTATATGTGGTGGACTCGGTCTGGGCGCATCTTATCTGATCGAAGAAAAGAAATTTAAGGAAGAGAAACGCGAGGAGCGAACCATTTTGAAGTAATATCAAAGGTCCCCTTAGCACATCACCTTTAGGATCGACATTTCTTGTGGAATAATTAGGTCATCCTGTAGAATCATCCTACAGTATTCTTACCCCAGGCGAATCTCATAAGGTTTCAAACTACTGATTGACAGTTATTTCATGGTGGTGAGGACGTGGCACAACATTCGTTTACCATACCTGCAGTGAAACAAATGTCAAACTAAAACTAAAAACCATGAAAAAAGTAATGTTCGCCTGTGCCGCTATGTTGGGTAGTGTTGCGTTTGTAAATGCTCAAGCACAAGAAGAGAGCAACAAAGCTGTAGCTCCTGCAACAGAGCAAGTAGCAACTCAGCAAGATGAAAAAGTGAAGATCAAGTCTGAAGAACTTCCTGCACCTGTAAAAAAGGCTCTTGAAATGCAAGATTATCGCGGATGGTTGATCGACGCAGCATATAAGTATACAGCCACTGAAACTTACGAAGTAAGTTTGAAGAATGGTGCTGAAACTAAAGTTGTAAAATTCGATAAGGATGGTAAGAAAGTCGAGTAATCGGCCTTTCACACTACATTTAGTTCAAAAAAAGAAAGCTGGAAATAATCCAGCTTTCTTTTTTATTTTGCCGCCCTATGGCAAGCATCCTAGTTATTGAGGACGATCTCACCTTTTCGCGAATATTGGAAGGCTTTCTCTCCAAGCAAGGTTTTACGGTTAGTGTAGCCCATCAGGGAGCTCAGGGGCTACAGATGTTTTCAACAAAGAATTTTGACCTCGTTCTGTTGGATTACCGCCTTCCTGATACCACTGGAATGGATGTCCTTACCGCGCTAAAGAAAAATTCACCTGCAACCCAGGTGATCATCATGACCAGCTATTCGGACATCCGGACTGCGGTGAAAGCCATGCAAGTGGGGGCATTTGAGTACATAACCAAGCCGGTCAACCCTGATGAACTGCTCATGATCGTCAAGCAGGCGCTTAAGAAAGATAAAATAACATCACCGTCGTCAGCACCGCGGATCGCTCCTCAACGGAAGTTCGTAGAGGGAAGTAGTGAGACTGCAAGGCAGTTATATCATTACGTCAGGTTGGTGGCACCGACCGATATGTCAGTTATCATCGAAGGAGAGAGTGGGACGGGGAAGGAGAACGTTGCACAAACCATACATCAACTCAGCGCCCGTTCCAAGTCGAAATTTGTAGCCGTTGATTGTGGCGCATTGTCGAAGGAATTGGCAGCCAGTGAACTGTTTGGCCACGTAAAAGGATCTTTTACCGGTGCCGTTCAGGACAAGGTAGGTCAGTTCGAGGAAGCACATCATGGTACCTTATTTCTTGACGAGGTGGGTAACCTTTCTTATGAGGTGCAGATCAAGTTATTGCGGGCAATTCAGGAACGTGTTATCCAGCCCGTTGGAAGCACCAAAGAAACAAAAATCGATGTTCGAATTCTTACGGCAACCAACGATGACCTTTTTGAGGGTGTAAAAAGAGGCAACTTCAGAGAAGATCTCTATCACCGGCTGAACGAGTTTAAACTTAAAGTACCCGCCGTTCGCGAAAGGACCGACGACCTGGATGAATTTCTCAATTTTTTCCGCGAGTCGGCAAACCATGAGTTGGAAAGGAACGTGTCAGGATTCGATAACGAGGTAGAACAGATCCTGAAGTCGTATGATTGGCCGGGAAATCTCCGCGAGATGAAAAATGTCATAAAACGGGCAGTTCTCTTGACCAGTGACGGATTGATCACTACCAAAAGTTTACCTGCTGAAATGCTTGAAGAGATCCGTAACCCCTCTAGCCACGCCGTTGCACATGCTCAGGTCTATGATTTGAAAGCTTTACAGGAAACGCAGGAGAAGGAAATGATCATTAAGACATTGAAGGAAGTTCGCTACAACAAGTCTAAGGCAGCCCGGATTCTAAACATCGATCGGAAGACGCTGTACTTGAAAATTGAAAAGTACGGAATTCAATGATCAAAGAGTGAAAAGTGAAGAGTGAAAGGTGAAAAGTCCTCCGGTTGAAAATCGAGAATGATGGTTCATCAACGTTATTTTACTTGGCCAATTGCAAGGCGTCGTTTTTTTCTTTTATCGCGATTAACACTTTCTGAACCTGTCCACTTAAAAGCCTAAGGTCGACTACAAGGTTCTCAAGCGGTTCACCCTCCGCCAGTCTGTTTTCCATATTGCGTAGCTGACCAGCCAACAAGGAAGCGCCCACTTGTCCCGTTCGTCCGGCAAGCTTGTGTACAACCTCTCGCACAAGACCCACTTTTGCTCTCTTTAGATATTCCTGTAGCAGCTCAAGGTCCGCTGATGTTTCTTCGATGAATTGATTTAGTATCGACTGCAATAACAATTCGTCACCCTGTGTCATTGCTTTCAGTAAGGAAAGGTCAATAGCGATGCCTGCATCATCTACCGGACTATCAGCAGTGCGGACTCCTCCGAAGAGGCTCATTAGCTCTTGTTCGCGAAAAGGCTTCAGCATTACAAAATCAAAACCTTCCTGCAGCAATTGCTGATGTTCCTGTGGGAAAACGTGGGCAGTCAGCGCTATGAATCTTGTTGATGGCACGTATTTTTTTCTCAATGCATGGCACAGCTCTACACCATTGATCTCCGGCATTCTGATATCCATGAGGATATGCGTAACCTCCGAATCAACATCCTCATACATTAATTTCCGGGCGTCGCTATACGTGGTATATTGAATCCCATTTTTGCCCAGCACGAGACCGCAGAGTCTTAAGATCAAAACGTCGTCATCCACAACGATAACTTTGCCTGTGAAAAGAGGTTGGTTTTCCTGCTGTTGATGAAGTTGCGGTAAAACCTCGACTTCAGTGGATCTTGTAAACGGTATGCTTATGGTAAATACTGAACCATGACCAGGCTCACTTGTAACGTCTAATGTTCCACCCTGGGCTTCGATCAGAGATTTGGCGATCGTAAGACCCAATCCGGTTCCACCAAACCTGCGGGTAATGAGTGCATTAGCCTGTTCAAACTGGTTAAAGATCTTTGCAAGGTCCTCTTTGCGTATGCCGATACCGGTATCTGTAACCTCGAATACACATTGCACATTTTCGTGCTGCTGTGAAGTGCGTACACCGAGCTTAACGAAACCCTTTGAGGTGAACTTGATCGCATTACCCACGAGATTGTATAAGATTTGCCGCAAACGGAAGGGATCACCCACCACCGTCAAATCATCTGCATACTCAACGTCGAGCAGGAGGGTCAGACCTTTCCGTTCGGCTTGAATATGCAAAGCAGCGCCGACCTCTTTGACAAGCGAAAGAAGTTGAAAATTCTCTTTACTGAACACTAAGCTGCCACTTGAGATTCGGCTATAGTCGAGCACTTCGTCAACAATGTGCAGCAGATGCTCAGAGGAACTGTTGATGGCCTCAATCGCTTCATGGTTGTTTGTCCGATGCTCCCTCAACTGTTCTGCAAAGCCAATAATGGATTGCAGGGGTGTACGGATCTCATGACTCATGTTCGCCAGAAATCGCTGCTTGATCTGGCTCAACTCTTCGGCCTCGTCTTTTGCTTTTTCAAGCTGCTCCTTGTAGTAATTGCTGCGGGTTATATCCAGCCAGATGAGATACACCAGACATGCAGCGAAAATGAAGAATATGATCAAGACCATACTGATACGCCATATACTTTCAGTAACTAATTGTCCAGCCCGGTCGTTGTTCGCGTGCATTCTTGAGACTTCTTCATTTTCTACATCGTGCAGTATGCTCAGCAGTTGATTAATGAATAAACTATTCGCGTGGATAAGTTCGAGCTCTTCAGTCATTAGCCTTTTATTCTCTTTACGTTGATCACTTTCGAGATCGGCAATGATCTTGTCCACCTCTGCCAGGGCCTTGTTCTGTCGTGCGATTGAAAGTGTGTCAACAACGACGCTCAACTGTTCTTCAACTTTTACATGTGTGGTTGGAGGAGGATTGTTTTTCTTTCTGCTAAATAACTTGGCAAGCTTTGTTCTTTTGTCCTGTTCCTTGGCAACCGAGTCAGTCGTGTACGTCGTGATTGTTTTCTTTTCTGTTGTCACCACATTGGTGTCGTAGGCCACACGTTCATTCACCAGAATTCTTGAGAGTGTGTCCAACCTGTGCGAGAGGCTTCTGTTATCGATCAGTTCTGTTTTCAGTTTCAGATAGGAAAGGAAGAGGCGGTTTCGGCGTTGTAGAATTCCTTTGATTTCCAATAATCTTATTTGTTGGGTACTATCCCAATCGAGCAGCATGAGCGAATCGATCTTGCTGACAAAAGTCTTTGATTGATTGAGATAAACGCTGTATGGATTTTTGGGATTTTTGATAGCCTCGGCGCGTTGCGCTTGCTCTGACGCCGTGATTTGTTGAAAAATCGAATTCAATACTGCCAACTTTTCATTGGGTGCTGACAACTGATCAACCGTATCCATCATTTCGCGGAAACCGAAATGAGTTATTCCCAGCGCCATCAGGATGGCAACAAAAACCAATACAAAGCCGGCTATTACCTTTTTGGTCACAGATGTGATCGATAGTTTATTCTTGAAATATGCCATAAGGCTTATTATACAGGGCAAACAGCTCTACAATTTAGCCAGATATTGTGCCAACCTGTTTAGGAAGGGCTAAAATGTTGCGTCAAACTGGCTTCAACGATGATGGAATGATGGTCTATGATGGGCTATGATGGGGGTGATGGACTATGCCGGTGGTTTACCATAGGGACAGATGACAGAGGATAATGGCATTTTAGCCAGCTGGTGCAGGTGCGCCTATTTCGTTAATCGGTGCTTATTTATGATCTAACGCCCATCATAGCCCATCATAGCCTATCAATACCCATCATAGTTGTAGTTTTGATAAATAATTACATCAGCTTAAAATATTACCGCTCGCCTTACCGACTAAGTGGGTAACTAGCTCAGCAAGGTGATGGACATGGCCATGCAAATAAAGGAACAGACATTTCTCAGGGAGAAAGACAGGTTGTTGGGATTTATCCGCAATCGCGTGTCTTCATTGGAGGAAGCTGAGGATATACTCCAGGATGTCTTTTATCAGTTCGTAGCGGGCTATGATACCATAGAATCGCTTGATCGAGTTACTTCCTGGCTGTTTTCGGTGGCCAGAAACAAGATAATAGATAGATATAGGCGCGATTCAGCCCGACCCAAACGGGCAGACATCGGGTTGCACGCCGGCATGGATGAAGATGCACCGCTGACGCTTCAGGACATCTTACCAGACCTGGGTAATACGCCCGAGGATTCATATCTCCGGGATGTTATATGGGAAGCTATAATGGACGCGTTGGACGATCTGCCGGCTGAACAGCGACAGATATTCGTGCTCAACGAGATCGAGGAGAGGAGCTTCAGGGAAATAGCGGAGGAAACCGGTGTATCTATCAATACTTTATTATCGCGCAAGCGCTACGCAATTCTGGCACTGCGAAAGAAACTTCAAAGACTGTATAACGACATTTAAATATTCAAGTAGTATGAACAGAGGCGTTAAAATTTTGGCGTGCGTTGCATTGGGGATACTGGCCATCTTTCTGATCGGTTACGTTACCATGTCGCTCTGGAACTGGCTTGTTCCTGGTCTCTTTAATGGACCAGTGCTCACCTTTTGGCAGGCCCTTGGACTGCTTTTGCTTTCAAAAATCCTCTTTGGAGGCTTCGGTGGAAAAAGAGGTTGGAGCAACCATCCCGCTCGCCAGGCTCAGTGGAAGGCAAGATTTTACAACAAGTTTTCGTCCATGACGCCGGAGGAACGTGAGCTCGTCAAGCAAAAGATGAAGGAAAAGTGGTGTCACTGGGAAGACAAGGCGGCCGGCAGGGAGAGTGGGTCCTCAAACGATTGAAACCCTAAAGCCGGAAATTCTTTAAAAATAATCGCAAAAATGTCGAACGAATGGCCGGTTTGGCCGTTGTAGGAAACTATGGAAACTATTGCAATTTAAATAGTTTCCAAGTTTTTACAGCAACCTATGGAAGAATCAGACGTGAGAAGGAAGATCATCAAAGGGGCAGAAGGCCTCTTTATGAAGTATGGCGTGAGGAGTATATCGATGGATGACATTGCGAGACACCTCGCGGTATCAAAAAAGACGCTCTACCAGCATTTTGAAGATAAAGAGGACATCGTCACTATCGCCTCTCAATCGCATATTGAAATGATGACGCAGGATTTCGAGCGGATCAGAACCTCGGCAACGGATTCGATCGACGAGCTGGCCCGAATTTCTGTGTGCCTTAAACAAAATATGGAGGATATGAATCCTTCATTGCTGTTCGACCTTCAAAAATATCATCCCAGGGCATGGAAGGTGTGGCTTGATCACAAGCATAAGTTTATTCGCGAATCAGTGATCAGAAATCTGAAGCAGGGGATTGAGGAGGGTTATTTCAGACCGGAGATAGACCTGGAGGTAGCCGCAACGATGCGGCTGGAGCTCGTGCAGCTTCCCTTCGATGATCAGGTATTTCCACCCAGCCAGTTCAAGCTGTCTGAGGTACAAATGCAATTATTTGATCATTTCGTATACGGACTGCTTACCGACAAAGGTCGTCGGCAGTATCAGAAATGTAAAGAAACACAAGTTGAACTCACAAACCCTTAACATGAAACCAATACTACAAACCCTCTTATTCATCTGCTTGGTATATAGTGGGGCAAACGCTCAATCACCTGTTGGCACGTCGTTCACGTTAGACGATTGCATCCGTTTTGCGTTGGAAAACACAATCGATGTAAAAAATGCCAGGATCGATCAGCAGATCGCGCAGGCGCGCGTACGGGAAACTACTGGCTATGGGCTGCCACAGATCGATGGATCTGTTGCCCTTCAACACAACCAAAAGCTTCCCCGGTTCTTTGCTACTTATCAAACTGCACAGGGATTCGCAGGCACTAACGAAGAGGGTGAACCAAATCTGAATCTTCCCGGAGTTGAACCCACAGACATTGTTGCTTTGCCACAGTTTTTCCAATTGCCCAGTAGCGGAAACGCAGGCATCACCATCAATCAACTCTTGTTCAGCACGACTTACCTGGTTGGTTTGAAAGCTGCTAGCACTTATAAAGACCTATCAACCCGTGCTTCCGAGCAGACACAGATCCAGGTAGTGGAAAAAGTGACAAAAGCCTACTATTTCGTGCTGGTCAACAATGAACGTATCAAGTTATTTGACAATAACATTGCACGCGTCGATTCGCTGTTAAGAACCACCACGGCACTGAATAAAAATGGATTTGCCGAAGCCATTGACGTTGACAGGATCCAGGTGACATTGAACAATCTCAAGTCAGAGCGCCTGAAGTTTCTCAACCTGCAAAGCCTCAGCGAGGGATTGTTAAAGTTTCAAATGAATTATCCCATGGATAAGGCCATTGTGATCGCAGGAAAACTGGACGACCTTCACGTCGACGAAAATCTTTTCAATGAGTACCAGGAAGGATGGGACTACAAGAATAGAATTGAATACAAGATGCTTGATACCCAGCGAAAGCTGCTGGAGCTGGATATCAAGAATAAGAATTCTGCTTCTCATCCCAGCTTGTCTGGTTTTTGGAACATGGGATATTCAACACAGTCACCTTCTATCGGTGGACTATTCAAAACAAATTCGACGATGTCAGATAACGGTCAGGTTGGTCCCGACAAGTGGTACTCGTATTCGCTTTATGGAATATCGCTAAAGGTACCGTTGTTCAGTGGACTTCAACGCAACTACCAGACTCAGCAGGCCAAATTGACTTTGCTGAAAACCGAGAATCAATTTGGGTCATTGCGCCAGAGTATCGACCTAAGCATACAGCAGAATACAACAACCTATAAGAATGCGTTGGAGACGGTCAAGTCCCAGCGGCAAAACATGGAACTGGCGGACCGTGTTGCAAGGATCACGAAGATCAAATATGAACAAGGCGTTGGTTCAAACATTGAAGTGATCGACGCGGAAAGCAGTCTGCGTGAATCACAGGTAAACTTTTATAACGCTTTGTTTGATGCGATCAGTGCCAAGACCGATTTGGACGTTGCGTATGCAAAGATCGACCCTGCAAAGTATCAAACTGCAACCAAGTAATCCCCTTAACCCAAATGAAAAATACTTTCGACATGAAATCCAACATATACACCACGTTTCCGGCTATCGCCCTTGCCATCCTGTTAGCAGCATGCAGTGCTGCTACGCCTGAGAATGATAAGAAAACACGCCTGGAAAAATTAAAGACAGAACAGGCGAATCTTGGCCAAGAGATCAAGAAACTAGAAGAAGAGATATCCAAAACAAATCCTGAGGCCAAGACAGTTAAAGCGAAGGACGTTGAAGTACTGGAAGTAAAGGCCATGCCATTTAATCACTATGTGCAAACCCAGGGGGCTGTTGAAGCTGAGGATAACATTCTTGTGAGTTCCAAAACGATGGGTGTTGTTACAGGGGTTTACGTAACGGAGGGACAGTCTGTGTCCAAAGGTCAGGCTATTGCGCAAATCGATAACTCTGCACTTGTCCGCACATCTGAATCCATGAAGTCACAGCTCGAACTGGCAACGGCAATTTTCCAACGTCAGCAAAATCTTTGGGACCAGAAGATCGGAACGGAAGTTCAATATCTGCAAGCGAAAACCAGCAAAGAGAGTTTGGAAAAACAACTCGCTTCTATGCACGAGCAGATCGATATGACGCGTATTAAGTCACCCATTAGTGGTACCGTTGATGAGGTTATGGCGAAGATTGGTGAAAACCTTTCGCCTGGGGTTCCCGCGGCCCGTGTGGTGAATACTTCCAACCTTAAGATCAAGGCCAGTGTCTCGGAATCTTATGTATCGACTATAAAGAAGGGTGACAAAGTTTTGGTCATTATAGATGATCTCGGCAAGGACCTGGAAGCTAAAGTGACATTCGTCGGAAAGAACATCGATCTGCTGACCCGTACCTTTGGTGTTGAAGTTAAGCTCCCCTCATTGCCCAACCTTCGGCCTAACATGACTGCCGTGGTTAAAATTATTTTTCATACTGAACCCGCTGCCCTCCTTGTTCCTGTTAATGTTGTACAGGAAATCAACGGTGAAAAAGTTGTTTTTGTAGCACAGACCGAAGGAAACAAGACCATTGTAAAACGCAAGGTTGTGAAAATCGGGGGCGTGTATGATAACATGGCCGAGGTCAGCCAGGGACTTTCTGCTGGCGAAAAAATCGTCACTGTAGGCTACCAAAGTCTGAACGACGGAGAAATTGTAAAAATCTAATTGGTGATCGTCACCAAACCCCTAACGTCTTTATCATTATGAAGGATACAGAAAAGGAATTCGGCCCAACCAGTTGGTCCATCGATAATAAAGTCGCGATATACGTCGCAACCGCATTCATTTGTATTGCCGGCATCATGACTTATAATAGCCTGCCAAAGGAGAACTTTCCTGAGGTGGTCTTCCCCATGATCTATGTGTCAACCTTATATCCTGGCGCGGCACCTAAGGATGTGGAGAACCTTATCTCCAAGCAAATAGAAAAAGAGGTCAAATCAATTAATGGCGTCAAGAAGGTCACCAGCAATTCAGTGCAGGATTTTTCAAATGTCATCATAGAATTTGAAACCGATGTCGAAGTGAAGGAAGCCAAACGCGAAGTGCAGGAAGCTGTTGACCGCGCGAAGCCCGAGCTGCCATCGAATCTGCTCGATGATCCGCAGGTCGTGGACATCGATATCTCGGAAGTGCCGATCATGAACGTTAATATATCTGGTGATTATGACCTGAAGAGTTTAAAGCGCTATGCGGAAGAAATGCAGGACCGCATCGAAACCCTAAAGGAAATTCGTCGGGTGGATATTGTCGGCGCACTCGACAGGGAAATACAGATTAACGTCGATCTGTTTAAAGCTGCATCGGCTGGCGTTAGTCTGGATGATATCACAAATGGAATTGCGTATGAAAACCAGATCGTTTCCGGTGGCCAGCTGGCTGTCGGTGGTATGAAGCGGTCACTTAGCGTGAATGGTGAGTTTGTCTCTGCGGAACAGATGGGTAATACCATCATCGGATCGATCAAAGGGGGTAAGATATATCTAAAGGATATCGCTGAGGTGGTTGATTCTCATAAAGAGCAGGAGAGTTTTGCACGCCTCGATCAAAAAAATGTTATCACACTGAACATCATCAAACGCGGAGGAGAAAATCTTATTCTGGCGTCGGATCAGATCAATGAGATTGTAAAGGACTTCGAAGAAAATATTCTGCCTAAGGGTGTGAAGATCACGATTACGGCAGACCAATCCGACAACACAAGAACCACGCTGCACGATCTCATTAACACGATCATCATCGGGTTTGTCCTGGTAACGTTGATCCTGATGTTCTTCATGGGCGCAACGAATGCAATATTCGTCGGTTTGTCTGTGCCTATTTCAAGCTTCATAGCGTTTCTCGTATTTCCCAGCATTGGATTTACGCTGAATCTCATGACGCTTTTCTCTTTCCTTCTTGCGTTGGGGATCGTGGTCGATGATGCGATAGTTGTTATTGAAAACACCCACCGTGTATTTGACAACGGAAAGGTTCCGATCCGCAAAGCAGCAAAGATCGCTGCAGGCGAAGTGTTTCTGCCCGTGTTTTCTGGTACGATGGTCGTATTGGCACCCTTTGTTCCACTGGCTTTCTGGCCGGGCACCATTGGGGAATTCATGTTCTTTCTGCCAATTACGTTGATCATCGCATTGCTGGCGTCCCTCGTCGTTGCTTATATCATTAATCCTGTATTTGCTGCCGACTTCATGCATGTACACGATCACGATCACAGTCGCGTTAAGGTTACCAGAGGATTCAAGATCACGACGGTAGTTTTCGCCGCGATCGCACTTGTCTTCTATGCGATGTTCGGCTTTGGAATGGGTAACCTTATCGTATTCCTGTACTTCCTGTATGTCCTGCACAAGTTTGTTCTTGAGGAGGTGATTTCAAACTTCCAGACGAAATGGTGGCCTCGCGTTCAGAACGGGTACAAGAGTGTGATCGCGTGGTGCCTGGTGCGCTACAGGCCTCTTGGCGTCATCGGTGCCGTTATTGGATTGTTTATATTTTCTATTGTCTTCACTGCGATCAGAAAACCGCCGGTTGGCTTCTTTCCTAAGGGAGACCCGAACTTTATATTTACATTCATCCGGATGCCAATAGGAACGGATCAGGTCGTCACGGATTCTGTAACCCAAATTGTCGAGAAGCGTGTCATGGCGGTGATGGGCGATAAGAATCCCATGGTTGAGTCAATCATTTCCAATGTGGCTGTCGGTGCTGCGGAAGATCAGTTCTCCGGCAACAATGCCCAGCCTCACCTGGGAAAGGTCAGTGTCGCATTCGTGAATTTTGCAGACCGTAACGGTCACTCTACACGTGTTTACCTGGATAGTATCCGCAATGCCGTGAAAGGCATAAAGGGCGCCGAGATCTCGGTAGACCAGGAGGCAGGTGGACCGCCAACGGGCAAACCGATCAGCATTGAGATTGCAGCTGAAAGCTTCGATATTCTTGTTGAAACTGGCGATCGCGCATTGCGCTATCTGGACGCACTTCAGATCCCAGGAGTTGAAGAATTGAAATCTGACTTTGAAAGTAGCAAACCGGAAATTGTCATCAACATCGATAGGGAGAAGGCGAATCGCGAAGGAATCTCGACGGGCCAGATCGGTGGCGCTCTCCGCATGGCCATCTACGGACAGGAGATCTCCAGGTTCCGCGACGAGAATGACGATTATCCGATACAACTGCGGATCAAGCAATCGCAGCGCAACGACATCAATACCCTGATGAACCTGCCCATAACCTTTCGGGATATGACCATGGGAGGTGCCGTGCGTCAGGTTCCGCTTTCCTCCATTGCCAAGATTGAGTATTCGAACAGCTATGCTGGAATTCGGCGCATTGACCAAAAACGTGTTATCACCCTGTCGTCGAACGTATTAAGTGGGTACAATGAAAATGCCGTCGTCGCCAGCATCAAAGACGCGTTGTCGTCATTTACCTATCCGCCGGGCGTTGAAGTTAAAATGACCGGAGCGCAGGAGCAACAAGGTGAGACGTCAGCATTTTTGGGTGTAGCGGGTATGCTCGCCATAGGATTGATTTTCATGATCCTTGTGATACAATTTAACTCGATCAGCAAACCGTTGATCATTCTATCTGAAATACTGTTCAGCATCATCGGTGTATTAATTGGATTTTCACTTTTTAGAATGGAGATATCGATCGTGATGTCTGGTGTGGGTATAATGGCGCTGGCAGGCATCGTGGTGCGGAACGGCATCCTGCTCGTTGAGTTCACCGATCTGTTAATGTCGCAGGGCGTTGAACTTAAAGAGGCGATCGTTGAAGCTTCCAGAACGCGGATGACGCCTGTATTGTTGACTGCTATGGCCGCAACTTTGGGACTCATACCATTGGCTGTTGGATTTAACATAGACTTCGTCACTTTGTTTTCGGAGTTCAATCCTCACATTTACTTTGGAGGAGATAATGTAGCGTTTTGGGGACCTCTGTCGTGGACGATGATCTTTGGGCTGATCTTTGGAACATTCCTGACTTTATTTCTGGTACCCGTACTTTATCTGACGGTAGCAAAAGTTAAGCAACGGGTGAGTCGTCGTTTTTCAAAAACTAAAGTGACTCAACAAGATGCCCCTCCGCAAGGATCTGTGGCTTTGAATTAAGAGATCACAAAAAATAAAATTGGATTGAAGTCGTCTTACGTACAGTAGGACGACTTCTTCTTTTCCACCCCTTTAAGGCGATCATGGAACTTCGTCCGAATTTAGGTGTTGGGTTAGTTGAGCAATTGGCAAAATGCGTATGAAACCGAGAGTTATGACTTTATTATTCTTCTCCATCCTGTTTCTGCTGATAGATTATTATGTTTTCCAGGGTGTCATCGTCGTCTCCAATGGCATGCAGGATACGTGGAAACAGGTCTTCCGGTACGGGTTTTGGGTCCCAACGATTATTTCTTTACTCGCGCTGTGCTGGTGGACTTTTGATGATCCATATCGTTACAGTGCCGGTTTTCGCAACTGGGTTTTAACGGGGCTAGTGGCTGTGTACTTTTCCAAGGTGTTCGCGGTGGTCGTGCTATTTGTGGACGACCTG
>Ga0193753_10001863_pt1 | contig 17397 bp, 14 predicted proteins | sample H1c2metaG_FD_144925 | JGI IMG/M metagenome (GOLD analysis project Ga0193753, IMG submission 144925) | Soil microbial communities from a riparian zone of the East river system, Colorado, United States - H1c2 | ecosystem: Environmental > Terrestrial > Soil > Riparian zone | place: USA: East...
AAAGCTCGGCTATTCCGTCTGGCAGTCCGGCGCGTGGGGCGATATCGGCAAGCCGCATTCCGGCCAGTACGCCTATATGGATACCGACGCCAAAGGCGGCGTAGTCGTCGAATTGATCCACGCGTATTAGCAAGTTCCGAATGATAAAATGTCCGGTTTCAAAGACTCTCCAAAACCTTACGTGAAATCGCCAGTTCGTAGCGCTCGCGCTTGTCTGCCGGCGACTCCGTCAGCAACCGCTCCTCCGAGGCGATCGCCTCGTGGATCGCTGCACGCGCCTTATCCGGATCACGGTTCCGCTGGTACGCATACGCAAGGTAACGGGTTGCCCGCGCCCGGCCCGAACGAAGCACTCGGTCACGAGCATTGCGCGTCAGCGCTTCATCGAACAGTTGCAGGCTGTCCTTAGCCATGCGGACAGATTGCTGCGGGTCGATCTTCCCCAACGGCCAGGACAACTTATAGTACGCGCTGGCCAAGCTCAGACGCGCGGAAGCGTTGTTCGGGTCAGCGGCGGCCAGCTTGCGGGCTATTTCGATATAGCGGCGAAGCGCGGCGGCTGCTTCACGAGGCTTGCTCGGGCAGCTCCCGCTTTCGTTGTCATAGATTTCCCCTTCATAATTTGCCGCCGCCATCCTCTGCCTGAGATAGCTAGGGTTCTCCGGTTCGGCGGCAAGAAGAGCGTCGATGACCGGAGCGCGCTCGTGAAGCGCCGCTAACGCTTCCTCGCAGCGCTTGTTGTCGGCGAGCGCCCACGCTACCAGCGTGTTTGCACGGTAAGCGCGAAGGCGCGCCTCGTTGCTGGGCTTGCGCCGAAGATACTCGTCGTGCAACGCGGCGGCTTCCTGGAAGAAGGCAAGTTCCTCCTTAAAGTTGCCCTCAGTTTCGCTGAGATCTCCGCGATTCCCGGCGACCCGTGCGGCCAGCACCAGTAGCTCCGCATTTCCTGGACTTTCCTTTCGGAGCTGAGCGAGCAGCGCGGCGGCTGCGTCGAGATTGCTCCGCGCCTCTGGAAAATGGCCGTTCACCATCGCCAGGTAGGCCAACTCGCTGCGAAAAAAAGCGAGATGGATCCGATAGGCGGGATCGAGCGCGGCGGCGCGGCTTTCGAATGCAATCGCGTTTCTGAAACTTTGTAGAGCGTCGTCCGCGCGTCCCAGATTCGGCTGGCTTGGGGCCCCTTGCGCTTGCCCGACCTTCTCATACACCTGGCCAATTTCATTCAGTAGGTTGGAGTCGTTACCGGCGTCGCGGGAAAGATTGTGGAGATAGTCGAGCGCCGTAGTTACCATCTTTTCGCGGATCTTCGTGGAACCGGGAAGTTTGGCGACATCGTCGTGCATTTCGATAAAGCGATCCGCTAGCTGCCGCACTTGCATGAACCGCTCCTGCGCGATCGCTTGCTCGCGAGTCACCACGAATATTGCCGCCGAAAGGCCGGCGATCGCAAGGATGACCGCAGCAACCGGCAGCCAATGCCTGCGCGTAAATTTGCGGGCTTGATACCACGTATCGGCCTTCCGCGCACGGATCGGGCGCGACTCGAGGTAGTTCTCCAGGTCTTCCGCGAACTGGTCGATAGTCGCGTATCTTTCCTGCTGCTCCCTGCGCAGCGCTTTCAAAAGGATGATCTCGAGATCTCCCCGGAGAGCCGGCACGAGTTTGCCGGGTGGCGTAATCTTTCCCGCCGAGATGACTGCCACAATGTCCTGGCCCGAATTCTCTTTGAAATGATGCGGAGGAGTGCCAGTTAGTAACTTGTAGAGCACCGCGCCGAGCGAATAGACGTCCGTCGCCGTGCTTGCCGGGCCGCCCAGCGCCTGCTCGGGGCTGGCATAGTCGGGGGTCAGCATCGGCATGTTCGTCGCGGCGGGATCGCCGATCAGATCGAGTATCTTCGCGATGCCGAAATCCAGTAGCTTCGGTTCGCCCTCGGCCGTGACAAGAATATTCGCGGGCTTCAAATCACGGTGTACGACTAGGTTCCGGTGCAGGTAGCTGACCGCCGCGCATACTTTGAGAAACAGCGTGACCGTGAGCCGTATGCTCAGTCCCGCGGCGTAGACATCGATATTCTTTCCCTCGATGTATTCCATCACCAGGTAGGGCTGGCCATCTTCCCGATGACCCGCGTCCAGCAACTTGGCGATGTGTGGATGCGAAAGACTCGCCAGAATCTGCCGCTCGGCAAGAAACCGCTCGCGTAATCGAGCGCTGTCCGCGCCGGGCCGCAAAAGCTTGATAGCGACGCGTTGCGCCACCTCGCCATCCACGCGCTCGGCCAAATAGACGGTGCCCATGCCGCCGGACCCCAGCAGACTCTCGAGGCGATAGGGCCCGCAAAGCATGGCCTGCGGCGCGAACCGAGCCAGCGCCTGCCGCGCCATTTGGGCAATGTCTCTCTCGAGCGTGACGGCGGAACCCGATTCGAACTCGAGCAGGGTAACTACTTCTCTCCGTGTGTCCGCATCGACGCTGTGTTCATCGAAATACCGGTTGCGGCCGACGGTAGACAGGTCCGCGACGGCGTGGAAGATCTCCTGAACACGAGAATTCACGGAATGGTGGCATTTAAGCCTACCAATTATCGCTTGGGAAGTGGCCTCACTGGGACTACAATATGCTCAAAACCATGCGTCGTCACTTCGTTGCACTCGTTTGGATGTTTCTGCTTCTAATCTTCGGCGCGCAGGCCGTATGGTCACAGCGCTTGGTCGGCGTATACGTCGAGAGTGGCGCGGACGGTTTCACTGCCGCCGGTGGCGGAGACTCGTCGCTAGACCTCATGAAATCTTTGCGCGGTAAGGACAAGACCCTGCGCGTAGTGGACTCCGCCGCAAACGCGGATGTGATCGTCCGCATCACATCCCGCGACTCAAGAAAAGAAGTGGGCAGTATCACGACTTATGGCAACAAGAGCGATGACGGCAAGAAGTCCACCAAAACCACAATCCCAAACGAGAACACCATTCGCATAGTGCATGCCACGCTGAAGGCAGGCGCTTTCGAGACCGACCTTGAGGGGCAAGGCTCGTTCTGGAGATTGGCGGCGGACAACCTGGCGGGCCAGGTGGATCGCTGGGTCAAACAAAACTACGCGCGCCTGGTCGAGAAGCGGCTTGAACCAAGCGGCGGCAAGCCAAGCGAGCAAAGCGCCCCCGCGCCCGCCAAACCCGATGCGGCGAACGCCTCAATCGAGCCCGGAATGAGCCCCAAGGACGTGACCGATTTGATGGGAGAGCCTCTCAAGAAGGTGACCTTCGGACAGAAGGCCCTCTGGACGTACAAGGGCATGCAGGTGGTCTTCGAGAAGGACAAAGTGACGGATGTGAAGTTCTGACGGCGATGCTCGCAACCATTGGATCCGTGCTGCGACGGAATGCACTCAGTTGTGTGCTGTTCTGAATGGGCGACCGCGTTTTTTTTTGTTATGCCCGAGAGGACCAAGGCTTCGCGGTTCCACTCGCACGCGAGCTCAAAGAACGAGGCGTCGGAGTGTGGCTGGACCAATGGGACATTCCAGCGGAAGCGGACTGGGACAAGACCATCGATAAGGCTTTGCGCGACTGCGATCGCCTTCTGATTGTGCTTTCTCCAGCTTCAGTGAAATCTGGCGAAGTGCGAGGCGAGCTTCGAGAGGCGCTCGACCTGGGGAAACCGATTCTCCCTGTGCTCTACCGGCCTTGTGAGATACCGCGGCAGCTCCGTCTGATCCAGTTCGTGGATTTCAGCGCGCGAGAAGCCGATCACAAAGACGCGCTAAACAAGCTTCTGAGCGCATGCCGCGGTGACGCAGAAGAGGTGAAGCCCATCCAAAATACGCCCGCGCTAGCGGCTAGTAAGTTGCCTCCAATCGCTCGGCTGCGTTCGCTCGGGACTCGTTACAAGGTGCTGGCCGCGGCGCTGGTGATCGTGCTTGCCGCGATCTCCTGGCATGCTCTTGGCACGAAAATTGAAGAACGTCAAAGGATGAACAGCGCGGCGTTGTCTCCGAATGGCTCTTATCTCGCGGCGGCCGCTGGACAGGGTTCGGGCGTTGGAACCGTGCGTATTTGGGACGTTAACTCCGGCCGCCAACTCCATCTCTTTACTACTAAAGAGGGTCCATTCTGGGTTGTAGCCTGGTCTCCGAAAGGAAACAGTCTGGCGATCGGCGATCACGAAGGAAAAATCCGGACATACGAAACCGGGACGTGGAAACTATCGAATGAGTTGGAAGGACCGCGAAGTTTCATCCAATTTATCGCATGGTCGCCAGATGGCAGCGCGCTCGCAACAGGCGATGACACCGGAACACTCTGGGCGTGGGACGCCGCCACCGGAAAGCGTTTGTTCCACAGTTCGCCGCACTCTAAGAGCCTTGCCGCGGCAGCCTGGTCCGCTGACGGTCAAAGACTCGCTACCGCCAGTTGGGACAACTCGATTGCGGTGGTGGATGCCCGAAATGGCCGTCCGCTGGCCAAACTACAGGGCCACACCAGCTATGTAAACACCGTGGCTTGGTCGCCGGATGGCAAATGGATCGCATCAGGCAGTCTTCAGAGTCCTTACCTGATCGTATGGGACGTGTCGTCAGGTCAGCCTCGGACTCTGGAAGGACACGGGAGTTCTGTCGAGCGCGTCGCATGGTCAAGCGACGGTAGTTATCTCGCGTCCGCCAGCAAAGACAACACTGTCCAGTTCTGGGATGGTCGAACGTTCACCAGTGTTGGAAGGTTCAACCTGCAGGGCGCCTACAACTCAGGACAGAGCCTGGCTTGGTCTAAAGACGGAAATCGGCTGGCGTCTGGCGATGATGCCAATGTATGGATTCTTAATCCAACTGGTGATGCTGTCCAAAAGTTTGTGGGGTACTCAAAGGACCCGTATGGCAGCATCGAAATCGGCGGCTGGTCGCTAGATGGAAAACGGTTAGCGGCCTTCAGGACCGGCGAAGGTGCAAAAGTCTGGGACAGTGCTACGGGAAGCCTGCTTGGCAGCTTTCGCGTGAACTTTTTCGCCGCGATCTTCGATTAATCGGATTAGATCAATCCGCACAAGTCACGCGCTCACTCCTGGTCACGAAGGAGCATCTCAAACCATGTCTACCGAAGCACAAATCGCCCCCTACCGAGCCAACGGGATAGGAGACAGAGGCATTCAAAACTGCCCTCGTGCATGAATATCTGAGGATATGCGACACGCGAGAATTCCCGCTTGGGTTGTCCGAGCAGAGAGCGACGAGCTAAGACGGGCTATGTCCTCTAATCAGAAGCGCTGAGCATCGTCTTGAAAATGGCTCCGAGTTTCATAAATTCGACTAGGCGGGATGGCTTGCGAATATAGCGGCTGGCCCCCAGTTGAGTTGTCTCCGCCAGATCTGCTGGGGCATCAGACGAGCTAAGAATCACTACCGGCGCCAGGCCGCAAGCCACGCTCTGACGCACGCATTTTAGGACCTCACGGCCAGGTTTCTTTGGGAGATTCAGATCGAGGATAACGAGGTCGGGACATGCCATGCGCTGCGCATCCAGAGACCGGATAAATTGTATTGCGCTCTCGCCATCGGTCAAAACAATGAGTTCGCCATCGATTCCGTGCTCTTCTAGGGCCTCTTGAACCAACACTGCGTCCGCACGGTTGTCCTCAACAAGGAGAATGGAAGCGGTTTTTCGGCCTAGGGCTGGCTCGCCTGGTTCATCTACGCGGGATTGTAAAATAAAACGTTGAACCCCGTCCGGCCTCGGACTCCACCCAGATTTTTCCTCCCCTTCGTTCGACGATTCGCTCGCAGATCGCAAGTCCCATACCGGTGCCGGGGTACTCGGAGATATTGTGAAGACGCTTGAAAAGTCCAAAGATTTGCTCCTTATATTGGGGATGTATGCCGATGCCGTTGTCTTTCACGGAAAATAGCCACTCCGCGCTCTGCTGCACAGCCGCCACGTGAATCCGGGGCGGCGCGCTAGTTCGATAGCGAATCGCGTTTGCGATCAGATTCTGAAAAACCTGCTCCAATTGGAATCCGTGCATGCGAAGGCGGGGTAGATCTGTCCTGGTAATCGAAGCTTCACTCTGGTTGATAGCAGCTCCAAGATTCACAAGCGCCTTGTCCAGAATCTCTCCTGAGTCAATGTCTTCAGTCGCTTCCTGCCCGCTTATTGAAGCTTGTGTATACGTCCGCAGATCCCTTAAGAGCTGTTCCATGCGCAAAGCGCCCTTGATCGTGTAGCTGATATACTCGTCCCCCTTAGCCCCCAGTTTGCCGCTGAACTTCTTCTGCAGCAGTTCGCTGTAAATGGAAACCATCCGGAGCGGCTCCTGGAGATCATGCGAGGCTGAGTATGCGAATTGCTGCAAGTCCTCATTGGACCGGGTGAGGGCCGCGTTGGCTTCACGAAGCGCGTGCTCCTGCCGCTCGCGTTCAGTGACATTGCGGGCCACCTTCGAAGCGCCGATTATCGTGCCGGATGAATCTCGAATTGGGGAAACAGTCAAAGAAACGCTCAAAATTCTTCCGTCCTTTGTCCGCCGTTTCGTTTCGTAGTGATTGACGCGCTCGCCCCGCCTGAGCCGGTCGATGATATTGGGGATTTCGTCCACCCGGTCTGGAGCGGCCAGGGTCGAAATATGCTTGCCGACGATCTCCTCCGCCTTGTAGCCGAAGATCCTTTCGGCACCCCGGTTCCAGCTCTGGATGATGCCGTTTAGATCCTTACTAATGATCGCGTCGTCAGATGACTCGATGATCGCCACTAGCCGGCTTTGCAGCTCAGAAGCTCTTTTCTGTTCGGTAATGTCGAGAGTAATGCAACGGGTGTGAACGAATCGTCCATCTTCACGGTAAACATTGGAATTGATCGACACGTGCCGAATAGACCCATCCTTGCACCGGAGCCGCGCCCCACACCCGTGTAGCTCTTCATTGCTCTTCAACCGGCGAAGAATGTCCTCGATGACAGGCTTGTCCACGTGAAACTCTAAAATGCTATGACCGATATACTCGTCGCGAGAATAGCCGAGGAGCTTCAGTTCTGCATTATTGGCCCACAGGATGGTTCCGTCCTGCGCTACCCAATGCATGGCGACGGCTGCATTCTCTACAAAATCCCGCAACTCTTTTTCTAGCTGCAACGCATCCGCCACAGCAGCAGGCGACAAGGAGGACGCCGAGCCGTTTAGATCAATCTCACCCTGGAACGCGGCAAAGTTGTCCGATGAGGGTTTCTTTCGCGAGGTATCCATAGTTTAATGTCTGTCGCGGTATCTAGTAGAACCTGTCAAGATGATTGCGGACGGCTCACAATCTCTTTAACAATCTTCCCCAATTCCATATACTGACTGAGTGATGCCGATTTTCGGAAATAGTGGACAACTGCGTTTTTCCCGCCATTTCTCCTGGTTGCTCATGAAATCCGAAGAGGTGAAGACAACGACGGGCGTTTGGCTGCATCTTTTACTGGCCCGCAAATGTTCTAGAATCTCGGTACCACCACGCTTGGGAAGATGTAAGTCCAATAGCAAAAGGTCGGGGCAGCGAAGCTTCGAGTCTAAATCCAATCCATCTATAAACGTTAGAACTTGCTCTCCGTCAGAAATGACCCGTATTTCATAGTTGACGTCGTGCTCGCTCAGCGCCATGCGCACCAGTTCAACATCTGCTGGATTGTCCTCGGCCAGAATAATGTGGGGTGGCGAAGAAACCTCACGCATAAGTATTCCGATCCTTTCCCACTGCGCAGTACACCTATTGAACCACTTATGCATAGAGCGCGGATTACCTCGGATCGTAACTCAACGCGCTGAAGACCTAGCCGCAAGTTGAATCACCGGACCGTCTGTTCGTGCGCCAGAGACTTTGATGGAAGAGATGCGGCGCTCGCGTTTGTTGTTCAGATGCCCGCGTACCAAGCATAGCCGCCTTCCGGAGAGGCGGAGCCCAACCCTTTGCCGAACCGTTTCAGGCTATCGGTTACGGTGAGGCGGGTGATGTATTTGACGCTCTTATAGCCGAGTTGCCGGGGAACACGCAGTCGGAGAGGTCCGCCAAATCGGACGGGAAGTTCACCGCCGTTCATACCGTAGGTAACGAAAGTTTGCGGGTGCAATGCATCGGCCATGTCGATGCTTTCCCACCAGCCCGGCTGAATGGAACGATAGACAATGTATCGGGCTTTGGGAAGAGTCTCCACCAGGTCCAGAACGTGAGATAGAGGCACGCCAATCCATTCCGCAATGTAGGACCAGCCCTCTTCGCACGCCAGATGCGTGATCTGGCTGCGCCGGGGAAAGCTTTTGAGCTCAGCCAGCGAGAACGATGCCGGACGGGCAACCATGCCATCGACGGCCAGGCGCCAGTCAGCGAAAGCGCCTTCCTGGAGGCGCTTAAACGCTTCACCCAATGGGGCCACTTCGTTCGCAAACGGAGGTTTCGAAATCTGGCTGGGGGTGAATTCACGAGCCAACGAGTGGCGAGTCAGGATCCGCTGCGCGGCATAGGTAAGTGTTGCGCCCGGGCCGTAGACGCCAGCGCTATCGGGCGGAACCAGTCCATAACGCCGCAAAAGCGCCGCGCCTACCGCGAGTCCGGACACGCCCGCGGCCGCCCCGAGCCCGGTAGTGATGAGTTTACGCCGTGAGAAGTTACTCATGGCCTCCAATCATCGCTCGCATACGATTTCGGAATCCGGCACGGCAAACCATGAGGATGTGAACCAAAAGGAAGAGCAACACGAATACAGAGACGAAGAAGTGAATCGTGCGCGCGGATTGCTGGCCGCCTAAAACAATGACGGCGGCCGGAAACGCGGACGCGATAGCCGGCGACATGGCCAAGCCCGTCCATATCACGAACGGGAACAGCACGAAGATAACGAGCAGATACGTGAACCGCTGCAGCACGTTATACGGCCAAGCTCCTGGCTCATTCGGCGGCCTGAAGCGCAGATGGCTGGCAATTGCGATCGAGAGCGCCTGCCGGGAGAGGCTCGCGCGAGCAGGGAGCAAATTCCGCCGGAAATGCCCCGTGAGCAATCCGAAGATTGCGTAAAGTAAGCCGGTCAATACGGCCAGCCACGCAGCTTGGAAATGGAGATAGCGGCTCCAGCCGTTCTGGTCGGGCAGCACGTAGCCGTAGCCGGTGGGTACTGTGGATCTCGATGCTGGGATCGGCAATTGGAACAACGGAGGAGTCAGTACGTTACCGGTTTCACCCCAATAGAAGCGCGGGTGAGAGATGAGAATTTCCACTCCGCTGACGAGCAAGGCCAGGAAGCACACGGTGGTGATCCAGTGGGTGACGCGGACGACGGCAGAGTGCCGCGCGATAGCTATCGCTGCCGGGATCCAAACCGAATCGGCCATTTGAGAGATAGTACCAATTTGCGCAGGGGCCGTGCAGACTGCCCGGCCGCACGCTCATTTTTCCAATTGCCGGTTGCACTGGCTTTCCGAAGGCGCAACGTTACGCATCGAAGCGCGAAAAATGCCAAGCCACCGAAGACTGGCGCATAGCTAGCCGGCTCGGGCGTCAAGATTGGCGTCGCCGAAAACTGAACGGGAAGTTCGGAGTCCTCTGAACCTGGCGCGCCGGTTGTAAATGGCGGCTTGGAGAAAAATTCGAGATAGCCCGGCGTCGGCAGAAAATCGGCGTAGAAAGGATTTGAATAATTTCCGCCGGAAGTGGAGAACCCAAAGCCGTGACTAGTCAGTTGCGGCCCGGCGCCGGCAAAGACGAGGTTGTCCACGGCGAAAGGCTCGTTGCCGGGAATAGGAGTGCCGGTGAGTTGAAGACCAGTGATGGTTTCGGCATTCCGAGTTCCCGTTATGGCTGTAATCAGATAGCCTCCAGCTCCGTCAGGCGTGTCAACGGTGGTCAGAGTTCCACTTGCAGTAATACCGGAACCGGCATAATTCCAGTCCCAGAGTATGGAGGCATTTGCCGGAAGCACTGCAAACGCGATAACCGCAATGCTTGTCAGCGCGAAACGAGCGCTGTTTGAGCGCGCGGCGAAATGGAACCGAAGCATTTCGAAATCTTATCAGGCTGGATTCTTAACTATTTACCGCATGTCTCGCGTGCATTGATGCGCCGCTCCTCCAGCTCACATACTGCTTCGCCTTCAAAACCACACACAATTCCTTTCGCCGCGTGAGCACATTTCCATTCCTGCGGAGCGAGTCTGGCAGATTTGAAGTGAAAGGACGTTGTCGCGCCGAACCCACGGCACAAACGCTCCGCGCGCTTTTGAGCTTCGGCCATCGCGACGCCTTGGGCGGCAACTTCAGTAGCAGACGAGACTTCGCTCCCGGGTTGGAACAGCGCAAGGTGGCGCTCGCCCGCCGTCCAGATCTCCGTTTCCGTCACGCGCCGGGCCGCGAGCAAGCCGTTTGCCTCGCCGCGATAAAACCCATTCGGAAAGCGTTCAATATGCGTGCGTAGGGCCTCACAACTGCCGCGTTCCCGGCTCTCCCAGCTAATACGCTCGTTTTTCGTGGGCCGGTTCCCTAGCCCAAGTGCGCCACACGCATCGGAGATGTTTGGCTGAAACAGAGGCAATCGACAGGCACGGTCTTGCGCCTGAAAAATATTCGATGCAAAAACGCCGCCGCAAAAAACGATCGCGCTCACCAAACTGCCATACCTGAGGCGGCGCACTAGCCGTTGCGTCGGACCTTTGCCAGGAGGAACGTCGCGGCCTTCCACCTTGGCCCTGACTGCAGCAATCAGGTCTTCGAAAAATGGATCCCGCGAACTGCCTTTCCAGTGCGTCAGGTCGATCGCCTGTATCTCTCCAAACCCCATGGGAGGATTCACGCGGCTCAGCTTGACCGGGACCAATACACCGCGACCCTTCGCGTGCCCCGCCTCATCGCGCACGAAATCCCCCGCTGGACCAACACTCTCGGCCGTCCAGACTACGATCACGCACTTGGCGCCATCGAGCGCGCACTGAATCTGGCTCCGCCAGTGCTCGCCCGCCGCAAGGCGGCGATCCCACCAGATGGAAAGCCCCGCGGTCTCTAGCGCTCGCACCAGCCGAATCACCCGCGCTGCATCGTCACTTTTATAAGAGATGAAAACGTCGTTCATCGGCCTGCGAGTTTCTTCAAGGATTCAATCATTCCGGCGTCACGTGGCGCGAGTGTGCCATGTTGCTGCATAGCTAGCGCTATGTCGAGCGCTCGCGAAGTGTACACCTTCTCGCCGGTGGTCGTTCCTACTTTCACAAGGCTTACGATTAAGTCGCGCTGCCAGTCGGTGTTCGCCGGATCGCGCGCTGTCAGCGCCTCACGGATCGCCAAGTCCTTGCGGTAGGCAGCCAACGCTCCCGCCCCGTCACCCTGCGCCACCAGAACATTGCCGATCCTTTCGTAACTCACCGAGAGATCGTGCTGCCAGTCGGTGTTGGCCGGGTCGCGCGCGGCCAGTACCTCGCGAATTCCAAGGCTCTTGCGGTAGGCAGACAAAGCTCCTGCCCCGTCACCCTGCGCTACCAGCACGTCGCCGATGTCGCCGTAGCTCACCGAGAGACCGCGCTGCCAGCCGGTGTTGGCCGCGTCGCGCGCTACTAGGGCCTCGCTGATTGCTAAATCCTTGTGATAGGCAGTCAAGGCTCCCGCCCTGTCACCCTGTGCCATCAGCACATCGCCGATCTTCTCGTGACTGATCGAGAGATCATGCTGCCATTCGCTGTTGGCTGGATCGCGCGCGGCCAGCGCCTCGTGGATTCCCAGGCTCCCGCGGTAGGCAGCTAAGGCTCCCACTCCGTCGCCCTGCGCCACCAGCACATCGGCGATCCTCTCGTAACTGATCGAGAGATCGCGCTGCCAGTTGGTGTTGGTCGCGTCGCGCGCGGCTAGTGCCTCGCTGATTGCTAAATTCCTGCGGTAGGCAGCCAAGGCTCCCACTTCATCACCCTGCGCCACCAGCATGTCGCCGATCCTCTCGTGGCTCACCGAGAGATCGCGCTGCCAGTCGGTGTTGGCCGCGTCGCGCGCGGCTAGCGCCTCGCTGATTGCTAAATTCCTGCGGTAGGCAGCCAAGGCTCCCGCTCCGTCACCCTGCGCCACCAGCACATCGGCGATCCTCTCGTAACTCACCGAGAGATCGCGCTGCCACCCGGTGTTGGCCGGATCGCGCGCCGCCAGCGCCTCGTGGATTCCCAGGCTCGTGCGGTAGGCTGCCAATGCTCCCGCCCCGTCGCCCTGCGCCACTAGCATGTCGCCGATCTTGTTGTAGCTCATCGAGAGATCGTGCTGCCAGCCGGTGTTGGCCGGATCGCGCGCGGCCAGCGTCTCGCGGATTGCTAAGCCCTTGCGGTAGGCAGCCAAGGCTCCCGCTCCGTCACCCTGCGCCACCAGCACGTTGCCGATCCTCTCGTGACCCGCCGGGAGATCGCGCTGCCACTCGGTATTGGTAGGATCGCCTGCGGCCAGCGCCTCGCTGATTGCTAAGTCCTTGCGATAGGCGGCCAATGCTCCCGCCCCGTCGCCCTGCGCCACCAGCACGTCGCCGATCCTTTCGTGACTGATCGAGAGATCGCGCTGGCGGTCGATGTTGGCTGCATCGCGCGCTGCTAGCGCCTCACGGATTGCCAAGCCCTTGCGGTAGGCAGCCAAGGCTCCCGCTCGGTCACCCTGTGCCACCAGCACGTTGCCCAGTTCATTGAACGCAACGCCACGGTCTCGGTTATCGGCGGCAGTCTCGGCGGCGTGTTTCGCGGCGCTCATGGCAGCGCGCAAAGTCCCGGCGTCCCGATAGAGGCGCGCCAGTTCTACCCAATCCCAAAACTCGTCGGGATCGAGTCGCGTGACGTCTTCGTAGCGCGTTATAACCTGTGCCGTGGTCTGTTTGCCTTTCGTGCGTGCTTCGAGCGCCAGCGCGGCGATGCGCCGGCCTTCGGCCGCGCTCTCGATATCGGCCCGTTTCTTGCGCCCCGCATCCCGCGCTCTTCGAAGGTCGTCCAGAATCGCCAATGCGCCCGGCTCATCGCCGGAGTTGAAACGCGCCAAAGCCGCGGCTCCCTCGGCGGTAGCGGAAATATCCTCTACGGCCTTGCGGAAAACGGCAATCTCCCGCGAATAGGCGCGATCGCGCGCCGCCAGCTCAGTGACATATGTTTCTTGCGATGCAGTGAGCTCCGCCCTAATTTCCTTTTCATTCGCAGCAGCCGCCCCGAGTTGGGCTTGCAGGCGCTCGATCGCCGTACGCTGCTTCCTCATTTTTTCGTCCGCGAATCGCTCTGCGGCCGCCTGCGTGGCCGATGCTGCGTAAAGGGCCGCGGCGACCTCCGCGTGCGGATCTATTTGTGCCGCGCTCACAGTCAATGCCTGAGCAGCGATCAAGAGCGATGTGCACCAAAGTTGTGTCAATAAGAGCAAAATGCTCTTCCTAGGCCACATTGAGGTAAAACCAAATCTCCACGCGGCCCGTAGGGTCAGGACCCGACTAAGGCCTTAATGATGTCTGTCGCCCCCGCCAATCCCCGAGCCGTTAGCGTGTATCCGGCTTCTTTATTTCCCGCAACTTCGCTCGAGAAGCTCTTGAAATGGACGGCAAAGTTAGTAACATCGAACGCATTATAGTGCAAAGCGGCTTCCTTCATTTGTCCGTGAGTAAATCGAGCAGCACCGGTCGCGAGGTACGCCGCAACTCCTTTCAGCAAAAAGACGCTGCGCATTCGCTCCCTCTTGCTCTTCCCCGGGACCGTCTTTGCGACCAGATCAATGTCGTCCACACCGAAGCTGAAAATCGCGGAAAGTTTGTTTGGATCGAATCCGGTCCGAGTTATCCACTTCTTAGCTACCGGGCTTACCCCTTCTAGCACCCCGTCGTGATCGTCCACCTCAGGTTCGGCGATGCTACTAGCCGCCGACTCGGTGATATTCACCGCATCAGAATGTGTGGATAGTGCGTCTCGGTTCGACAACTCAACGTTCAGTCTTCCGATAACCCAGGTAAGCACGCGTTTCTGAGCCTCCGGGTCAAGTTCTTTCAGCAAGCCATGCACACCGCTCATTGCAGCAATCTCGGGTTCGGCATCCTCAATGTGTGACTGGGCCATAAGATCTCCTTCCATTCGCGCTTTCGGCTGGCCTAAGATGGCCACAAAGCGGTCCATTCGCGTTTGAAAAACTCCATCGAAAATTGAGCTGCAACAAAAGCAGCATATTCCTGCCACGAATCTGATTTCTCTGCTGCAAAATCGCAAACAGCCTTGAAGGATGCGAATCGAGGTTTTGGATCAGGAGCTTCATGGGCCGCTCGGTACACTCCGTAAGTCTCCATTTCCACGCCAATCAGCTTTCGCCAATTCTTCTGGATTTCAAGTATGCGTGTTGCGTCATCGATGACTTGATCGGCGGCGCCGACCGGACCTACATGTAGCCGGTTGGGTGCAGAGGGAACAGGGCCACTCCACCGTTCACGGATTTCCTCAAAAATCGGGTTCGCATTTCGATATTTTTGGAGAACGCTGCGAAGCCGCGGATTGAGGCCGATCGGGTAGGGATCAGGCTGGAAGTCACGAATACCGCCCGACAGCACGACTTTTCCTGAGTTGTAGTCTACGCTTGGGTCAGCTACGAGCACATCCCCGAACTGCTTTCCACCTGTACGCGTTCCCGCGGCAATCCCAATCATCGCAACAATTCGTGGCTGGAATTGAGTGATCAGATGTGTAGTGACTATGGCGGCAGCCGTGAGTCCCATTGACGTGGCGGTGGTCGCTATGACGCGTAGCGTCTTACCATCCGACGACGTCATACTGGCTTTACGATAGACATGAGTATGCCGGGCATCGCCCACTTCCGACCAAGCCGCCGGTCCCCCAAATGCCTTCAATACCGCAGCTAATTCCGGATATTCCAGGGCACATACGATACCGATCTCTGATCTAAAGCTGTCAGCATCCGATCCGATCGAGAGCGCCAGTCCGCTCCAAGATCGTAGGCGTTCGATGCCGTTCAGCGTTAATTGCCAGCGTAGTGGTGGTCCCTTTTCTACTGGACTGACGAACGCGGGGTATGCGCGGAGGCTCGCATTGATGTTCCCAGGAGCTTTGGTGCCGAGGTGCAATTTGAGCGAGTCCGAAATCGCTTTTGCCGTGACAGGTTTGACATGGGCCTGTAACACGAAGAGCGCGGCAAGAATCACGTACTGATCCTTGCGCTCTTTCGGTCGGACGGCGTTAATCAAGGTCGACAGGTCCATCATTCAACCAACGAAAGCTCAGTCAAATAAGTTAAACTGCAACTCGGATACACTTCTATGGGTTGGAGTACTTCCAGGTCATCTTACGGCCATCGCGCACTCGTTCGCGGCGAAGCTTCCTCTTCTGCGTCAGGGATTGAAGTACGCCGCTCAGGGTTGTCACGGGATAATGCCAACCACGCGCTCCTAAACCCCCGCGTATTTTCGCAATCGCCTGTGGTTCTCTGAAAAATCCCTCACCCTGCAAAGCCAGGACCCGTTGCGAAAGAGTTTTGGGCTCTCCCCTGGGCGACCGGTCTCTCGGCCGGACGTCGTGCGTGTCTATCGGGGCAACTATCGTGCTGTCTTCATATGCGGGAGGTCGGCTCGCCCCTGAGAGCAGCCGATTAAGTATCACTTCGAATGCCTTTTCTCTAAAAGTCGGATCGGCGACGCCGTCCGCCGCTCGTTCCGCACGAGCGATTGCCATCCCGATCGAATCGTCATTCATCTGGAGAAGAGCCTCCTTCTCTCTTGAAAGTACCATTACACTAGATTTGCAGTCAATAGATACTTTCGCTCTCGTTAATCATTTACTAACATCGTTAGCAAGAATTAAGAATCAGAATTTCGACACGATCTCCGTCCATTGCTACTTGTAGGTACCATCATTGTACGCACATCCAAACTATGAATAATAGCGAGCAATTCCTAATGCCTCACATGGCCAGACGATGGATTACGATCAGCGTTGTCAAGGTGAAGCCGCATGAGGAATATGCCTTCTAACGAAAGCCCGCCTGATATCCAGATGAATCGCAGAGCTTCAGAAGCTTAGCAATTTGCTCGATCTACTTGTTGCATTATTAGCACCGTTAGATTTTACATAGATTCATTTCGTCCATCGTTTATTTAGTGTCTTCGTATATGGATCGTTAGCCTGTTCTAGCTGAATCCGCCGGGTGCGGAAGTTTAGGCATCCGATAAAATAGCCAAGCTTCGATCAACGGCAGCAAGCGCAGAATTCCCTAAAAATCATCGATTTGAGGAACTGAGCAGCCCGCTGGCCTTCCCAGGCTTCCTTTATGTGGACGGTAGTTGGCAATAAGGAGAATCTGGCTGTGTTGTGGACTAGAACGCTTGTTCATATTGCCGCTGGCGCACATCTTGCAATAGCGATTGTGCTCCGGTCCTTGTCTTGCGCGCCGACTCTACAAACGATAGTCTATATAAACTCTGTGTAATCAGCTGTATAGCTAAATGGCCGATCATAGCCCAAGAAGTCATGGTGATTATTGGATAGCTGGCAACATGCATAAAGAACAGTTACTCATCATCGTGGTATTGATCTCCTTCGTTTTCAAATCCGTATTGCTGCTGGTGCGATAGGCAGTTGAAAGTGTTCTAAGAGCACAGTGTTTGCTGTGATGGAGATGTGTTGCGCCATATGTGGGACGGCAGTTGGCAATAAGGAGAATCTGGCTGTGTTGTGGACTAGAACGCTCGTTCATATTGCCGCTGGCGCACGTCTTGCAATAGCGATTGTGCTCCGGTCCTTGTCTTGCGCGCCGACTCTACAAACGATAGTCTATATAAACTCTGTGTAATCAGCTGTATAGCTAAATGGCCGATCATAGCCCAAGGACGTCATGGTGATTATTGGATGGCTGGCAACATGCATAAAGAACAGTTACTCATCATCGTCGTATTGATCTCCTTCGTTTTAAAATCCGTATTGCTGCCGGTGCGATCGAGCAGTTTTGTTGTGCCCGTGAATGTCCGATACAGGAATCGTGGGCACCGGCGCCCTTGCTTGGCCGATCCAGAGGGTGGCTCTCACGTCCTTTCGTTTGGCACAAAGGAAGGCTGACAATTGGATCGGATCGCAACTAAAGGGACTTTCCACATCCCTATCGAATGCGGAACATCACACCTCAGTGTAGAAAGTATCGCGTGTTCGATGAGGATGTAGCCATCCATCCGGAACCTCGCCTGAACCCAGTAACAACCATTCCAAAAATCGCATCCCGCCCCAAATCAACAGCTTCCCCCGCCCCAACCCCCACACCCCGAACACCCCGATCTAAACTCGCGCACGAAGGAGCATTTTCAAATCATGTCTACCGAAGCGCAAATCGCCGCCAACAGGCGAATGCCCAACTATCCTCTGGCCCCAAGACGGAAGAAGGCAAAGCCGCCTCTTCCCGCAATCACACCAGCCACGG
>Ga0193753_10001864_pt1 | contig 17387 bp, 16 predicted proteins | sample H1c2metaG_FD_144925 | JGI IMG/M metagenome (GOLD analysis project Ga0193753, IMG submission 144925) | Soil microbial communities from a riparian zone of the East river system, Colorado, United States - H1c2 | ecosystem: Environmental > Terrestrial > Soil > Riparian zone | place: USA: East...
GTACGTCGAGAGTGTCCGCGATTATATTAAAATTTACAGGACAGCTGACAAGCCCCTGCTGGTTAAACAATCGATGACAACACTTGAAGCCATGCTGCCGCAAGATCTGTTTTTACGGGTTCACCGTTCTTTTGTTGTTTCCATCCATAAAATAACAGCTTTTACCAGCAGAGATGTGGAGATGGGCAGTATTGAAATTCCTATTGGCAAATTGTACGCCCCGCAGGTGAAAGACTTTGCTTCCCTGAAACATAACCGGTAATGCGAATGGACGATGCATTGCTCAGCCACTGTTTAACGGTGCAGGGTATTAAGAAATTTATCAGGATAGCCGCTTCCCGGTACGATTCCAATTAATTACCTTCAATTGAGTTCATGGAAAAGCGTACAGAAATTATATCCAGAACTGACATATCATTTGTTGGGAAAATGAAGTTCACAAAAAGCGCATTGGATAGTTGGCATAAATGGTATAAAAAACTTCGAAAGTAAAAGAAAATGTTTCATGCTGATCGGTTAAATCAGTTTGTCGAAAATCCGCGCGCAGACGGGAACCTTTTTTGGAGCGCAAGGGCGATAGCTATTGCAATGGGTTCATTCCTGGTGGCATAAGGGTGCCCGGTTGGCCTGGGCTGCAATGGCAATTTTCCAATGAGTGCAATGGCCTGTTCAGCCAGGCGCTGGTCAACCGGGTGCGAATGACCTGCCACGTGAACAATAAGTCCGGCGATTGCTGTCTGTAAGGTTTATAATTTATTTGCCTGCTTTGCCAACTTTTTGCTCAACATGCTTTATCAGCTGTTTCATTTCTTTTTCTGGACTGAAGTCTAATAGTTTCAAATCTTCTTCGACAATAGCTGTATGGCCAGGGGACATATAAAATGCGTCACCTTCCTTAATCAGCGATTCAGTTCCATCATCATATTTTAAACGCACGGAACCCTTTAAAATATAGCCCCAGTGAGGGACCTGGCAACCAGGCCAGCCGAATTATCCAAATAACTTCGCAGTTTGGAGTAATTTTAAATGATGACCGAAATTTTTAATGATATCAATAAAATGTACCGCTTCAGCCGGCCCACGGAATTGCTGGCACCATTTATTGAATTCTTCAGTGAATCCTGCGGGGCGCAAACAACGTCAGTCTTTGATGGCAAACCGTTTTCTGTAAAACTGTTCCCCAGCTGGACTCCAACTATCTGGATCAATCTCGGCAAACCCTACGGATTGCAAATGAACGGACGCACCACGCTGCTACAAAAAGATGAAGACATACTTATTCTCCGGGATGGTACAGTCACCAGGCAAATCCATCCGGCAGACCATATTTTTACCATTAAATTCTTTCCCGGTGGATTGCAGGCAATTATGGGCATTGAGCAGCCGGTGCTTCGCAATAAAATTTGTTCAGCAGCGGCATTCCTGCCAGCTAAGCTCATCGCATGTATAAAAAATCAATATGACTTCACAGACCGCAAAAGCTTAGTGGAAACTTTTTTCCTGCAGCAGTTGCAGCAACAACCACCACGCGATCACTATACTAAATTGGTAAGGGACAGCATCGGTTTGTATGCTGAAGATAACATGCACTACAATATTTCCCAGGTAGCAGAAAAAATGTTTGTCACCTCAAAAACAATCAACCGCTATTTTCACCGGGTTGTGGGCACTGCACCGAAACAATACTTTGCTCTCCTGAAGACAAGAAAGGCACTGTCTTTCTATGCAGCAGATAAAATAAACTTTGACCCAACCCGCCATGGTTATTACGACCATAGCCATTTTTACAAAGCCGTACAGGATTTTACCGGGGATCGCCTCACAGCGCGCCAATAAAATGTCCGTTTTTTACTTTTGCAACCTGCAGCGCCCGGCCTAGTTTTGTAGCAAATGCATACCATGAAAATTTATATCTTCTTGCTGCTGGTACTGGCCGTTGAAACGGCAAAAGCACAAAACAAACAAGGAATGGTCCGTGCAATTGAAACCTGCGCCTGCCCCATTAAAACCGATAGTAGTTTTCTTATGACTTGTGCCTACCTGATAGTGCCTGAAAACAGGAAAAAAAACAATGGCAGGACCGTTAAGCTTCCTTTTATTATTGTTCACAGCAAGAACCCGGCTAAAAAGAAAGACCCTTTCCTTTATACAACGGGAGGTCCTGGTGGTAGTTCACTTGGATGGGCGGAAGGGGTTCCAATGCATTCCCCTATCAAAGACCGTGACTGTATTGCATTTGAACAAAGGGGTACTTATTTTGCGGTCCCACGACTGGACGGTGACGAACTCGATACTGCTATCAAAGCATCCTACCGCAGGAACCTTAATAAAGACAGTATGGTGCTGGAAGGCGTCAAACTTTACCGCAGGGCGATGGAAGCAAAAGGCATCGATCTGTTGGGCTACAACACAGACGAATCGGTGGCGGATATCGATGACCTGCTGGTTTCCCTACGCATTGATTCGGTTAATTTGTTTGGTGGCTCTTACAGCGGCGGGCTCATGATGGCAGTTTTGCAAAAGGATCCTGCAAGGGTACGGTCCCTGGTGCTGGATTCACCGCTGCCAACTTTTATCCCGGTTGACCAGGAAGAACCGCACAATTTTATCGAAGCACTGGATATTTTACTGGACAGGGTACAGAAAGATTCTGCTGACAAAGTATTATATGGCAATGTAAAGGCTGTGTTCAGGCAATACTTTACTTCGATCGCCAAAACAACATTCTTCCTGCGTTACCTTGAAAAAGGAACACGCGATTCAGTAAATATCGCTTATACCAAAAACGAGCTGCTTGATATTATTGTAGGGAACATGTTTGATCCTTCCAATTATAAAAATGTCGCATCATTGATAGTTGACATCGCGGCTGGTCATCATCAAAAATACATGCGCGGTAAACTGGATGATATTTTTAGTGGCCACCAGGGACCCAGCGCGATGCGTATTTCCGTTTACTGCGCTGATCAGGACGCGTACAATGATGTATCAGTGCTGGAGCAGTTGTACACGATTTATCCATTTATGAAAGGGTATCATATCAATGATGTATACAAACCCATATGTGATTGCTGGAATGTTCCTCCAATCGCAAAACAAACCAAGCAACAATTTTATGCTGCCACACCAGCATTGTTGTCAGATGGTATTATGGATGCGGCCTGCCGTCCAATTTACATCGATCAGATTCATCATTATATGCCCAATAGCCAGCGTTTATTATTTACTAACAGGGGCCATATGACCGGTAGCCGCTATTTTGACGAATTGCTGGGCAGGTTTTTAAACAACCCATTTGAAAAACTGCAATCTGTACAGGACGATGTCGTTGTTTATTAAGTACAGTCCAGCAGCCCGGGATAAGTCTGCGAAAAAAGAAATGCTAATTGGGTAAAGTTGTTTGTGCAAAGCTGTTCAAATCATACATGGCTTCCATAAACAGGCAGGCATTTACGCAATATAGCCTGACAATGCCTCCCTTTGACGTTGGGGGATAGCTAAAAGCAATTGATTGATGATAATGGGTTTCCAGCGGCCACCTGTTTTGTGTAAGGTGTACGTAACCGGACATTTGGTGGCGATGACCCGTTTATTGAGTTGATTGCCGGAAGAAATTTTAATCGCTGCCATGATACCTGCTTTGGGGTGAGTACTTGTATAAAAGTAAATAAAAAGATACATTTACTATTCAGGCATAGACGATATGGAATGATGAAATTTGACAGCCCTGTTCAGATATGGACGGACAAAGAAAATCCACGGCTGTTGTTCCAATCAAAAGAGCTTCAATTTGAATACCAGCACGGGAGCAGTTGTTATTGGCTTGGGCTGGATTTTCGCTATAGCTATGACGAAGACACAAAAGAAAAGATATCGAAAGACAATGAAAAGCTATTCGAATTGAATTTGCTCAAATGGCACGACATAAAAGAAATTGACAGGACCTGTACCCTGGCCACGCAAAACAACCGCTAACAACTATAGAAAATCAGTATGATAAAACAAATCATCGCATATCTTTTCTTTTTACCCTTGCTGGCAGCCTGTAATAATAATGGATACCGGGGGGTGGTAAACACAGTCCCTGGTATTGCCTTTTGCCTCGATACCGCAGCAACCTGCCATGCCAACAAGATGAATATCGGTCCGGGCCGGCTCCGGTTTTTAGCAGATAAAACGTTTACCATTCAACTCGACCAGTTTCCGGGCGCACACCTGGGTGGCAAATGGGATGTATGCTGTGAGGCATCGGACTATGGGAATTATGTTTTCTCCGTGGAAGGTTTACCGGAATGGAAACAGGCCGATGCCAATCTTTTCGTATTGCTGGACAAACAGCAAAGGCGTTTATACTTTGTTCCGTGCAAGTAAGGTGGAAATTCGACTGGTCAGACCCATTGTTTTCATTATCAGTTGAACCAATTCCCCAACGACATTCAATTGGAGCATGGTAGAATGCCATGCGAAAACAGTTGATCATGCTGAGTGAATTTTCCCGCTTACCCATGTATTGGCGCAGTAAAATTTCTTCATCAACCCGGCACCGTCCCCGTCCCCCCCAACCGCATCCTCCCTTCCAGCATTCCGCTCCATCCGGCCGCAGCCCGCAACCCTTCAACATAGATCAGTCCGGCAAACTCCACACAAGGCTAACACACCCCTGTCGCATTCAACCACTGCCAAAGTCGCATTCACACTGCATGGAGTCCAGGTTTGCGTCCGATCTTTGAATGGCCAGGTAACATTCAAAACAATTATTTTTATTCTCATGATCAAACTGCTTTTGACTTCTTCCGGTATTTCCAATAAAAGTACCCGGGACACACTCGAAGCGCTCCTGGGCAAGTCCATCGGTGAGTCGAACGCGTTGTTTGTTCCGACAGGTGTTTACCCATTCCGGGGCGGCCCGAATTACGCCTGGTGGCCGATCGCAGGAAAGATGAAAGCCGCCCTCGTTGACCTGGGCTGGAGAACCATGGGTCTCTTTGAGCTCACCGCACTTCCCAGTATTAAAAAAGATGTCTGGGTATCTTCGTTTGAGGACGCTGACGCGCTGTTGGTTTGGGGCGGCGACCCGCTGTACCTTGCCTACTGGTTCGAACAATCAGGACTTACCCAGGTATTGACTTCGCTGAACAAAGACCTGGTCTATGTTGGCGTGAGTGCGGGCAGTATGGTTGTAAACACCATCTTTGGCGAGACCTACGATGATCCGAGGGCCGGCAGCGGGACACCGCTGACAATGGAAAATGTGATGTTCAATACTGGAACGGGCGAAATCAGCCGATCGTTCTATACAGGTCAGGGTGCAGGGCTGACTGACTTCGCGGTCATTCCGCACTTTAATAACCCCGGTTTCCCGGAAGCCTGCGGGCTAAATGCGGAAAAATGGGCTGCCAGAATTCCGGCACCCGTTTATGCCATTGACGAACAAACTGCCATCAAAGTCGTAGCCGGCCAGGTCGAAATCGTGTCGGAGGGGGAATGGAAGTTTTTCAGCAAGCCAGGCTGAGATGGGCAAGTCTTCCATTGTGCAGATAATAGCGGTTGTGTTCTTCTGAAATCCAAACAGGCGTTGCTAGTTTTAAATTGATTATACCTTACCCATCATAAATGTGAAGGCCGCGGATTTTATTCTATTGGAAAAATAGCCCTGTTCTTAGCTTCCGCAGACCACTGAACCTGCCACATTCTTCCATCAATCTGGTCAAGCAGAATAAAAGTACGGGAAAGGAAAAGAGAAATTGAAAGTGGGGGACAAGCGCGTACTAAAATTGTTGAGTGGATTAAAACTGTATTATTCTGAACAGCTGCATGCGAAATGTTATTTCAATGAAGAGCACATGATCATTACCTCCATGAACCTGCACGAATATTCACAGCGCAACAACAAAAAATTTGGGTTGCTAATCAACAGACGTGAAGACAGGCAGTTGTTCGAAACTGCATTTAAGGAATCGTTGTTAATTATTAAACATTCCAAACAAAAAGGCCGGTGTGTATTATGAGGGATGGTATCGCCGCAGCTGATGCAATGACCTTTCCTTTTGTAAGAAGGATCATTCACTATAAAAAGTTCTTTACTATAGGTGTTGTCGCTAACTGGCTTTACAGCGGGAATTTTAAAATCTTCAATGTTTTGCGCCGTTATTATTTAAGCGAAGGCACAGATGGAGCCATTTGGCTGCTGGAAGCTGCCATTAACGACAGGTACAAAATTGTTGAACGTACGGGCTATATTTATCCAAAGCACACAAAATGTCTTTCGTATCTTATTAGTCTCACAGATATGAATATACCGAAAGACAAAATCTATTAACGGATGATTCTCGGGTGGAACGTAAATGTGCGGGAGTAGATGAAATTGCATTTTACTGCTTTTTTCTTGCAGGCTATTACTCCATCGAAAACCCTTTTTTTCCCGCTGTCTCCAAAGCAGTGCTTAATGTTTGCAACTGAACAATATGTAAATTGATTATCAATACAATTCATCGTTAATTGAAATTATAAGTTTTTGATCGAAGGTTTCATAATTTTCATAATAGCAAGGAAACCCGCCACCCACTCCCAAACCGCGGCAGCGGGCGCACCTGGCACCCACCCACCATGGGCACCATAGTTTTTACGGCTGCAATCTTGCCTTAATGGCGAAGCCTGTATCTTTATTGGAAACCGAAAACCAATGGAACCAGCACCAGCTATCGGCCCGGCTGCAAACACGCCTCAGAAAATAGTGTACCTCGACCATGTCAAAGTATTGATGACGGTGCTGGTCATCCTGCACCATACCGTCATAACTTATGGCGGACCGGGCGGCTGGTACTGGCGGCACCCCTCAACCGGTACAGGGCCGGTGTTGGGCATGACCCTGTTTGTCTCTACCAACCAGGCATTCTTCATGGGTTTGTTCTTTTTGCTGTCTGCCTATTTTGTTGAGCCGTCTTTACGGCGCAAAGGCGCCGGCCGGTTTTCTGCGGACAGGCTAAAACGACTGGGTATACCCATGCTGTTTTATTCTTTTATTTTTTCTCCCGTCCTGATCTACCTGGTGTACCGGTATGGTGAACAGCACAACGTGACTTTCCTTCAGTTCCTGGGCGGCTTCGATGGCTGGATAAATTTTGGGGTGCTGTGGTTTGCCGCTGCACTGCTGCTGTTTACCTTGTTGTTTGCGCTTGTCTATGCGCTTGGATGGACAGGGGAGCGTGCTATCCGAAATGTATCAGCCGGGAGCGTAATTGGGTTTGCCCTTGGCCTTGGTGCTGTGACCTTTCTGGTGCGCCTGGTCTTCCCCGTTGGATGGGTGCTGCAACCATTGGGGTTCCAGCTGGGGCATTTCCCGCAATACATCAGTCTGTTCATCATTGGCATACTGGCAAGCCGGGGTAAACTGGCGGAACACCTTGATCTTCGGTTGGCGAAACGTTTTGCGTGGGCGGCAGTCATACTTATTATTACCGTGTTCCCCCTGCTGGGATGGCTGCAGGCCCACTACCATCACCCGGGCAGCAATTTTAACGGTGGCTGGAATATTGAAAACCTACTCTACAGTTTTTATGAACAGCTGCTCGGTATCAGTATCATGGTCGCCCTCACCGGCATCAGTCGTCACAAGTGGAACCAACCCTCGGCTTTCCTGGCCAAATTATCCCGCAGCGCCTTTGCGGCCTATATCTTCCATCCGCTCGTAGTCATCGGTCTGTCACTGCTGCTCCGTGGGCTGGACAATCCATTGCTGGAACTTGCCGTCGTTGCACCAACAGCCGTCGTCATCACTTTTATATTGGCTGGCCTGATAGTAAAAATCCCGGTGGTAAAAAATATCATTTAGGCATATTGTGGACTTTATGAAAGATGTGATACCTATTTATGTTTAACAATAAACCAGCTTGATATTTAAAAGCCTTTTGTAATCATCATAAACATATTTTCCAATCAGGACTTCGATATATAGCAAAAACTGGTGGAAACAAATTTGTGAAGTAATTTCTTTGTAGTCCGTAATACTTAAAAATTGCACATATTTTATTATGCTAAGTTTCTTTTATTAAAGAGAAGTGATTGAAAAGTGGGCCAAGTTGCTTCCCTTATTTCTATAACGTGTTTGATTCGAAAGAAAGGAGAGTATGTGTGTTGACATTAAGAAAGGTCTTAAATGATGCTAATCAATGATATTAAAAAAAAAATTCTATCTCGTCCGGGGGTCTTTTCCCTCTTTGTCAATTTCGGTGGCGATAACTCTTAGAAAATTTTCGGCAGCTGACTGCCGCTTAAAATTCTCTGCTTCAGGCCATGCACTATTCACCACGACGACCAGATGCCTTGCAGAATCAATATGAATCATCTGGCCATGAATACCCAATGCCCGGAAAGTTCCGTCACCCAGGGTCCACCATTGGTATCCATAGCCCCAACCGGGCCAAAGTGGAATTTGCGTATGCGTAGCTGCCTGCAACCAATCATCGGGAACAATGGATTTACCATTAATGCTTGCCCCTTCGAGAATGAATTGTCCGAACCGCCCAAAATCACGGAGTTTCATCTGGAGACAGCAACCTGCCAGTTCCTCATTTGTTCTTCCGGTAATCCAGGTGGCTTTTTGCTCCATGCCGTAGGGAATCCAAATCTTTGACGAAAGATATCCGGATAAAGTTTGCCCCGTGGCAGCGCTGACAAGAACACCCAACAGATGCGTTTCCCCTGTTTTATAGACCCATTTTTTACCCGGTTCAGCCTCAGATGGCAAACGCCGCATATAACTTACTGTTTCATCCTGAACGTAAATTATACTTTTAAAAAAGTAAGGAAGTAAGAAAAAATGATGACAAAGTTCCGGATCTTAAAATACTAACCCGGGCAAATGCAGATAAACTGGCCGGCAAATTCAATAAACTGAAAATAATCCAAACCATTGCTGCATTCGGCACAGGTGTCAGCAAAGACGGCTTTGTGAATATCCCGCCCCCGGTTGATTGAATCAGTTGCACTAACGCCAACCCAAACCAGGTGCAACATGCTTTAATATTGAAGACAATACATGCACATTATAGTCTACGCCCAGTGTATTGGGAATCGTCAGCAGCAGCGTATCCGCTTCCCGGATGGCTTCATCCTTCTCCAGTTCTTTGATAAGCTGATCAGGTGCTGCTGCATAACTTCTTCCAAAAACAGCGCGTTTGGTAGGTTCTATCATTCCGAATGTATCAGTCTTGTTGGTTTCCCTGCCAAAGTAAAGCCGGTCCTGTTCCGTTACCAGTGCAAAAATAGAACGGCTTACAGATACCCGCGGTTCACGGGTGTGCCCTGCTTTTTTCCATGCTTGCTTGTACAGCCTTATCTGTTCGGCTTGCTGCACGTGGAAGGGTTTACCATTTTCATCAAATTTCAATGTAGAGCTTTGCAGGTTCATGCCGTTTTCAGCGGCCCAAACTGCCGTAGCGTTAGAGGCAGCTCCCCACCAGATACGCTCCCGCAATCCTTGTGCATGCGGTTCCAAACGCAGCAATCCGGGTGGGTTGGGGAACATGGGGTTTGGATTAGGCCGGGCGAACCCGGTTCCTTTTAATTTACCCAGGAATTCCATTGCTTTGCGTCTTCCCATCTCTGCATCTGTTTCTCCTTGCTTGGGCTCATACCCAAAATAGCGCCAACCGTCTATTACCTGTTCCGGCGATCCCCTGCTGATCCCAAGCTGCAGGCGTCCTTGAGAAATCAAATCAGTAGCACCCGCCTCTTCCACCATATACAGTGGGTTTTCGTACCGCATATCAATCACCCCTGTGCCTATTTCTATTTTACTTGTCCTGGCACTGGCAGCCGCCAGCAAAGGAAAGGGAGAGGCTAACTGGGCGGCGAAATGATGTACGCGGAAATAAGCACCGTCAATGCCGGTTTGTTCCGCAGCAACAGCCAGCTCAATAGACTGGAGCAGGGTATCAGCCGCACTGCGGGTTTTATAGGAAGGGTGGTCTGCCCAATGTCCGAACGATAAGAATCCTATTTTCTTCATACAGCTCCTAAACAGATAACCCCGCAATTTGTTCCGTTTGCAATCGATACTAAAATCGTATTCTCTTTTCAAAACCTCCTTTGTTAAATACATAAGGAGATACCGCTCTTCTCACTATAGTATTCACAGCATGTGCCTGTTGCAAGGTTGCAGCAGCGTAATCTCCTGGCATGAGCATCGACTGCTCCTTAGCAGCATTTGAATCTAAATTCTTCAAGGGCGAATTGTTGGACAAGCCGGGCTCAATGACCATATTGTCAAATGACTACCGGTGGTTTACAGATTCGCTCTACCTCCGCCGTGATAACCTGCTGATTACCCTGCACCCGATATCCGGAAGATCTATTGCAGTAAGACCTTTTAGGTTGAAGGGGATATAATAGTTAGGTAATCAGCATTATTATTCATCTTTTAAAAATTGGCACGGATTGGCAACAAATGCTCTGAATATATGCCACGAAACACTTATAACAGACATAAAAATTAAGACAAGAAATGTCAAAATCAGCGGAACAAATGAAACTTTCGACCCGGGAGATATCTGGTTGAATAAATTATCGGTTATCCAATAGGATATGGGGAAACCGAACAAAGCAGCGAATCCAACTGCGAATAGAAATTCCCCGGAGATGAGAAAACAAATATTCCCCATGCCAGCTCCAAGTACTTTACGAACGCTTATTTCTTTCATCTTTTTGCCCAGAATCAGCAAAGCCAATCCAAAAATACCAGATATTGAGATGAGAACCATGATAAGCGAGGTTGCACTTAAAATCTGCGAAATCTGGGTAAATCCATTAAAATAGCCATCAAATACAGCCTCCTGATAATAGAATTCAAAAGGCTGATTGGGATATATTTTCTTCCAGGCATTTTCAATTTCTAAAAGAGTATTTGAAAATATGCTTTCAGTTGTTTTTAAATAAGCAAATTTTACTTCTTCAGGCTTACTGCCAAATATCAGTAATGGGCCAACACGGGATTCGAAATTTTCATAATGAAAGTCATTGATCTCACCGATTATAGAATATTTACGCTTATTATATACAATCGTTTTGCCAATACCTGAAGTCCAGTGCATTTGTTTCAGAAACGCCTGATTGACCAATACGGAAACTGATTGATCTGTTCCGAAATCTGTACTTAAATCCCTGCCATTTGTGATTTTAATTCCTGATTGATGAGCAAACCCGGGTAATACATTCAAACTTTGAACGGTTAGATCCACTTCTTCTGCTTTGATGACAAGTTGTTTTGAAAAGTTCCCAAGTGCCTGAACAGACCCGGAAATGGATTTTATTTTATTATTGCTTTTTAGCCCGGAACTTAGTAGATTAAAATTTTCATTTTGATCCAGTTTAACTACGATAGTATTTAATGGATCATATCCCCAGGGGCGGCCTTTTGAATATTTTGTCTCATTAATAAAAGAGATAGAAGTTGAGATTGTCAAAAAAGTCAGGAAAAATTGAAATCCTAAAAGGGCCTTTCTAAAACGATTGTTATTGCCCATTTTGCCCTTCCCCTTAAAAATATTTGCCGGGCTAAAGGCCGATATATAATATGCAGGATAGGTAGCACCACTCAGTGCAGATACAAAAATCAATAGCAATAGTGTCAGCCAGGTGCGATAATTGGTGAACAGTTTTTGTCCCAGTTCTATGTTGGCAAATTGCCCAAACCATGGCAAGAAAACGAATTTGGCGAGTAACAAACCAATAAGTACGGCTATCGTACAAAGAATAAGATTCTCTAAAATAAACTGAAAAATGAGTTGCTTCCGGGCACTTCCCATCACTTTTCTAATCCCTATTTCTTTTAACCGGCCGGAAGCTGAAGCAATTGCAATATTTATATAATTGAAATAAACCAATAGTAAAATTGAAATGGCTATAACAATTAACATGATAAGTCCAACGGGACGTGTGGCATTAAATTTCTGGTTGTTTACCAACCAGGCATGAAATTTCATCCCTTTCAGAGGCTGGAAATGAAAAGCGGAAATTTCATTATCCCGGTTTACCTCATTATATAACTTCAGATATTTTTTATAATTACCCCGGATAGCTGATAAAGCAATTTCATTATCCGCTTCAACAAAGGTAATATCCGAACTCTGCTTCCAGTCGCTGGTATTATTTAAGCCTAAAGAATACATTTTCCGGTATGGAATAAGTGCAGAAAAGTAAAATGATGTTTCATCAGGCCGTTTATCCAATACTCCTTTAACAGTAAAGTTTTCAATTATTTCCTGGCCTTTATTGTTAAGACGTATGTTCAGGTTTTTTCCGATAGAGTTTTCTTTACCAAAAAGTTTTTCTGATAGCTCCCGGGTAAGTACGATCCCATCCTGATCGGTAAAATGATGTTTGCTTCCCCATTTTACTGGAAAATCGAACATTTCGTAAAATGAATCATCTACGAAACTTACATTTTCCCTAAAAACCTCATCTCCCTGTTTAATAAGAATATCTTCATAATTGACACGGGCCATGTTTTTTATTTGCGGAAAATCGCTTTTTAGCATAGGACCCATTGGGGAGGGTGTATTACCCCAGTACTGCTGGTTTCCATTTTTATCAGATATCCGTTCGACAACAAAAAGGTTGTTAAGTTTAGAATGGAAATCATCCATATGAAGCGACCAATCTAAGAATTCAAATACTACCAGACAGCAACCCACAGCCAAACCTAGTCCAAGAATATTTATTGATGATGACAATTTATTTTTTATAAGATTTCGAAATCCTGTTTTGAAGTAATTTCTGATCATTTTGGTTGTCGGTTTGAGTTTAATACCAGGTGAACCCCTGTCAGACTACAGAATCAGGTCATAGGTTACACTCCTTTGCCCTGATTTTAGCGCTTTCTTTCAGGCATCTCTAATTAACGCTGAATGCTGCCGGTAGAAACTGGCTACTGGCCATCCGGCAGGGAGAAATAATAATGGAATCCATCTCCCTTGAACTGGTATGGAATTATGGCCGTGAACAAAGCTATTACGTTGTATCCTTTGAAGGGACAGGTGATACGATGGTCGCCTTCGTTTTGCAAAATACTAAAACCGGTGAACGGTATTGGTTTAGCCGGTAAGTTCAATGTTAAAGATAAGCGACCAATCCGGGTCAATCAAGGCGCAGGGATAATCATTAAAAATATAATTTGAACAATGATGAATCGTCCCGGCAATATCAACACTCAACAAAATCGTAATGAAAAGCAGTGAGTGATTGTTAAGCTATCCTGGAAGTCACTCACAGGGTTTCTTAGTGAAATCGAAATGGCGGCGTTTATGCAAACGCTCCAGGCAGTACGTATCGAACGATTTAGTGGTGATTTTCTTTTCATGCCATGACAATCTAATTACGTGTTCCCACTTATCTCAATTTACAAAATTTTGAGGGCAGCATAAAATAAAATCTGCAGCGTAAGCCTTCCATCTCCATCGCTGCAACTTTTACCGGCTACAATAATTATTATATTTGGCAGTTATTATACCCGATTATGAACAAAGGAATATTTGCCGCACTGATTTTGTTTTTTGCTGTAACGGAGTCAAACGCACAACTGGGTGCAATGAAGCTGGTGGGGAATGATACCCGTGATTACAAACTGGGATTGGGCGCCTTTATTAAAACAGGGTTCCCGGTGGGGGAGGGCAGCGATATAACCGTTGAAGGCGGCGTGAATATTTTCTTTTTAGACAGTTATGGAAGTGCCGACGGCACCATCATGTGTCCGTTGAAAATCGGGTACCGGTACACACTCAACAAAACCGGGCAGGGATTTTATGTCGAACCGCAGGCGGGTTATAATTTGTACGGCGTTACTTCCCTGCATGATGAGAGCGGCAATGCCGTCGATTTAAAATACCATGGTGTAGTATTCGCTGCGGGTACAGGTTATTTGTTTACCATCGGGGGCCAACCCTTCGATTTGAATCTCCGTTATGAAACCGTGATAGCGCATGGCGGCTCCAATAATTTTATTGCGCTCGGGTTGTCCCGGTTCATCAGCTTTAAAAAAAGAGATAACAATTATTAACGATGAAATTTTATTTTGTTGCCGCCGCCATTTGCTTGCTTTTCTCCTCCTGTTTAAAGCAATCCATTGCGGATGCCATGTTGCATCCGAAGGGATCCGGGGCGGCAGGAGCCACCGCCACATTAAGCTATGAACTGAATGGGAATCCGGTGAAGTTAACGGTGGCAAATGCGGGCAACCAGGATCCCAATGCGTATACATTGGGCTGCACCAAATCGCCCGGTTTGTACAGCTTTTCCGGGTTGGGCAGTACAGGCGAAACAAATTTTTTATTTTATACAGATAGTTTAGCCACCATAAAATATAGCTATACCGGTAATTACGGTGATATGTTTTTTATCAGCTACAATGGACAGGATGAATTTGTACATGTTGCATCTGATTTCTTAAGCTTTACCATTACGTCCTATAATAATGGACGCATCAGCGGTACTTTCTCAGGTCAGCTGACACCGCTCATTAGTGCCAACACGATTAATAATACTTATGGCGCGCCTGGCTCGATATTAATAACGAATGGGGTGTTTGAGAATGTGCCGGTATTTTATTGAGGCATCCCGCATGGGATGGGTTAACCCATGATGAAAAATGCTGCAATCTGCAGTGGAAAATCCGATGAGCGTAATCCAGTCTTTTTACAAGGCAGTGTCCGGATTACGATTGAATAATAATATCTGAACGGGTTCATGCGTAATGTGCCGGTCCCGGAAGTAAAAATTGCTTGTGTATTTGCGCATTAAATTGTCACATTAGATCTTCAACATCCGGCGCATTGCCTGGTGAAGGCAGGATTGCGGATCAAGCATTGTCTCTAGTATTGAATAATGATTTAATCCCTGTACCTGTATTATTTCTGCGGGTATGCTGTCTTTCCAGCAGGTGTACAGTTCTTTGCTTTGATCCAGGAACTCATTTGTTTCGTTGCTGCCCACAACGATTGACAGTGGGCATTGGGTTGCCGGCAACAAATGAACCGGGCTGTTCCGGAGCGCCGTTTCCGTTTCCATTTTCAGTGACTTGTTAATATCAGAAAGCCTGATAGGGATTAAATTAAACAAACCACTGATAACACATGCTCCTTTGATAACATCTGTTATAAGATTAAAACATCTCCAGTCCGTTGCAAGCAACATAGCTGACAAGTGTCCTCCTGCACTATGCCCGGCAATATAAAGCTGCCCGGGATCACCATTATAAGCTGATATGTTTTGGTATAGCCAATGAATGGCCAGCCGGCAGGATGCTGCTATCTGATCAATAGAAACTTCGGGCGCCAGCGGATAATTTATCAGAACGGTAGTAATACCATAATTGCTGAATGCTTTCCCGATGAACTGAAAACTGCTTTTGTCGAATTTATGCCAGTAGCCACCGTGAATAAAGATCAATGTTTTGGAACAAGGATGCAGCGAAGGATATATATCTAACTGTTCACGTGGTAATGCAGCGTAGGGAATATTTTTGACGACTGGAAATTCTTTTTCCGTTTGCCTGCTGAGCATTTCCCATCTTTCAGTATATGTTGCATAATGCGGAACATGCAACCGGTTATTGTACTGCCTGTCCAGCGCTGCCTGATCGTATCCTTTATATACCAGCATTAAAAAGTGTTGTCGGGTGAATGCCTTTGCCCATTATTGCTCAGCCTGGCATCGCAGCTTTTGCCGGTTCTTTGAGACAACTGAATACGATCTTATAAAATTCAGGATGAGATTGCCAGGTTTTCCCTGTAACAATTCTGCCATCTTTTACTGCTTCGTCGGGTGAAACATAAATGCCACCGCAAGATTCCACCTCAAACTTTACATGCTCATAGCAGGCAATTTTCCGGTTGTTGACCAAACCCGCAGTTACCAAAATTTGCACACCATGACAAATAGCAAAAATATATTTACCACTGTTATAAAATTCTTTGGTGATGCTGATCACCCTGGGATCGTTACGCAAATATTCAGGTGCACGCCCTCCGGGGAAAAGAACAGCCCTGTACTCACCTGGCACCACCTGGTCAAACGAAATCTGGGAATCCACTATATAACCTTTGCGTTCTACATAAGTGTCCCATCCCGGCTCAAAATCATGGATAACGAGGTTCATGGATTTAACCGCAGGGGCTGCAATGACAGGCTCATACCCTGCTTCCAGCAACCGGTGCATCGCATAAAGAATTTCAAAACTTTCACCTGCATCGCCGGTGATGATGAGTATTTTTTTATCCGGATTCATAGTAATAAAGTTAATACAAATCTGAATGGCGAAAGCTGCCTGTAGGGATGGGATGTTTTCATCTTTTAGCGAATTGAATTTTACAACATTAAATTAATACAGATTGGTCGGTTTCACAACCTGGGTTTATCCGAATTCCTCCTGGGCCAATCGGGTTTGGGAATCTTTGCGCGGATTGATATTTACTTATCCCATGAACCTTGCAGGAAGGAGAAAAAGTTGCTATGTTTACACTTCAGGTAAATAATTAAAAAATTCGACCCGGTGAACCCATTCGATGGACCCGGTCTATTACATTGCTACAGAGCCGGGCCAGCTGATCAGGTAAGTATGGATAAAAAACAGCGCCCTGCAACGCAGGTAGTTTCTTACGGAAAGAATTTGCCTTTGCCAACTGGTACCGGCACGGTCACCACCATTACTATTCCAAAAAAATCTGATTGCTTTTAACGAACAATTGCAAAAGCGCAATATTGATTTGAAGCGTTACCAGGAAATGCCCGAAGACAAACGGGCATTTGACCGTGCCATTGAGAAGAAAGCAAGTTTACCAGAACAAAACAAAGACGCCAGGTCATTCCTGTTCCCGAAAGGGATTAAAAATATTACCACTTCACCTGCCGGATTAAAATATAATAAAGACTGGCGAAACAGCTTCTTTATGTTAAGTTATCAAGCCCAATTGAATTAATTTTAGACATATAACAACATACATGCATACAATAAACAGACACATCCGCTTTTTGTTAATAAGCTTGCTGCTCTTTATCTCTGCATCAAACTTTGCACAAACAAATTCCAACTACGATCAGCACGAGGCTTTTTACCCGCTTTTTTACCCGGCTTATGGAGATGAAATACGGGCAGCCGATGGTACACCAGGCCCCAAATACTGGCAAAACCGGGCGGATTATACCATTGATGCTTCATTGGACGATTCCATGCAAAGCCTTACAGGCAGCGTGCTGATAAAATATACAAATAACAGCCCGCAATCATTGTCTTTTGTGTGGCTGCAGCTCGATCAGAATATTTATAACCTTACATCAAGAGGCGTGGCGGCAACAGCCGTTGGTGGTGGACGCTGGGCCAACCGCGGCCAGTTTGA
>Ga0193753_10001865_pt1 | contig 17383 bp, 16 predicted proteins | sample H1c2metaG_FD_144925 | JGI IMG/M metagenome (GOLD analysis project Ga0193753, IMG submission 144925) | Soil microbial communities from a riparian zone of the East river system, Colorado, United States - H1c2 | ecosystem: Environmental > Terrestrial > Soil > Riparian zone | place: USA: East...
CACGGAGATGCGCTGCGGATGCACGTTTCCGGCCTCGAGCCGCACCTCGATGAGCGATTGATCGATGAGCCCCTTTAGGCGGTGGAGATTGCGCGTCACGATGGCCGCAACGGCGCCGTTGAGGGGCGCACTCCCATTTTTGATCATCGTGAAGGCGAGCGACGCGGCAGTGAGCCGATCGCGCAACTCGTGGGCGAAGACGCCGACGCGCTCTTTTTCTCGGTCCGCCGCTTCCAAATCCCGCTGCCGCACGTACTCGGTCACGGCTTCGGCCATGGCGTTGTCGAGACACTGGTTGAGCGTATGAAACTCGTCCGTCGTGATCGGCGCATCCAGTTCTTCGGCCAACTCCGTCACGGCTTGGCAGATGTCACCGTAATCGTGAACGACCTGCGCCACGGTAAATCCCCCTTTCCGCAAGACGCCGCCATGAAACGCAGCCCCTTGGCCAATCGTTTGGGTCGTTTCAGCGGAAGGCGGCAGAGCGCGGCGCAAGGCGTCGACAAGCTGGTCCAAAAAGAGAGGCACGCCGCTCACCAGCTCTTGTTCGGTGGGCTTTGGGGCCGATCGGAGCGCCACTTTCCCACGAGTGCGCGCGACGAGCTCCGCCCGATGGGTCGCGATGAATTCGTGGAGCATTAGCCGTTCCGGCAGCTCGGCGAATGGACGCGAAGATGACTCGTTACGGGCGGCGGCGATATCGAGAGCACGCCGGGGCTGCCCATCTCGAAATCTGGAAGAGGCCCCGAAGAGAATCCCAAGATCGATGAATATCCAACTACGCAAGCCATGGCGGCCGCGGCGAGGCCTCCCAGCAGCGCGATCGCGGCGACGTGGGTTGGTCCTCCGCTGCCCCACGCGGCGACGAGCGCAGACGCGACGAACGCGGTCACACACGCGAGAAATGCGTGTGTGAGCAATGTGCGGTTCGAGACGTGGTTCATTGAATCTCCCTCTCTTGATGCCAGCGACGGCGCCGGCTCATGGCGTGATAGCCGAGGACGAGAAGCGTTGCCCCAGCGATCGCTGCGAGGAACTCCGCCGGCTGCCCTTCGCGGTAGAGCCCGATGATGCGGCCGAAAAACGCACCGAATCCCGATCCGAGAACGCCGAGTGCAACCGACACGAGCCAATCCACCGGCTCGCTCCCGGGGACCAAGGAACGCGCCATGAGCCCGACGCTCAGACCGAAGAGTACGAACAGAACGATGGACATGACGCTGCGCTTCCCTTCAATGCTTCTTGTTCGGCGCAGGTGACATCACCTTCGCGCGCCTTTCGTCGAGACGGTGACGCTTTCGTCGAGACAGCGTCCAGCCGTTGCATACGATGCCCGTGGGAGCGTTGCGAGAAACGTCACGCGCACTCCGCGCTCTCCTTCCCGCAAACCATTCGCCTTTTGCGACGCTCTCGCGAAAACCGGAGACCTCATCGGCGCCTGACTCGTAACGCCGGCTCTTTTCCTACTTTGGAAGCTAACCACGCATTCCTCATCCACAAGCGAGAGCGGTGTCTGCACACAATCGTGAATGGGGTGGATCCCCTCGAGTGAGGCGAAAAAGCTGGCCGAGGGAAGAGCATCGATGAACCTGCACCAAAGGACGCGCGCGCGAGGGTCGCGGGTACGCATCGTGCTCCTGTGCGCGGCTCAACACACAGAGGTGAACATGATCCAATCCAGTCAAATCAAGCCGCATTTTGCCGTCGTCTCCTCCAAAGGAACTCAATTCGCGGTCGTTGACCACGTCGAGGGTGCCGACTTCATCAAGCTTGCCAAGGACACCCGAGGCGAGCACCACTACATCCCCGTCAGTTGGGTGACGAAAGTCGACGACAAGGTGCACGTCGATCGCTCGGACGATCAAGTGATGCGAGAATGGACGACGACCCCGAAGCGGTCGTAAGCCCGGCGCGACTCGCTCGAACAGGCGAGATGAGGGGCCCGAGCGCGACGTGCACACGGGCCCCGACCTTAGGTCGCACTCGATTTTGCAGGAACGGCGACTTCATCGAGGATCACGCGTGCGCCTGACGGAGCGCGATCGCGATCGATCGGGCGTCCGAAAGCGCTAAAATCCCGGGCATCGCGCGGCGCAGCGGCTCGAGGCGCGCTCCGGCGAGCGCCTGTTTCAACTCGGGGATCGCTGTCGGGACGACGCTGAGCGAGTCGGCTCCGAGCGCGATCAGCGCCAGGGCCACATCGGGACGCACCGCGATCTCGCCGCAGACACCGACGCTCTTACCAGCCGCACGCGCCGCCGCGATCACGCGGGAGATCATGCGCAGAACGGCCGGATGGTGCGGATCGCTCATTTGAGCCATGCGCGCGTCGTCCCGGTCAACGACCAATGTGTACTGCATCAAGTCGTTGGTGCCGATGGACAGGAAATCCACCTCTTTCGCGATATCCTCCGCGAGTTCGACGGCAGCAGGCACTTCGATCATCGCGCCAATTTCGGGCGCGCGTTGGGCGCACGGCTCGCCAAGGCTGGACAGGGCTTGCCGGATCATCGTTTTCACGCGCCGGAGGTCTTCGATCGACGTCACCATCGGGATTAAGATGCGAAGGGGGCGGTCCCGCGCGGCGATGGCGAGCGCCTGCACCTGGTCGCGCAGCACGTCCGGGTGATCGAACAGCACGCGGATCGAGCGATATCCGTGGAATGCACTTCGCCCCGCGGCAATGGAACTGTTGGCCACGAATTTGTCGCCCGCTAAGTCAAGAATGCGGAATTGAATGGGACAATCGGGAAACAGTTCGTACGCCTTGCTGTAGATTTTCACTTGCTCGCCGAGCGTCGGAAATGCGTTGCGCACGATGAAGGGGAACTCTGTTCGGTAAAGGCCGATGCCCTCGGCGCCGTTTTCGCGCGCGACGGTGAGATCCGAGGCGACGCCGACATTCGCGTGCACGATCACGCGCGCGCCGTCCGCGGTGCGGGTGAGAACGTCGCGAAACGTTGCATGATGCGTCCGTACGCGCGCGGCGCGTCGCCGCTCGTCCTCGTAGCGCGCAACCGTGCCTTCGCGAGGGTGCACGATGACGAGACCGCTCGCGCCGTCTACGATCAAGGGCTCATTGGGTCGAATCGACTCGGGCATGCCGGCGATCCCCGTGACGACCGGAATGCCCATCGCGCGCGCCAAGAGGACGCCGTGCGAGGTCGCGCTCCCCGTTTCGGTCACGAGCGCCTGGGCGCCTTCGCTCTTCAGTTCGACGACCAGCGATGGAAGAATGCGGCTGGTCACGACAACGCGCCCGGAGGCGCGTCCGTGGCTGCCACCGTCGAGCAAATAATCGAGCAGCCTGCCGCGGAGATCCTCGATGTCGTCGACCTTTTCCTGGATGTACGCATCGGGGACGAGCCGCAACCGCGTCTCGAACTCGTCGAGAGCCAGGTCAATCGCCCGAGGGGCACTCCGCCCGGCCGCAATCTCTTCGTCGACGCGGCCGAGAAGCATCGGATCGTTCAGGAGCAGCAAGTGAGACGCGAAGATGAGCGCGTGCTCCTCGTCGATCTCGCGTTCGGCTGCGATCTGAATTCGCAAAAGGTCGTTGTGCGCTTTGTCGATGGCAGTCCGCACGCGGGCGCGCTCCATCTCCGGCTCTCCCGCGGGAAGCTCCCGCGCCTCGCGGTCGAGTCGGTGTCCGCCACGGAACACCGCGAGTCCGAGCGCGATGCCCGGTGACGCGCCGACGCCATGGAGAAGCCGCTCCCCCTTCGAAGGCTCGGCGGGCAGGAGTTGGGGTACCGCTCCCGGCGCCGGTCGCTCGCCCCGATCGAGTGCGGCGATGATGCGCGCATTCTCGATGATTCCCGCGAGTTGGGCGCCCATCGTCGTGAGAGTCTCGACGTCTTCCGCAGAAAAATCGCGCCGCCCGGCGCTCTGCAGCACCAGCGCGCCCACCATGTTGCCGCGCAAGAGCATCGACGTCGCGAGAAACGACGCGGTCTCCTGGTGAACGTTTGCCACGCGATTCTCTGCGGTCATCCGCGCGGCGATCGGTTCCGCCGGATCGTCGACGTTGGCCGAGAGCCCGCAGGCTGCCGTTCGAACGAGAGCCCCGCGCTCGTCGAGCAGAAACACGGAGCAGCCATCGACCAGTGTCCGCTCGGCGATCACGCGCACGACGGCGTCGAGGATGCTTGCCGGCGAATGCGCCCGCTCCACGATGCGCCGTAGCTCGCTCGTCACATTCATGGCGCTCGCCATTCGCCGAGATCGAGAAGCAAGATCTCCGTCCCTTCCCGCGCCGTGAGCGAGACCGCGCGGTCCGCAGTGACACCGACGCCATCGCCCGCGCCAAGAAGGACGTCGCCAAGTGCCGCCTCGCCCCGCACGACGTGAAGCCACGCGCTCCGCCCGTGTGCGAGCTCGTGAATCACGTGCTGCCCGGTGCCGAGCATGGCCGAAAAGATCATGGCGTCCTGGCGAATGCGCAGCGAGCCGTTTCGCCCATCCTGCGACGCCACGACGCAAAGCGTGCCGCGGCGCTCGGCGGTGTAGAAACGTTTTTGCTCGCGGCTTGGCTCGAGCCCGCCATCGGCAAGGTGAAGACGCATCTGGAAGACGTGCGCCCAATCGGTCCGTGACGCGTTCGTTTCGCTGTGGCGAACGCTGCGCCCGACCGTCATGCGCTGAAACTCGCCGGCGTGCACGATGGCCGAGCGACCCGTCGCGTCCTCGTACGCGAGCGTCCCTTCGAGCACGTAGGTTAGGATCTCGGCATCGGCTCGCGAATGGATCGCGATTTCCGCGCCGGGTGGCAAGCGATCCTCGCTGAGTCCCTCGAGGGATCCGAACCCGCCGGCGAGCGGATTCGCTCGAGGCTCGGGGTAGAACGTGCGCCACTCTTCGCGCCCGTGGCGCCTTACGTGGCGACGCTCCTTGGCCCTACGCAATGTGAACATTGCCCCACGACGTCGCGCTCGCGGGTGCGGCGATACGAACACGGGTGGCGGCGAAACACGCAAAGGGATCCTTCATGACAACACGCTCATGCCTTTCGAGCGTGCCTTTGGAGAGCACGTTGTGGGCCGCTCATGTCATTCCGCGATTTCAAGCCGATGCAGCACATCTCAGGCGCTCGAGACCATCAAAATGATGGGGCCGCGCGCCAAAGGCATCGTCATCGTTCGGTCACGCGCTGCCGCGGCGACGCAATTCAGAATTACGTTATGGTGGGCACAGTTGCGTGCGTCCGAACGTGGCCACCGGAGTGCCGTTCGGAAGCGTTGCTGTGGTCGTGCGCGAACATTGCGCGCGACGTCATCGCAGATCGCGAAACGCCATTGCGGCGTTCGTGGGCGCTTTTTGCGCGGCGCCGTCGCTTCTCGGCGGCAACGAAGCAACAAGGCCAACGAAGGAACTTGGGAATGTCCACTCTCAGACACGTGCAGGCGACCCGTATCACGGGGGTGCCGGTTGGCTTCATTGCTTCCTCGCAGACGTCAATCATCAGCCCATTGCCCAGGATTTGTCCGAGCGGGCTTATGCGCGGCTGACGATGCTGCTCGATCACTGCGGGATACGCTTGAACAGTTACGCCCAATACCGCCATTGGGGCTCGCTCCGTCATCCTGGTTTTGCCTTATTGAGTTTATTCACTCAATTGGATTTTCTGGTACTCGATTTTTTTACGCAATCGGTGGACACGCGCTGGCAACTCTGGCCGGGCTTCGTCGCCGGCGAGTGGCACAACAACCATCACCTGTTCCCGAACGGCGCGCGCGCCGGCTTCCTCGGCTACCAAATGGACCTTCCGTGGCTTCTCATTCGCTCGACGTCGGCGGCATCAGCTTCTACCGTGACTACAAAACGGCGTTCCTTCTGCGCCACTACCGTCCTTATCTCGCCACCCGCGCTCGCCATCCGCACGTCACCTCGGGCAACCGGGCTGACGCGTGGCTGAATCAATCAAAATGAAGTAGCTTACCATTCAGTTTGAACGGGTAACCATGCGCGCCACGGATCTGGATCACGAAGAGCTGCTCGAGTTGGATCAGGAGGGCGGCGCGATCCGGTTCGCCGGGCAGCGTGCGCTTCTTCTCGACGCGGTCGCCATGGGGCTTTTGCGGAAATACCTCGTCGAGAATTTCGGAGAAACGGCAGCTCGCACCGTGCTCACCCAATTTGGCTTTGCCCACGGCTGGCGCATGGCCGAGGCGATGCAATCCGAATTCAAATGGGACAGCGTCGACGAATGGCGCCGCGCGGGCCCGCGCATTCACACGCTTCAGGGACTATTTCGTGTCGAATCCGGTGGCAAGGATCCCCTCTCGAAGGAGGGCTCGATGCTCGTCGCGTCCTACGAGGCGGAGCAGCATTTGCTGCACTTCGGTCGCTCCGATTCGCCGGTGTGCTGGACCATCTGCGGGCTCACCAGCGGCTACATCAGCCGAACCGCCGAGAAGGAAATCTACGTTCTCGAGGACCGCTGCCTGGGCAAGGGAGACGCCGGCTGCCATCTCCTCGGGCGCACGCGCGAGGAGTGGGGCGACGAGCACGCCGAGGAACTGCGCTTCTTCGAACCGAGGCATCTGAAAGAGTGCCTCGACGTCTCGCTCCACCGCGTGACGGACACCTTGAAGGCCGCCGAACGCAAGCTCCGCGAGCGGCGGCGCGCGCTGGTTCGTGTCGCGCGCGACGTGGAAGACCCGCTCGGGCTCGTCCCGAAGAGCCCCGCGATGTGGCAGCTCGTCGACTTGGCGCGCCGCGTGGCGAAGGTGGATTCCACGGTGCTGATCACGGGCGAGAGCGGATCGGGAAAGGAGCGGATCGCGCGGCTCGTTCACGAAGAGTCCGCGCGCGCGGCCGGGGCGTTCATCGCGGTCAACTGCGGCGCCGTCGCCGAGACGCTCCTCGAGAGCGAGCTTTTCGGGCATGCGCGCGGGGCGTTCACCGGCGCCACGCAGGACCGGCCGGGCCTGTTCGAGGCGGCCAACGGCGGGACGTTGCTGCTCGACGAGGTCGCCGAGGTTTCACCGGGGATGCAGGTCAAACTGCTGCGCGCGCTCCAAGAGCGGGAGATTCGGCGGGTTGGCGAAAACAAGAACCGTCGGGTCGACGTACGAGTCGTGGCCGCGACCAACCGCGACCTCGCCCACCAGGTCGCGAGTGGCGCCTTCCGGACGGACCTTTACTATCGGCTCAAGGTCATCGAGTTGCACGTGCCCCCGCTCCGGGAACGCCGCGATGACATTCTGCCGCTCGCCCGGGTGCTGTTCGCCGACGCCGCGGTGCGAATGAAGCGCAAGATCTCCGCGTTGGCTCCCCGCGCGGCCGATCAGCTCCTACGCTACGACTGGCCGGGCAACGTGCGCGAGCTGGAAAATGCGATGGAGCGCGCCGTCGCGCTCGCCCGCGGAACGCGGGTCGAGCTCGAGGACCTGCCCGAGGAGATCCGCCACGCGTTTCCCAGACCCGTCGCCGCGAGCGGCGCCGTGCGGCCGCTCGACGACGTCGAGAAGGAGTATATTCTCGCGATCCTCGAGCGGAATGGCGGAAACCAGACGCACACGGCGCAGCAACTCCGCATCGGCTCGGCAACCCTCTACCGCAAGCTCAAAGCATACGGGTTGCTCGGGGCCAAGCGCCGCCCGCCGTCGGCTCGCGGCGCGGCCCGTGCCAAATCTCGCAAGGCGCGATCTCCCTGACGACATCGTGACGAAGCGAAGTCGGAACTTCCGGACGCCATGGTTACGTTCGCGGTGAGGCAGGTGAGTCATGATCCGTGCGCGACGGACCGAGTCGGCAATCGAGCGCTGGGAGAACGAAGGCGGCGCGCCCGCGCCCCCCAGCGTCGATGCGCAGAACGCCCGCGCCGTGCAGCCCGGGCGTGAGCTCGTTACGGGCGATACGCGCGCGCGTGACACTCGTGAAAATGCGGGGGTCGTTCGGTCCATCCGTTCGAAGAGCTCTGTTTCGAAAATGAGTTCGAAATAAGCTCGAAATAAGCTCGAAATAAGCTTTCGTTCAATATCTAATATCGCAATGATTATTATCTGAATCGCCGGAGGCAATCGTGTTGAAACGAAATCATAGGAACGTGTCCAGCGTCGTGGGACCGCTGGCCATCTCGGCGATTTGTGGGGCGATTTTTGGCGCAATGGCCATCGGATGCAGCAAAGAACCTGCCCAACCCGCCCCGGTGCCCGCCGTCGCCCCCGTGGCCGCCGTTTCAACCGCCGCGCAGCCTCCGCCTGCAGCACGCGTGGCCGTGCCCGCCGGCTGGCGAGATTTGCGATTCGGCATGTCCGAGGCCGAGGTGAGAAAAATCATCCGTACGTATCGCGCCGACGCGGACACCAAGTGGCAACAGTCCTCATCGACGAATCTGCCGACGGTCCGTTTGGACCTTCGAAAAATCGATAACGTTTTGGTCGACCGAAAGCAATTTCACGAATGGAGCATCCCCGAGCTCGATGAGGGCGCGGAGTTCGTCCACGCCTGGTACGACGACGGGAAATTGGTCGCGATCCAACTCAAGGGCAGGGCGGCGTCGGAGACCTTCGTCCGAAAAGCAGCCGACGCCTATGGGTCAGCCCCAAAAAACGCGACCTTCGAGTTCTTCGACGATAGAACGAAGATGCGCGATCTACGTAGCGTCGCGTTCTGGCGTGGAGACGACACGACCGCGTTCATCTGGGTCACGGCGTCATCGCCGACCTTGCTCCTTTGGTCGAACGCCGCCATGGGGGACCATGCGAGCCGCTATCAGGCCACCATCGATGCGCCCGCGGTCGCCGCCAACAAGGCCGAGCAGGCGAAGGAAAACGGGACGAAGTTTTAGAACCCGGCTTTAGAACACAGTTTTTAGAGCACGAGAGCGAGAACGCCTGCACGCCGCGGCGGCTTCGAAACCGCCACGGGCAGACGAGGGCTATTTCGAAGCCTTCTTTTCCTTCTTTTTCTTCTGCTTCTCCTTCGTAGAGACCTTCGGCTGGTTGTCCTTCGGCTTGCCCTTCTCGATGTCTTTGGCCATGACAGGCTCCTTCCGCACGATCCTGCATGCAAGAAGGAGACGCGGGCCGCGCGGCGCAGCCTTCATCTCGGGTTAGGTTCATCATCGAAGATGGCGAATCGTGATTTACAGTCCCTCCCATGCTCATTTCGGGAATGTCGGGGAATGAAATCTTCTGTCTCGCGCAAAAAGGGCTCTTCCCAGGCGAGATAGCCGTCGGCAACAGCGTCCGCTCGATGGGGTTCGGTGGGTCGCTCGGCGCTTCGTTCAAGAGCATGACGACGGGCGAGATCGGAGCGATCACGCAGCTGATTTCCGAGGGACGCCATGCGGCGATTGGACGCATGGAAGAGGAAGCCAAGCGGCACGGCGCGATCGGCGTAACCGGCGTGATCAGCGAGCTTCGAACGCTCGCGGGCTACACGGAGTTTCTCTCGCAGGGCACGGGAGTGCACGTGCAGAATCCGCAGCAAGGAAACTCCTTCTTCTCGACGTCGGCTTCGGGGATCGAACTGTATTGCCACCTCGACGCGGGCTACCAGCCCGTCAAGTTCGTCATGGGGAACGTGGCGTATGCGCTCGGCATCGGCGGAGGGCTCATGGGATCCCTTCGCACGATGGCGCAGGGGGAGGTCACGGAGTACTCGCAACTCTACAACGGGATCCGCCATCTCGCACTGCAACGGCTGCAGGAGGAGGCCGCGGCGCTCGGCGCGAACTCCGTCGTCGACATTCGGCTCGACATGCTCCCCTTTGGGCCCGCCGGCACCATCGAGCTCTTGATGACGGGTACGGCGTCGTACAACGCGCGGCTCTCGCCGGGGCGCGTGCCGCCCGAGCAGGTCGTCACGTCCGAGCTCACGGGCGAGGAGCTCTGGAACTTGGCAAAACTCGGTTTCGCGCCGCAGCGGCTGGTCATGGCCACCTCGGTCTACTCACTCGGAGTCGCCGCCGGAATCGGCACGATGTTCAAGAGCATGACGAAGGGCGAACTGCCCGAGGTCACGCATTTGGTCTACAAAGCGCGGGAAAACTGCCTCGACCTCATTCGCCGCGAGGCGCAGGCCATCGGTGCCGCGCGCGTGGTCGGTAACAAATTGATCATCCGCGAGCTCGCGCCAGGACTCATCGAGATCATCGCCGTCGGCACGGCCCTCCGCCAGCTCGCGAACGCGGCGCCGGACACACCGCAACTCATTCCGCAAGCCGTCATTCAGGACCGCGACATGATGAATCTCGGAGGGGCGCTCCCTTTCGTCGTGGGCGCGCGCGGTGGCGGCGCTCCGCGGGCTTTCGGCTGCATCATCGCGATCGTCGCGTTCGTCATCACGATAGCCTCCGTGGTGACCAGCTTGTTCCTGTCGCGCTGAGGGTGTGCGAGAGACTGCAACCCGTGCGTACAGGTGCAAACCGTGCGCGCGGGTGCAAGCGATGCACAGCGGACTCCGGTGCCCTCCGCATCGCAAAGCGGCCGGTCGGGGTTTTCTCGAGCGCAACGACTCGGCCGAGCTATTGCTAAGAGGAGCGGCAACTTCGCGCATGTCCAAGGAAACTCGGTTCGAGGAGCTCAAACGCTACGTCGCGTTCACGGACGACGATGCACTCGCCTTAGCATCCTTCGGGCCCGTCGCAGCACCGGAGTTCCCTCGCATCGTGCGCGAATTCTACGATCGCGTTCGCGAACACGAAGAAGCGCACTCCGTGCTCGCGGGCGAGGAACAAGTCGCGCGTCTGCAACGCCTACTCGTCGCGTGGTTGCACCGCGTCTGCTCCGGCCAGTACGACGAGGCGTACTTCGAGGCCACGACGAGGATCGGCCGCGTGCACGTGAAGGTCGGCTTGCCGCAGCGCTACGTCTTCACGACGATGGCCCTCTTTCGCATCGAACTCGCACGCCTCGCAGACGAGCGCATGGCCGACCGCGCCCGGGCGACGCGCGAGGCGCTGACCCGCATCCTCGATCTCGAGCTCGCGATCATGCTCGAGGCGTACCACGACGACTTCGTGGCACGGGTTCAGCGCATCGAGCAGCTCGAGAGAGAGCAATTGAACCGAACGCTCGCCCGCGCCGAGCATCGCTACGTGAACGCCGTCGAGCTGGCCCCCGCGCTCATCGTCGGACTCGACGCGCACGGCGACATTCGCCTCTTCAATCGCGGCGCGGAGCTCGTCACCGGTTTCCGGCGCGACGAAGTGTTCGGCAAGCCGTTCGTGGAGACCCTTCTCCAAGAAAGCCTCGCATCGGTCGATGGCCCTCTCGTGCGCGACCTGCTCGCGGGCAACGCCACGGACGAACCCGGGCGCGCGTCGCTTCGAACGCTCGTTCGCACTCGCAGCGGTAAATTCCGTGAAGTCCGTATGGAGCTCGCCTACGCGCCCGCCAAGGGAGACGACGACGTCGCGCTCTTCGTCGTCGGAGCGGACACAACGGAAGAGAGTGCGCTCTCGGAGCGCACGCATCAGGCCAGAAAGATCGCGACCCTGGGGACGTTGGCCACGGGCCTGGCGCATGAGATCCGCAATCCCCTGAACGGTGCGCAGCTCCATGTGGCCTTCCTCAACCGCGCGCTCGGTCGTGCGCGGGCGCCGAGCGAAGTGATGGAAGCCGTTCAAGTGGTGGGCGACGAGATCGGGCGACTCGCCAATTTGGTCACGGAATTTCTCGACTTTGCGCGCCCCGCGCCCGCCCAGCTCAAGACGATTTCGACCTTCGCGCTTTGCGAAAACGCCGCGCGCGACGTCGTACAACGGGCCGAGAGCGCCGGCGTCACCCTCGAGCGAGAGCTGCCCACGCGCGACATCGAATTTCGCGCCGATGGTAGCAAGATCGAACAGATGCTCTCGAATCTGCTCGACAACGCCCTCGATGCAGCCGCGCTGTTGCAGGGGGACGGCAGAGTCATTTTGCGCGTGCGCCGGCAGCCGGGTCACGTCGTCTTCGAGGTGGAGGACAATGGCATCGGCCTGGCCCATCCCGAGGATCCGATTTTCGATCCGTTCTTCTCCACAAAACCGAAGGGGACTGGCCTCGGCCTTGCGATTGCGCATCGCATCGCGCTCGATCATCAAGGTACCATCACGTTCCACGGGCAGCCGGGCCGCACGATCTTTCGGGTGGCGCTTCCGCTCGACGTCTCCTGAAAGAGGACGATATGGCGAATCGCAAAGCGCGCGTACTCGTAGTCGACGATGAAGCCAGTGCACGGGCAGGCCTCGAGAAGCTGCTCAAACAAGATGGCTACGCCGTGGACGTGGCCGAGGACGGCGAGAAGGCTCTTGCCCTCGCAACCGAGAGTCCGCCAGACGTCGTCGTGACCGATCTGAAAATGCCTCGAATGGACGGCATCGAGCTCCTGGGAAAGCTGCACGCGCAGGACGGGAACCTTCCCGTCATCGTGGCCACGGCGTTCGGCGACGTAACCACGGCTGTCACGGCGATGCGAGCTGGCGCAGAGGACTTCGTCACCAAACCCATCGAGTTCGACGCGTTGCTCGTCGTGCTCGAGAGAGCCCTCGAGCGGCGCGAACTACGCGTCGAAGCCGAAAATCTCCGAAGGCAGCTCAGGGAACGCGATGGCGAAGGTTTGCAGGGGCTCATTGGCACCAGCGGCCCGATGCAAAAGGTCTATCGCGTCGCGCGGCAAGTGGCCGGCTCCCGCGCGACCGTGCTGGTCACGGGCGAGAGCGGCACCGGCAAGGGCGAAATTGCGCGCGCCATTCACGCACTCAGTCCGCGCGCGAAGCAGCCATTCATCTCGCTGCACTGTGCGGCGCTGGCGGAGTCGCTGCTCGAGAGCGAGCTTTTCGGGCACGAAAAGGGCTCCTTTACGGGCGCGGACAAGCGGCGTCTCGGGCGCTTCGAGCAAGCCCACGGCGGAACGTTGTTTCTCGACGAGATCGGCGACATCTCCCAGCTCACCCAGGTCAAGCTGCTGCGCGTTCTGCAGGAGCGGACGTTCGAGCGGGTCGGAGGTAACGAACCGATCAAGGTCGACGTGCGGGTGATCGCCGCCACCAATCGCGACCTGGCCGACGATGTCAGCGCGGGCCGCTTTCGTGAAGACCTCTACTACCGTCTCAATGTGGTTCACATCGAGATGCCGCCCCTCCGTTTGCGCGGCGCGGACGTGATCGTTCTCGCGAATCATTTCTTGCAGCGCTTTGCGCAAGAGAATCACAAGCGCATCGAGGGGTTCTCCGAGACGGCGCGCGCGAAGATCCTCGGCTTTCGCTGGCCGGGAAACGTTCGCGCACTCGAAAATGCGATCGAACGCGCCGTCGTGCTCTGCGAAGGTGCCGTCATCGACGCAGACGACCTTCCCTTCGAGGCCGTCCCGGAGATTCAAGGCTCGCTTCGCATTCCGGGGGCGACGATGGCGGAGATCGAGCGCTACTCGATTCTCAAAACCTTGGAAGCGGTGGACGGCTCGACGGCCCGGGCCGCCGACCTTCTGGATATCAGTGTGCGCACGATTCAATACCGACTGAACGAATACGGTCTCGGCAAATTGCATCGTTGAGCCACGCGAACGCCGCGGCGCGTTTGGTTACACGTGCAGCGTGAGAATTTCGTCGAGCGCAGCCTCGAGCTCGGCCACTTTCACGGGCTTGGTGAGATATCGGTAGAAGCCGGCCTGTTCGCCTTGCTGGCGATCCCGCTCGGAGGCCGCCGCGGTGAGCGCGATGACGGGGATGCTTCTCGTGTCCGACGAGGCGCGAAGGATACCGAGTGCCTCGATACCGCTCATTCCCGGAAGATTGATGTCCATGATGATGACGCGCGGCTTGCGCTCGTGCGCGAGCACCAATCCGATTTCGGCCGTGGCCGCGGTAATCAACTCGATCCCCTCGAAGACGTCGAGGAGATCCTCGATGAACGCGATGTTGGCCGGATTGTCCTCGATATACAGAACGAGCGATCGGACATCTCGGTCGAAATACCGCGCACCGACGCGGCGCGAAGCGGGCAAGTTGCTCTCGGACGCGCCCAAAACGTGGACGGGCATTTCGACCCAGAAGACCGATCCCCGCCCGAGAACGCTGACGAAGCCGACGCTCCCGCCCATCAATTCCGCCAGCCTCTTGGAGATGGCGAGACCGATGCCCGTGCCCTCGATGGGGCCCGTCTCCTGCCCTGCGCGCTGAAACGGCTGAAAGAGCTTGTCCTGCTTGTCGGCGGCAATACCGATTCCGGTATCGGCGACGCTGACACGCACGGTGTCGGTGCCGCGGCGTGAGATGGCGAACGTCACGCTTCCGTTCGGCTTGTTGTACTTGATGGCGTTCGAGCCGTAGTTCATGAGGATCTGCGCAAAGCGCGTTCGGTCGCTCGCGATCATGGGCACTTCTTCGGGGATACGGCCCACGTCGAGCTGGACGCCCGCGCGTGTGGCGGTCGGTTCGAGGCTGCTCGTCACACTTCGAAGTACGTCGACGACATTGACGGGTTCGGTCGTAATCGAAACACGACCCGCCTCGACCCGCGAGAGATCCAAAATGTCGTCGATGAGATGGAGCAGGTGCTCCCCGCTCTTGAGGACCTGCTCGATCCGGTCCTGTTGCCGTATGGAAAGGACTTCTTTCCTATCGCGCTGCATGAGTTGCGCGAACCCCAAAATGGCATTGAGCGGGGTGCGGAGCTCGTGGCTCATCGAGGAGAGGAATTCGCTCTTCGCCGCGCTCCCCGCCTCGGCGGCAATGCGCGTCGCGCGCAGCTCCTCTTCGATCTTCTTACGTTCGGAGATGTCGCGGATGGCGGCCGATACGAACATTCCCTCGTCGGTGCGGAGCGGGCTGAGACTGACTTCGATGGGGATCTCCGTGCCGTCTTTGTGGCGCCCGAATAGCTCGAGGCCCGATCCCATGGGGCGCGCCGTGGGCGAAGAAAAAAAGCGCCCCACATGCCCGCCGTGCACCGTGCGGGAACGCGAAGGGATCAGCATCTCGAGCGACCGCCCAAGCAATTCCGAGCGGGCGTAACCAAAAAGTTTCTCCGTCTGCAGATTGACGAAATCGATGCTCCCATCTGGGACCACCACCACCATGGCATCGGGCGCGGTATCGAGCAGCTGGTGATAGCGCTCGCCCCCAGGCTTATCCTTCATCGGGCAACCTCACGCAGAAGACGGCTCCAGGAGACCCGTCTTCGACCCAGATGTCCCCTTTGTGGGCTTCCACGGCGACCTGGCAGAATGCCAGACCGAGTCCGCGTCCTGCGTCGGTGCGGGGACGCCCCTCACCGTCGACTTGCACGAAGGCCTCGAAGATGCGCGCGCGCATCTCGGGCGCGACCCCCGGTCCCGCATCGGCAACGCGCAATTCGACACCGCCGGGACGAGTGCGCGACCGCACCTCGACGCGGGTGCGCGGCGGTGCGTGACGGATCGCGTTTTCGACCAAGTTGATGAGCATCCGGCGTAGGAGGTCGAGGTCCGCGCGAAGCGTGGTGACTCCGAGGAAGGCCTCGAGCGTCACGTCATTGGGCTGGGCGATCGCCTGAAGCTCGTCCAGGACTTCGTTCACGAGCGAACGGAGGTCGACCCTCGTGGGGTGCGCGGAGAGCTTCCCTTCGTCGGATTTGCTCAGGTCGAGCAGGTTCAAGATCATGCGATGGAGCTGCCGCGCCTGGGTGCGAATCTGCAATACCGACGGGCGTACGCTATCGGGAAGATGGGTATCGCGAAGCAGGAGTTGTGCGTGTAGATCCATGGCGTTGACGGGATTCTTGAGATCGTGAACCAGAAATGCGGTCAAGCGCTCCTTTTGGAGTTGAAGGCGCTGGAGATCGTCCCTCTGCCGTTTCAATAGTTCGTAGTGTTCACGGAGCTCTCCGCGGACCCGGCGCAGTTTGAGTGCAGTCTGCACGCGAACCACGAGCTCGGTGGGGCGCAGGGGCTTGGTCAGAAAGTCGTCCCCCCCGGCGCGAAGCGCGCGATCGAACGTGTCGACGTCCCGCAGGGCGGTGAAGAACAGGACGGGAATATCGACGCCACCGGGCAGCGAGCGAATGCGCTCACAAACGGCAAAACCATCGACCACGGGCATTCGGACATCGAGAAGAACACAATCGGGGTGCTCGCGCTCGAACGCCGCGATCCCCTCGGCGCCGCCTTCGGCGAGAACGACTCGGTGCCCTTCACCTTCGAGCGTACTCTTGGCGAGCGCACGATTCGCTTCGTTGTCGTCCACCACGAGGACGCTCGACGCGCGCTCAGCCTCGACGTTTTCAGACATCGCGCAAATTCCCCCTTACTCGAATGTCACCCGCGCGGTTTTCGCCGTCACGCAAACCCTGCGTGGCGCGCGCACGAACGGCTTCAACGACCGGCGCGCAACGGTTCGTCGTCGCCGTGCATGCGCAGTACGACACCGTCATGAACGAACCGCGCTTGCCACCCGTTGGACACATTCTTGCTTTTTTGATTCCTATGACTCGAAGGGAACGAAGCCCCCGCAAGAGGAATGTTACGCCTTCGGTGCAATCAGGATCCGAAAATAAACCGGCGCTCCTCTCGCATGTTTCGCGTCACGCGATCGCCCGGCATATGACCCGGTCGCCACATTCTGTTGCTCACGATCAGAGCCTGCAAGCCGCCTACGACGTGATGCGCCGTTACGGGATCCGTTACCTTCCGGTACTCGAGGCCGGAAAGCTGGCGGGCATCCTTTCGCAACGGGATATCAACCTGGTCGAATCGATCCCCGGGATCGACCCGCGTCGGACGCGCGTCGCCGAGGCCATGTCGCAGGAAATCTACTGCGTTCACCCCGACGCGCGCGTGGAGGAAGTGGCGCTCGATATGGCGGAACACAAGTACGGGTGCGCGGTGGTGATGGCCGGAAGCCGCGTGCTCGGCATCTTCACCACGACGGACGCGCTCCGCGCGCTCTCGAAGCTGCGCGTCGACCTCGAGCCTCCTTCGCGCTGAGAGCCGCCGGGTCCGCGAGGGCGACGTAGACACCTAGGGGCGCGACGCAGGTCGTGCATCGCCGCGCACGCTGTGCGCAGAGCGAGACGCGGATGCAGGGTTTCCGCGGGCCTTCGATGGCAGGCGGTTTGCTCTGCAAAGTAGCGAAAGTCCCCACACTTTGGAGGCGCCGATGTCCTTTTCACTGCGCCGCGAGAGGGCCTCTCGATGAGCGCGCACCCCATTCGCGTGCTCTGCATCGAGGACAATCCAGGCGACGTCACGCTCGTCAAATTGGCTCTGGCGGAGACAGGAAGCTCTTTCATCATCGAATGGGAGGACCGGCTCTCTCGCGGACTGTCGCGCCTCGCGCGCAACCGAGAGATCGACGCCGTACTCCTCGATCTCGGACTACCTGACAGCCGCGGGCTCGAGACGCTCGTTCGAACACAGACCGAAGCGCCGTGGGCCCCCATCGTCGTGCTCACGAACCTCGACGACGATCCCTCGG
>Ga0193753_10001866_pt1 | contig 17380 bp, 18 predicted proteins | sample H1c2metaG_FD_144925 | JGI IMG/M metagenome (GOLD analysis project Ga0193753, IMG submission 144925) | Soil microbial communities from a riparian zone of the East river system, Colorado, United States - H1c2 | ecosystem: Environmental > Terrestrial > Soil > Riparian zone | place: USA: East...
CGGAGCAGTCAGGGCCGCGTCTTCGCGCTCGCAAGCGCGGGTCTTCCCGCGCGCCCGGCCTTGACGGCGAGAACGTGCGACCTGAGGTCGCTTTGAATCTTTGTTTTACGGAGGTAGCAATGCCGACTGGATAAAACCGGCTGTTCCATCAGCCGCCCCTACCCGGACATGCGGAGCTGGTAACGGCTCGGTGTGAAGCTCCGGGGACAACGCCGCCGCCGGTTATCCGGTATGCCGCGCCGCGAGGCAAGGCGGAATCTGCGAGCACGAATGGGGAGAGGAGCAAGGGGTGGATGGGTACGACCAGCGCATCGTACGTGCTGACAATCGGACCGGAGATTTACGTCTCACCGAATGATCAGACGTCAGATCCGAATACCGTTACCGTGCGCACTCTTGCGCAGGGCGAGGCCTTCACTATTCCGCCTGGTCAGTTTGCGTTTCTGCTTACCGAAGAGAGCGTATCCGTGCCGGCAAATGCGCTGGCGTTCATTTCGATTCGCGCCAAAACCAAGTTCCGCGGCTTGGTGAACGTATCGGGATTTCATGTGGATCCTGGGTTTGTTGGCCAACTGACCTTTGCCGTTTTCAACGCAGGACCCGTGCCCGTCCACCTGAAACGTGGTCAGGGAATATTCCTCATCTGGTATGCGAGCCTCGATCGCACATCAACAATGATCAAGAAGGGACCGCCTGTGAAGGGCATCGATCCTGACATCATCAGTGGTGTTGCTGGTGAGCTTCAGTCATTCGCCGGCTTGTCGAAGAAAATCAAGGATGTCGACAAGGACCTTGGAAACCGCGTTCACGCGATTGAGAAAGAGCAAGGCTACTTTCGCGTGATTGCGGGAATAGCTGTGGCTGTGTTGCTGACAGTAGTAGGAAGCTGGATCAAGGATTGGTTGAATTCCCCGGCGCCGCAGGCGCTTCCGCCGAGTTTAACCTCAACATCGTCGACGCCCACTTCCTCCGGTGCCCCAATTCAAGCGCCGTCAACACTAACGCCGCCAAATTCGGTAGCCGCCCCAGCTCCGTCGGCTTCAGGCCCCGCGAGTACGGCAGTCCAGCCACCTTCACAGCCAACTCCACCAAATTTGGGTTCCCAAACTAAGCCGCCAGATTCGACTTTGCCGCGACGATAGCCAGCGTAGATGGCGTGCGGTGTTGCAGCTATTGGTTGCACAGCACTGGCACGCGTTAGCACTCCCGGAGTCCTCCTTCACTGCGCAAACTGGTGCGCCCTACAAGGTTAGGCAGTAGCGCGCTTTAGCGGATCGTTTGAGTCCCCAGTGAGTCCCCAGGGAATATCGGCGCGTCGGCTTAACGAGGGAGGGCGGCGTAAGCTATTGTTGTTATTGGTCGGGGTGACAGGATTTGAACCTGCGACCTATACGTCCCGAATGCGACCTAGGACCCCAAGTAACTATCGGTGAATGCGCTAGTTTGCGCATAAGCGGTTGATCTGACGAGCCTTATGACTACGCCAGTATAAGCCTGTCTACGCCTGAGTTGCTCGGAATTTCGCATCAATTGAGGCCCTAGTGAGGCCCCGGCATGATTGCAGCCGGAGGGAAATTTCGATGCACGCCAAGCTCACGCAAGCACTGATGAAGAACCTGCCGATCAGTTCAGGCGATATCGTGGACACGCAATTGCCCGGCTTCAAGCTGCGCGTGCGGTCCACGGGTGCCAAGACCTGGGTATTCCGGTATCGCCTGAATAATGGGCCGCAGCAGCGCCTGAGACTGGGGACGTATCCGGCGGTGACCGCCGACCAAGCCCGAAAGCTCGCCCTGGCAGCTGCCGCAGATGTTGCCCGGGGTATCGATGTCGCCGCCAAGAGAAAGGGCGAGAGGCAGGAACAGGCCCGGCGGCGCGCGAACACGCTGAGTGTCTTCCTCGAGGATCGATACGGCCCCTGGGCGCAAACACATCTGCAAACCGGAAAAGTTCAAGTGAGGCGAATCGAGGCGGATTTTCCCGATTGGCTGGAAAAGCCAATGCATACGCTCGATGTCGCGACAGTCGAGCGTTGGCGAGCGGGCCGGATCGAAATCGGCAATGAACCCGTCACTGTCAACCGTAAGCTGCAGCGCGTCCATGCGGTCCTTGCGAAGGCTGTCGAGTGGAAGGTGATTGATCGACATCCGTTCGCCGGCATCAAGCCTTTGCGCCACGACAAGACGGGTCGCGTGCGTTACCTGGAGGAAACGGAGGAGCAGCAGCTTCGCGACGCGCTGATTGCGCGCGAAGACCAATTCCGCGCTGAGCGAGATCGATTCAACGACTGGCGACGAGTTCGTCATCTCCGGCGGCTACCGCGGCACGTGAGCCAGTACGTTGACCACTTGCGGCCGATCGTGCTTGTGGCGCTCAACACGGGGCTGCGGCGTGGAGAGCTGTTCCACCTGAAGTGGAACGACGTGAACTTGAAGACCAAGTGGGTCGTCGTCACTGGCAAAACGTCAAAAACCAAGCAGACGCGCAAAGTGCCGCTCAACATTGAGGCGGCCACAGTGCTCGAAAAATGGCGGGAGCAGTGTGGGAGGTCCGGGGTATCCGACTACGTGTTCCCGGGAGAGCAGGGCAACAAGCTGACCACGATCACCACCGCGTGGCGCTCGCTGCGGACCAAGGCGAACTTGCCGGACTTCAACTTCCATGACCTTCGGCATCACTTCGCGAGCCGCCTGGTACAGTCGGGGGTGGACCTGAACTCAGTCCGTGAACTGCTTGGTCACGCGGACATCAAGATGGTCCTGCGCTATGCGCATTTGGCGCCCGGCGGTCTTGCTATTGCTGTGGAGAAAGTCGCGAGGATCGCACCGCAACCTGCTGCGGCGTAGTGCTCCTTGACGTATATACCCAAATAGGTATAATTCCAATGTCGAATCCGTCTGATCGAAAGCCACTCTACTGGGAGGGCTCGTCCAAGAAAGACTTCAAGGAATTTCCTGTGGGAGTTCAGAAGGATTTGGGCGTCGCGTTGTTTCTCGTGCAGCTGGGCGAGACGCCGCCATCGGCAAAACTCTGGAAGGGGCTCGGATCAGGTGTCAACGAACTGGTCGAGGATGGTACTGGTGGTACCTACCGAGCCGTGTACACGGTAAAGATTCGAGATGCAGTGCATGTGCTCCATGCATTCCAAAAGAAGTCCAAGTCCGGAATTGGTACACCGAAACCAGACGTGGACCTGATTGAGAAAAGACTGAAAGCAGTTGTCGCGCGATACCGATCTGAATAGGAGCCCGCATGAATCGACGAGGCAAGGCTGGGCGAAAGACTGGCGGCACGGAAAATGTGCTTGTCGATCTTGGTTTTGACGATGCTGAGGAGCTTTCTGCACGGACTACACTCGCCCTGAAAATCAACAAGCTCCTCGAGGAGAAGGGGCTGACCCAAGCTGATGCATCGCGGCTGATTGGAATGCCTCAGCCGAAGATCTCGGCGATCCATAACTACAAGCTTCAAGGCATCTCACTAGAGCGGCTGATGTATGCCCTGACGGCGCTTGGGCAACACGTGGAGATATCTGTCACTCCAGGAACGAAGCGTAACGCCGCTCGTATCAGTGTTGCGGCCTGACAAAGCGGTCCGAGTTTCACATGAGCATTCTGAGTAGACGCTGCATCAACCAGCGAAGGTTCTCAATGTGTCGCACCCCGCTCATGATTGGCTTGGAAACAAAGATCGCGAAGTGGGCAAGAGCCTTATAGTTCTGCTAATCCGAGGCGCACGCGTGTCTCTGTGGCCACTGAAATTGGTTCAACTGCTCAAGTTCTTCCAGCCTCAGACTTCGGTTTGCGATCCGACAGGAAATGGCCTGAATCGAATCAGATGAAACCTGCCACTCTGATAGCGACCGAGCGCTCAGAACATATAACTTTTCCCCCGTCACGTCGAACGACAGATCCGACACAAGTGTATCTAGGCCCACCGAAAAGGAGCCTAGATCGCGCCACGTCTCGGTGTCCCAAAGCCTAATTGATCCATCATCGGCGGCGGAAACCAACATGGTCCCGTCCGGAGACAATTCGAGCTCAGCAATGCTACCGGCATGCCGTTCCGGGAGCACCCGAAGAATGTTCAGCTTTGACAGATCCACAACACGGATATTTCGATCACCAGCACCACTGCCGAGGATTACCTCCTTTTGGCTACGTGAGAATTCAATCGCGAACACAGGCCCATTGGCGATCTTACGCATAGCGGGCTCGCTGGAGTTTTCCACGATTTTCCAATGCAGTACTTCACCATCTAAAGTGCCGGCAACAAGATGATGATCGTCCGGAGTGAATTTTACTGAAGAAACGAAGCCATTCAGCGGGCGCAGCCACATTGGTGTGGTAGGTTTCTTAGTATCCCAAACCATGAGCATGAGCGGCTGACGAGTGACGCCCGCGACATATCGGCCGGAGTTCGAAACAGCAAGCATATCGACCAAAGCGAGTTTCTCCCCGCTCACGGCCAAACGATGGCTGCCGGTCTTACCTCCGCTGCGCCACTCGACCCGTCCGTCTCCAAAGCTTAACACAACACCATCGCCGCCTTCCTGGACCGCGATTGCCATCAGACCTTCAGCAGGTTCGACCGACGCAGTTCCGCGATTGGATATCCGTGCTACCGCAAGCTGATGCGTGGGCTGACTGAAGTAATCGATACTGCCGCTACCGTTGCGCCTCAGTCGCCATGTCATATCATCTATTTTCTGGCTCCAAGAGAATAGCGGGTGTGCGCGTTCGAGATCCCACATGATCACCTCTCCACCCACGCCACCTGTGACGCACCGCTTCGAGGTTGATTGACAGCGCACTGCAAGCGCGGAGAGTCTATGTCCCCTCCAAGACGAATCATCTTCCTCCTCACCGCTGTCAGCACTAACGACTCGAATGTCGCCAGCGCGGGTTGTGGCAATGATACGGTCGTGCTCATCGACGTCGGCAGCTACCGGCGAAAATGGAAGAGTGAAGCGCCGGTCATCCGTGAATTGTTTTCCTGATCGACTCCACCATACAAGAAGACCCGTGCGGTCGAGTGTCAGGAGATGAGTGCCATCTCCGCTACTTCGCAATAGGACTACCTCACTACGATGAGGCCGGGAGCGGAACGTGACAGGCTGCCGGTCCGATAGTTGGTACGCTTCCAGCTGACCACTTGGACCAGCGGCGACGACTGTCATGTCCTTTTCAAGGATTGAGACACGTGCTATGGACGGAAGAGTTGAGCCTATCTGCATCTGCAGTGAGTTGTTGTTGAGATCGATAACGAATATGCGGCCGACGAAATCCCCGGCCACCGCTTTACGAACCTTCAGCGATGTGTCTACTGCTGTGACCGGTCGTTCACCTTGAGTCTTTCCGAATTCAGGATCGACGCCTTCCCAATTCGTCGACACCTTGTAGGTATACTGGCTTGGCATAGGCCATCCAGGTATCACTGTTGAGACGACATCAGTTGTGTTCCAAAGGCGAAGTCCGCCCCATTCATATCCGATGAGCAAACGATTCTTGTCGACGAACTCGATTGAGTGAACTCTGTTTGTGGACTGAATGGGGAGCGATGGCGGCGGAAGTGAAATAGGCGAATCGGTGGGCTTATCCGTAGTCCAAAGGTAAACGGTCGCACCCTCGCCGGCAGCCGCGATCAGTTTTGCATCGGGAGATATTGAGACCGCGCGAACGCCTGGATGGGCCCCGTGCAGGTACCGCTCGATGTGATGGAACTTCGACAATAGCGAAAGCAGCGCACCTCGAGAGTCGAGGCTCGGCTTGACTTGAGACGCGAGGTCAGCGAGCAGCAGGGCGCGATCGCCCTCCGACTCGCCGAGCGCACGGGTGATGAGTTCGCGAGATTGCGCGGTACGAGTCTGATTTATCGCAATCACAGACAGTAGTGCCAGTGCCGCTGTAACAGCCAGAGATATGAACGTGAACCGCCAGGCGCGTTTGGATGAAGCTAGTGCAGACGCCGTAAGGAATCGTGCGACTTCGGGGGCGGTCGTGAGGGCCGGTGCGTCACGTAGCAAGACTTGCGCATCACGAAGTTCACGCCCTTTCATTAGCAGGCCGCTGTCGTTAGTCGCGTGCCAGCGAAAGGCTTCGCGGCGGAGTAAATAAGGCGTAAGTTGCGGCAGGCCGCGAGCCGGATCGGATGCTTCCCCTGTCAATGCCTGTCGAAGTTTGATCAGGCTTTCTCCCGAGGGTGGTCCCTCCGGAAAGTGCACCCAGTTGAGCTTACCGAATACCGCGCCTTGACCCAGCCGCTGACTGTCTTCCGGTCGAATTTCTTCGATGACGACCGGTATCAAGCGGAAATTCGGATCGCGATTGAAGCGTTCGAGCGCCTTCTCTGCCTCCCATAAATGCGTCGGTCCCCAGCCCTGGCGGCCAAGGAAAATTGCACAGCCCTTGCTGGAGAGTAAGGCTTGCTCGATCCAGGGGATGAAGTCCTCGCCAACTGGAACCGCGTATGCGTCGAGGAAGTGTCTTATTCCGAACTCGATCTCTAGGGCTTCTGCCACATCGCGTACGAACTCACGATCGTGTCGATTGTGAGAAAGAAAAATATCGCAGACAGCTGGCTCGCCGGAATGCAAAGCATCTTGTGCGCTTTGCATCATAACCTTATGTTCGTTGCCCACGCGTCTTGTTCAAGTCGAAGCACGCCAATCTGTTGCATGAAAACCGTCTAGAAATCTAGAGCGCACGTCGATGAAGGTATCCTGTGCGACATTCGAGCCACGTTCTGCCATTTCGGATATTGCGGGAACATCATCTAATGGAATAACGGCTGACGTTTGTTGATTGACTCTGAGGTGACGTGCAGAGCCGAGCAAACTGGTCGCAAGGACTCCTGCTGCATGTTCCTGTGCGGCGAAGAAGAGATCTGCGCTCACAGGTGCGAAGCCCAGTTTCCCTTCTCCGAGTACGGCGGTGAAGTCAGTCTCGTTACTCAGTGTTCCGATGCTCAGCAGATCAATACGGTCCAGTGGTACGTTCAGATGTCGAACTGCTTCGGCGATCGCAGGAAGTACCGGATTGTTCGCCCAGATGCCTCCGTCGAGAAATTTCAGAGTACTGACAGGATGATCGTAAGTTGCCTCGTCGAAATATGTTGGTGCGGCGGAAGAGGCGAGTGCCGCGTCAACCGCCGTCATGTCCGCAAATGCGGACCGGTCCGGACTGTGAGCAGTAATGATTGACTCAGACTGTCCGTGTGTCGCTCGGACTGTCGGGATAACTAACCGACAACGTGCATTATTGCTCAGCTTCTTGTCACCGAACACTTGCCCAAGGACCTCTCGCAAAGTTTCTGATTCATGCTTCGATTTTAGCCAGTGTCGAAGTTTGCGATTCTTAGGAAAAATTTTAGGGCCACATTTACGATAGAATTCAAGCATCCTCAATGGAGGTAGTCCAAGGGCGAGTCCGATCGCGAGAATCGCTCCGGTGGAAGTGCCTGCGACGAGATCGAAGTGATCGACAAGATGATTGTTGCCGCCACTCTTTAGCATGTCATCCCACTTTGCAAGGACCGCAGCTGTGAAGGTGCCGCGGATTCCCCCGCCATCGAGGGCAAGGATGCGAAACAATCGCCCACTCCTTACGCTTTCGCGACGCAGCGGAAGGAGGCTTATCTGGGCAATGATTCTGTTGATCAGAGCGTTCACATCTGTGCATGCAGACAGCTCACGGTTGGCGTCCACGTTGAGACCATTCCTTAGGCGAGCGAACACGTTGTCGTGCTCACGTAAGTACTCGGCGACCGCGCCTCCGAACGACTCCACAATAAAACCAGGTTTTCCAAGCTTCAGAGTTTCCTCGAGTTCCTGGGGGACACCCGCGTCTGGTCCTTTCGAGTCCCAGTGGCGTCCAGAAATGGCCACAACTACATCGCATCGGTCCGCCATCCACTCCCGCATGGGTACAAGGCTCTGTTCGGGTCGATCAGGATGTGACGGAATCAGTTTCACCGCGCAGTAGGTCCGCTGATCATCTAGGTCGCGGAGATCCTGCGAAGTGAGTACGGACTGACGAGGGCGCACGAGGACGGTCGAATGCCTATTACCTCCGGCCATAACAAATGACTGAGCGGCTGAGCGAAAGGAACTGATGAGCGTAGGGTGCCCTCCGTGGATCACAGTGCCGCCGTCACGCAGGACGCGCCGAGCAAATAGCTCAACGAATGATTGTATGCCGTGTGCTTGCTCAGCGGTCGCGTCGTCGTGTACACACCCCGAGAGGTGGATACGAATCCCTGCGAGCGCATGCAGCGTCATAGTCGTTCCTTCTGAGTGGCGTGGTCGCGAACTGAAGTGATGTAATCGAGATTTGACGTTCCAGCTTCTTCACGACTGTGCTAGCGATATTTCGCTTGTTCAATTGCGGAACTCACCCAGCTTTGAAGATTGCGAGAAACGTCGCCATATGCATCCCAACTGGTCGGGTCGTGGCAAGTGACGTACGTCGACATCGGCGTCGTGCCGACGTTCCAACGATCAAATGGATTTGCCCCTTTTGCGCATATCCCACTGCGAGGGCACTTCAGATTGTGAATATGCACGCCTAAGAGGCCCTTCTTAAGCTCCCACGCGCGCTTGACCTCGTACTGAACCCAAGGGCGTGCTGCGGTCTGCGACCCGATGAGCACGACGACGCAACGTTTGTACTTCATATTTTCATCGATCCAACTCTCGATCGCCGCGTCGCCTCGACGCTTTACAGTCTCCCAATCATTGGGAGAAACAGGCTCATCCCCGTCGATCGCACCCATGTTACGGATTTGCTGCACACGGAATACGTCGCTGTCGAAATGGAAGCTATAAAAAACGGGCTCGCGAGCCATGTTGAACCTAGTGAATAGTCTTAGGGGAGAAGCGAAAGCCGGCGCGGCTCATCCGGCCGGATGTCCAGTTCGGTATGGAAAATACGCGCGAAATTTAGGTCGGGTTGCTGGTCAGGTCTCCACATGCCGAGGCGCTCTGCCAACAGACGTGCGGCACCACCGCTGCCTGCGACAGAGACAACACGGCCATTCGGATGGTGTGATCTGAAGAGGTCATATTCGGTGAGTACGCCCTCCATCCCACCGATGAACACCGCCGCATTTAGATCGGTTCGGGAGAGCATATCCTCGCGCATACGTTCCAAGCTCTTCTCGCGGTCGTTCGGTATGGCCCCGATCTTCATCACGTTCTCGAAGTGAACGTTTTCAGTAGGAAAATCGGCCTCAAAAAATCGGCTCTGATAGAGGGCTACTGTCCGGGAGTATTCCACACCGAGTTCCTGGCAGGTGGCCCACACCATCGGGGTTATGGCGGGATGACCACCCCAAACCAGCAGGCGCCGCCCGAGCACGGCGATTAGGAACTCCCGAACGGCGCACTGAATGAGGAACGGATCTGCGCTTTTGTGAAAGTCGCCTCGATCGGGGCGGGGCACACTGGCCGATAGGAATACCGCGTTCATCGAGCGTTCCAGCCCCCAAACTGCCACGCAGCCTCATGCGCCTTGATCAGCCGGATTTGAGGAATGCGACCACTGAGCCAGCTGAGATGACCAAGGTGCCTGTCGTGCAAGCCAACAGAGTCAAACAACACTGCGGACTCGGTGTCACGCGCTTGCTCGGCCGCCTCATGCAGGGTCACGGAGGTGGGATTTCCGATCGTGGGGAACACGACAAGGGGGGTGCCCATGGGTAAGCGAATATAAATGCCTTTGTGGGGTCCCACGCCCTCGAAGCTGCCCCCGACTCGCTCAATTGCAATCTGAAGTCCACTCACGAGATTCAAGTGACGTACAGCAATGCTCTTGCTACGTTGCGCTTCGAGTTCGTAACAAATCCGTTCAAGGGCGGCCTCTGTCATACGACCTGTCGCTGGTTCGATATCGGGGCCCGCCAGATCAAGCTGCCCAGCAGTGACGGCTCGCGGAGACACAACACACCCAGGCCAGCCGACGCGCAGAATAGCAATGCCTTTAGCCTGCGCGCGGCCAAATTCTGCTTCAGCCCAACGGCTGCCAAAGTAGCCTGGCGTATCAAGCATAACCAACACGTCGCAGTCACAGAGGCGGTGCCAGAGAAGATTCTGAAAATCCTCCCCTGGGGCGATCCCGTGGGTATCCAGGAAGACGTCGAACAGTCGCGCGGATAGGGCATCGAACAATTGCAATGCTGCCGCACGAGATTCCTCGCGGCGGTAGCTGACAAATACGCGACGTTGGCGCGGCAACAATCCTGCACACTCTAGCAAAGCGGATGCGATGCGGCGTGGTCCGTCGCTTAGGTAGCTTAGTCCGTTCAGCGGTCGCAGTAGCGCCGGAATTTCAACTTGGAAGTTCTCGGAACGTGAGGCAACCGGAATGATCGGAACTGCATCGCGCAGCAACCGGGCGAGGCCAGCATCCGATGCCCCCGGCGCTCCAGCGAAAAGCGCGGCAGCGGATCGTGTCTGGGAGGGGGCGAAGGCGGAGGGCATGACATGCCATGCAACATCGCTGCCCAGTGTGAGACGGAAGGGTGCGATGAGTTCGGCGAGTTGGGTCCCAATCTCGTCGATCTGCAGTTGAGACGCGGTGCCAAGCAACGCGAGTTCATACAATGCGGGCATTCCATTCCTCGCGAGTCATGATGAGGCCACGAGCGGACGTTCCTTGCGCGGCGCTGAATCTATCCACTTTGCAATGTTCGTGCGACCTGCGTCGTTGACCCAATCGTAAATTGGAACGTTCAAAAGCGTTGCAATTGAAGATCCAAAAAAACCGCCGATAGATACTTGGGCAAAGGGATTCGGTCCGCGCCACCAGAGGGCGTTACCCTTGGTGTCCTTCACATTGTCGAGCCGGACTCCGAGCAGGCGGTTACCGCGTTCATAGCTCTGCTGAATCTCGTATTGAACGTATGGTCGGTTTGCCGTCTCGGCCCCGATCAACACTACGCTGGCTGAGGTCCCGTCCAGTTGCCGGTCGATCCAGCGTTCGATGCTTTGGCGGCCCTTTCGCTCTACCTGTTCGAACTCCGCCTTGTCGACAAATCCAGCGACATCGCCTGCCATTGGAACTACCCAAGCGTTTCTCACCTGCATGACGCGCCACACGTCATCATAGTGAAAACTAAAGAAGACTCGTTTAGCCATAGGCCCGCTCGCTATAGCTGCGCGACGCTGACACCGGATGGCCGACCAGGCTCTACTGCCTCGAGTCGATTTCCGGAGCGTGTGTCGATTTGTCGGTAGAGCTGCAGATATTCATTGCCATAGTGCTTCCCGGAAGCGTCTGCCGTGGGGACGATGAGGATCTGCTGAAGCTGCTTTTTTCCGTTCGCGTATCCGATCTCCCATGGGCACCACCTTGATATCACAGCGTTGGGTGTAGCCAGAAATAGGAAGAAGTCGGCCGAGATGATCGCTTGCTGGATGCGTTCGGCGGTCGTTCTGTCGGGGACTTCCGGCATGGCTTGGTCCTCCCAATCGACGTACAGGTTCATGCCGGCCTCGCTCAGCTGCTGCACCAGTCCTTTTACGTACTCAGCATCCTTGTGGCTGTGGCACAAAAAACCACGGTGTGCGCCGTGTGTCTTTGCTTCGTTCAGCGTTCGATAGCGAGCACCCTTGTAGCGCGTCGCCGCCGAGCGTAGTGATTCCAGAGAGATTGCCACGTGAGGCCCCCTTACTCAGTACTCAATCTTGACTTGTGAACTACTTCTTCTGGCCGAGCTTGCTGTGAATTAGGTCGTTTAGTGATTTCATGCCGGTTTTCTCCAGGAGGGTTCCCAGTTGCATGTCGCTGCGGACGCCGAAGTCTCGGTCGTATCGCTTTTCGATACTCCCGACATGAGTGTCATCGCGCTTGTCACGCAACAGGCCGTTTTGATTCCGAGCGCGTGTACCGCGCATGCCCGGGGCGTCCTTGGTCATTTCGGTTAACCTCGTCGGTGTGACGGTTGATCCAGTCGGTCAGTCCGCCTGGCATGTTCTATTTTACACAAAAAATTGTATGAAGTGAAAGGAACAGGCTGTATCAGAGGACGATTTTGGGTATGTTCTACATTTTATTGGCTATCCTCCAGTATGCTCCATTCCTATGCCTTCTCGAATTTTCGCAGCTTTCGCGGACGTGCTGAGGTGTCCCTTGTCCTCAACGAAAAGGATTCTGCAAATGGTTGGGTCGCAAATTCGGCGTCTGGACATCGACTGACAACTGCCCTGGCAGTGCTGGGACCAAACGCGTCGGGGAAGACCTCGCTCCTCCAGCCGCTAGCATTCCTCGCATGGTTCGTGCCGAACTCTTTTGACTCCAAGCCTGGCGCTGCCATTCCTATCACGCCTCATTTCGCAAGCAAGGCTGAACCCTCCGAATTTGAGCTGATTGTCGATGCGCTCGAGCCAAACACCCTTTGGCGGTATCGCGTGAGCCTGACCACGCAGCGTGTCATTTCTGAATCACTCGAGCGGAAGCAGGGAAAGGGACGCTGGCAGAGAATCTTCGATCGCCAGCGCAATGGCGATGATGGATACGACGTCCATCAGAGTGAGTTCGGTCTCGATGCCGCGCAGGCAGCTGCTGTACGGCCAAATGTATCCCTCATATCGTGGGCTATTCAGTTCGACGTCGAACTCGCCAAGCGACTCTGTGAGATCACTGCCGTAACAAACATTAACTCCGGAGGGCGCATTGCTCCACGGAATGATGTGTTGCGACGGCTCGCAAAGTTCTATGGGGAGGAACCTGAGCTTCAAAATCGCATGAAGAAGGTTTTTCGGGATCTGGATTTTGGCCTCGAGGATATTGTCGCGCGGCAAATCGATATTCCAGATCCTTCTGGCGTTATAGAGACGCAAAAAATCTGGGTGCTATTCGGTTTGCATAAGGGCGCCAGCGACTACTTGTTGCCATTCACTGAAGAATCGAGCGGTACCAAGGCAGCATTCACATTACTGGCGCAGTTCATACCGGCGCTAGAACAAGGAGGGTTCGTTGTGTATGACGAACTGGAAAGTGATCTACACCCGATGATGATTGCGCCACTGATGCAGTTATTTTCAGATCCAGAAGTAAATAGGAACAACGCTCAGATAATCTTCACATGCCACTACCCAGAAGTGCTGCGCTTCCTTCAAAAATCTCAAGTTATGTTGGTGGAAAAGCGAGAACTAGAGAGTCGTACATGGCGACTGGATTCCGTCAGTGGTGTTCGAAGCGATGACAATCGTGTCGCGAAGTATCTGGCGGGCGTCTATGGTGCAGTGCCTAGAGTTCCGAAGGCGGCGAGTTGACGTCGGCTATCCAGAGTTGGAGAACGATGCTCGGAGTTTTATCTTACTGGAATGCTTCGCGACAATTGACGGGAGACGACAAACGCCGATCAGTAGTGGTGATTGCATGAGAATATGGATCGCTCCCCATCTGCCGTTTCTAACGAGTGATAACCCCGTGATCTGGTTCGATCCATCCGTCGAACCGGAATTGATGCATCCCCTATACGGTGACCAAGAAGGACTCATCGTTTTATGTCTAAGGTCGCTCCACCCTTGATGATTTATGGACACTCTGAGATTCGAGACAGGTACGCACGCCAAGGTTTCGGATTTGCCCAGATCACGAGAGATCAGGTCGAAATCATGAATAGGCAGATCTGCCGCGTCGCCTACATGCGATGTATGCGAGCGCGCCGGGACACGAGCTCATGATTGCCGAGGAAGCACATGTTTCTCCTGTTCTCGAGACATCCCATCTGCCGACGCCAAAGGGGTGCCGTGAGGGTGCATCGACACTTGTTCAGCACTCGATCGAAGCGCACGAGGTGGGACAACAAGGTAAGACAAGAACAATGAGCGAGTACGAGCGTTACGCGCCATGACTACGCGTCTTGCCTATCTGGACCACAATGTTCTGGATTGTATGTCCAAAGGAGATCCAGATGGCATCAGCTCGCTGCTTCGAAGTGAGTCGCTGATTCCCGTCTTCTCTCAAGAAACACTCCAGGAGATTCGTCGCTCATCGGGACATGAAGACAGTTTCTTGAAGCTGCTGGAGCGAATCGACGCGCTGTATCTGGTTCCACTCTTGGATGAACGCGGTCACTACTCCGGCGAGGCCGAGGTTAGACGAGCCCATCCGCTGGACGCATACAACGATCTCCTCGCAAATGTCACGCCCATGCCGGAGCTAGGATTTGGCCTAACAGGGATTCTCCAAAAATTCTATGGCGGGCGGATGCAAGAGAGCTTCGATCAGATCCTATCCGGTGGCGCAGAGGAGTTGAGGAAGCTCCTCGACGAGGCCCACCGCGAGCTGCGGCGCTCAGGCGACCTCAATGAGCTTGATCGACAGCTCCTCGAAACAGGTATTGCTGCGGCTTGCGATGCGGTCGAGGATCAGTCCGCGGGGCTTGCAACACTTCTGGATTCGGGAGGAAACAGCCCTGCGGCCGTGAAACAGTTCGAAGAGGCAATGGGATTGGGTCCGAAGGTTCTGAACAACCTTCGGCCGCCCGATATAGTACGCCAGATCTGGGCCATGATCGAGACGAAGATCCCCGTGGGACAACTGGACCTTGAAACGTTCTTCAATATCAAGTCCGGTACAGCGCGGGCGAGTAACGACCGGGGAATGTCCTTGCTTGAGAAGGTGAATGCCGTCTACCACCAGCTGAACTTCATGGGCTATTACAGGGATTCAAAGATGCACAAACAAAGACGCTTCGCTGCTTCGTTCAGCGACTTGACGCATGCTGGGCTTGCCTCCTTCTGCCACGTCCTCATCTCACGCGACGACAGGCTTGCCATGAAGGCGGCGGCGGCCTACGACTACCTGAATGTTGGCACTCAAATCATGTACTGCAGAGCAAATGGACCACATGCCGAGGGTCGTGACGGCGATGCAGATGATCGGTGAGAAATGGCACACGCTGACGGAGCGGCTACGTTTTAGGTTTTTGCCGCGGATATCGAATTGGTTGGTGCGTGCTTCCACCATGCACGCAAAGCGTCGGCTGAAGCAGAGCGGGCCCATAGCAATCCTAATAGACAATACAGTACTCGCGCATGCTATCACTCACGAGACCGCCTGGATCTCAACGGGCGTAAAAAAATGGGGAACACACGATATCGACACGGGCCATGCGGCACGCATTCCCGTTCACTCTCCTGATAATCAGAGCGAGGCCTATCAGAACATCAGATATCTGCCTGGCATTGCATCGCTCGCGCGTGAGCATTTAATATTTTTCAAGGCATCGGCAGAGTTGGCAGCCGAGCGCTTCCGCCATCCAACGGGTCGATTCTCCGGCTACGGCTACTTCGATCACGATCTGTTCGGCGATATTACAATAGAGAGCATCGACGGGCACGCAGACTTGGTACTAGGCCCAAGCTACTTGAACCTCCCTGACGCCACTGAACAACAGCGCGCGCGGATCGCCAAGGAGAGTGATCCCGCGTATCTCTCGCTCCTCAAAATTCTCGGCCCAAAGAGTAGCCAAGATGCGTGGCATATATGGACGGCCGAGCGACACGGCCTCTTCTGCTTTTTGACGATGGACTTTCGCCTCCGCCGAACACTCGATAGTCAAAAGGGTGCCGAACGGCTCAAGTCGATGCGCACCCGGGTAATGACGCCCCTCGAATTCGGGAAGCATTTCGAAATGATGCCGGTTCACACAAATATCCTGAGCTACAACAATGCCAGTTTCCCAGTGCGCCCGGATCTCTCTTGGCGAAGTGGCGAGCGTCAGCGGAGGCGTCGGAGGGACCCTAGTCGTTAGAGGACGACTTTTTCGCTGCTGTCCGTGTCTGGTTATTGGCCGCTCACCCTGATGCGACGCGTGACTCAAGGCAGCCTTCGTGCGACCGCTCGGCTAGGCGACATTGAAAGGAGGGCCGCATCCGTCCAACTGTGCGGACGGTAAGCTATGAGGCTGCGGCGCAATTTCCGGAACGCCAAAGAGTGCGGACATCTCTTTACCTAACTCATCTCTCCGACCAAACCCGTAAGCGCTCAATGCTGGATTTGGCGCAATGACCGTTTCTAAGCAGGCGCCGAGGATGGAAAAGAGATCGCCACGCACAAGCGTGAGCATCACCTCGGCCTCCGTCCAACCTGGGCCTCGTCGAATCAGCTGGGGTGTTCCGCCGTGCGTGTACTTGTGCAACCACTTTGCGCGTCCACCCTTCCTTAGCTCATCAACGATCACTTGGACCGGTGGAAAGATGGGGACCAGCAGGCGGGCCATATCGCCCAGCATCGGGATATCACTGCTCGCGTTTTCGACCGCAGTAGTTGGTAAGCCTCGAATTTCGGTGCAGGTTGCCGCGTACATAAACCAGAACGCGGCAGTCGATGATTCGAGCAACGGTTTCAACAGCGCCGCAGCTGTTCCATATTCTCCAGCTGCAGCGACTCCAATGAGACCTGAATGGTGTTCGATAGCCAGATCCACGGCACACCGGGCGAAGTCTGCTCTGAGCGACGGCGCGACTCCGCGAGGCAACAAGTGTTTGATTCGGTCATTCTGTTCCCGACACCTCATGATCCGTTCCCGGATCACCATGACTGACTCATCATCCATTCGGCAGCACCAAGTACGAAACCATTTCAGAAAAGATACTCGGAAGCAGGCCTTCACGTCCTCTCCTGGCGTAAGCAGCCTGGCTATGCTGACGCCCCGAGATCGCCCTGGGGGTGAATGCGACCAGCTGGCTTCGCCTGCCTAACGCGGCAATTAGAGGGTTGGTATTGTCATGGCCACCGGGCCTCCGTGTGCGTCCAGAAGAACACTATCGCGGTGGAAGATGTGGGTCCAGACGGACTGAGTCAAGCTGGTCGATTGATCGCCTCACTAAGCCTCGCGCCACATCAACTATATTTTGGAAATACGGCCCATCCGGGTCGCTGTGATCGTGCTCGTTCATTGCTAACACGACGCAGTGAAGTATCGTCTCTGCGTCCATGAGCCTGCTTCGCTCAGTTTCGATAGCATCTACTATGCCTTTCCGACCATTTGCCGCCGCCTGGTGCCTATGGCTGGCCTTCTTTGAGGCCTTTGGAAGACGATGGATTCGGGCCTTGGTATCCTTTCGCGCCATGTTGCACTCCAAGTACTGGTGGGAAATGTCCCGCCGGTGCCAGGCCGAGTCGCTTCATCGGTGAAGGCTGGCCAGCTCGATAGACATTATAATGTCTAGACACTATTGTGTTCAAGAGAAGAACCTTCGCTTATGCGAGCGAAGAGCCTTCTACGTTGCCTGGGCGAGGAATTACGGCATCGCCGTACCGCGCTGGGGATCAGCCAGGAACTGCTGGCGCATCAGGCCGGTGTTCATACAAATGTTGTTGGGCGGCTTGAACGTGGGATGTACAACCCGACGGTACTGATCCTCAGC
>Ga0193753_10001867_pt1 | contig 17368 bp, 18 predicted proteins | sample H1c2metaG_FD_144925 | JGI IMG/M metagenome (GOLD analysis project Ga0193753, IMG submission 144925) | Soil microbial communities from a riparian zone of the East river system, Colorado, United States - H1c2 | ecosystem: Environmental > Terrestrial > Soil > Riparian zone | place: USA: East...
ATGTGCCGCGCCTTTTTATTGAATTCGGTCTTCAGCACATTGACCTGGCCGCCGGCGTTGAGTTTAGGCAGGCCCTCCCAATGTTTCAGGGCGACCTTGGCCCGGTTAAAATGCAAGTTTAGCTGGTCCAGCTTTTTAAATTTATCCACAACCTCTTCGTGGCTCGCGCGTTCAAAGCAGCTCAGTTCCGGGTTGAGCTGAAAAGCCTGGCCGATCAGGTATTCATACCAGGTCTTTTGCAGGCTGATCTTTAACAGGCCGGCCGCCTCGTCCCAGTCTTCCGAAACTTTGATCAAAAAGCCAAGCCCGGCACTTTCGGCCTGCTGCGCTAAATTATTCCAGTCGATCACCCGCTGCAATTCCGCGAAACTATCCACCCAGGCTTGCCATTGTTCAATCGGGATACGGCTACTGCTAATCGCTAAAGCTTCTAAAGCAGTCTCGCTTTTCCAGATGGAATCAGCATTTTTTTTATTTAGTTCATCAAGGTATTCATGAGCAACTGCCGGCGCTTCATGTTTGTCCAGGTAGGCAATTAAAAGCGGATCAGTAATTCCGGCCAAATAATTTGCCGCACCTGTCAGGGCATTCCAATCGGAACGCTGCTTTAGCCAGCGTTTCCCAAACAGGCCCGCCGCAAACAGGTCCGATTGAGCGAGCACGTTCTCCAATCGCCGGGCTTCCGAGATCGCATCCACCAGGCGCAGCTTTCCGGCAGCATCGGAAGGAAGGGTCACCTTAAGAAAAGAGGCCAATTGCTGTTTACTACTCCGGTAACTACCGATCGTACTGCGGTACCATTTGTCACCATAAGTGACGATGCTCCGGCGGATCTCCAAAATATCCTGCGACCAGGCCTCGTTAACAAAAATGTCTTTATAATTTTTATAGAGCGCTTCCAGTTCCTGCCCGGTGGTTAGCAGCTCTTTTATATCAGTAGCCTTAGTCTGCCAGGCGGTGTCTTTCACCTGAAGTTCAGCCAGGTTTGGGGCCTGTGAGGCTTTGGTTAAACGTTCTGAAATAGCTTCACTAAAATCCGTTTGGTTTATAATAAGATCAATATGATTCTGCAGGGTTGTTGCCGCCTCCAGCGCAGCTTTCAGTTGTTGTAAGATCGCTTCCCTATCATGCGGCAACAGGATAAGCAGTTTGCTGCCCCAAAAGGATAAGTTGGACGGGCTGCCGATATCTTTTAGGCGGGCCTGGATACGGTCGGCCATTTCTTCGGCGAAGCGCATTTTTTCGGCATTCCAATCTTCTATATGGTCGATGGGTAGTTTGACCAGCTGCCGGTTACCGATCTGCAATAAAAACCCGATCACCTGCTGGGCGCTCAAGCCGCTGCCGGCGATATAGGAATTAACGGCGTTGCAATAAGCATTCAGTTCTTCCCGGTACGGCGCCAGCAAGCGCATCTCCAATTCCAATTGGGCGAAAGCCGGCTTACCCAGTTCCAATACCCGTTTGAGTTCGGCATGTAATTCCCGTTTATTGGACTTGTGGCTATGTAGTTCCAGGCAGGCTTCACCCAGCTGGATATTATCCAGCCGTCTTTTCACCACCTCGAGCGCCGCCATTTTCTCGGCGACAAAAAGTACCTTTTTGCCCTGCCCCACCGCGTTGGCGATGATATTGGTAATGGTTTGCGATTTGCCCGTACCCGGCGGGCCCTGGATCACCAGGTTGCCGCCATCGTTGACCGCCAGCATGGCCATCACCTGTGAGCTATCCGCGTCTACGACCCGGAACAATTCATTCGCCTTCGTATCGGCGTCCAGGTCATCTTCTTCTACCGGGATATCTTCATGAAATCCGGTTTCAAATAAGGACACGAGGTTGGGGTGATCCTGCGGCCAGTTTTCGCTGTCCAGGTCATTATAGATCAGGAATTTCCCGAAGGAGAAAAAACCCAGTTCAATGGCATCCGCTTCCAGTCCCCATTTATTATTCAACCTTGAACCAACTTCCTCGAAATATTCGCCCGGGTTAAACACCTCCGCCTCCGGAACATTAGGGATGGTGATATTAAAGTCGGTCTTCATTTTCGCTTGCAAAGACAGGTTAGCCCCGATCTCGCTGCCGGTATATCGTAACCTGAACCGTTCCTGCGCGCTTGATCGTTCCAAATTGACCGGGATCAGTAAAACCGGCGCGAACCGGTCCTCTTCCCCATCATGCCAGCGCAGCATGCCCAAAGCCAGGTACAAAATATTGACCCCTTGCTCCTCGATACTGGTCCGCGCAAAGTAATAGGTATTCAAAAGCCGGGTTTGGAGTTTTTCTTCTTCCTCGTCTGTTTGCAGGCGGGTATCGGTAAAGTTTTTGGCATCGTCCCGCTCGGCCAGGAAGGTCATCGCCTTACCCTGGCGTACCAGGATATCATAAACAGCCTCTGCGCTTTCCCGCACGATCTTCAGGCCTTTGCCTTTCGGTGTTTTATAATTCAGTAAGGGGTTCCGTAATCCCAGGTCCAGCAGTTCCTTCCGTGACGACTCCAGCCGCGCCCGTATTGATTCATCCATAGATACCCAAAGCTACAAAAAAAAAGAAACCCGGAACGTTTCCGTCCGGGGCCCTAAAAAAACTCACCGTCAATTTATACCGTCGTGGTGTCCCTGCGCAGAAATCCCAAAACCAGGGAAATAATGGCAATGACTAATAAAATGTGGATTAAACTTCCGGCCGCATAGGCAAAAGTTCCGATAGCCCATCCTATGATCAGGATAACAGCTATAATATACAATAATGATCTCATGGTAAATGGTTTTTGATGTACCTAAACCCCTACAAACCGGGTACCAATCTTTATTTCCGCAGATTTCACGCGGGGCCTTGAAAAATATGTCCCCAAAGCAGGACTAAAACGTATATTTTTATGACTACCCTATGAATGCGGCTCCGTTTATTTCAATTGCTGTTTTACTTGTTGAATAGCTGCCAGATGCATTTTCAGGGTTGGCAAAGTGCTGGTGGCGAAAGCCTTTAGTTCCGGGTCCTTCAGGGTCTGGATGGCGCTTTCGAATTCCCGGATATCTTTCTGGTGGTCTTCGATCATGTCGTCCACGTAGGCTTTGTCAAAGTCCTTCCCGGATTTCGCCGAGAGTTTATTTTTGGTTTTCAGCTCGAATTCGCTCAGCGAATCCGGCAAGGTGATCCCTTTGGATTTGGCCAAAGCTTTCAGCTTTTCGTTAGCCGCCGAATGGTCTTTGACCATCATGTTGCCAAAGTCCTTAACCCCGGCAGCAACGCCTTTTTGGGAAGCCAGCTGTCCGAGTTGAACCTCCGCCTGGCCGCCGTCCGCCGCCGAAACGGCAAACTTCGCGTCCTCATGGCTCACTTTCATGACCAATGACTTAGTAATGGATTTGGAACTGTCCGCAACCGAGTCCTTCATATTATTGAGGGTGTCAGCAGTTGCTTTGCTATCTGTTTTATGGGTATTGTTGCAGGCGGTAATGGCCACTATCCCAACGATGATGATGTATTTTTTCATAACATTTATTTTTTAAGCAGGTACTTTATCTTTTTTCTCCCTTTCCCAGAAACGGTGCCGGGCGATCGCGTTAATAAAATCTCTGGCGATGCTTTTACCAACGATAATTCCCGGGGTTTTTAATTTTTCTGCCACATAGGTCTTTTCCAACAGGGCCGTATCATCTGCCGCGATGGCTTTACAATGGCGGTAGGATTCATTGATAAAATGGATCGCATCGACGTTGGTCAGCAGTTCTTTTGAACCTGCCGGTACATAGACCGCATCAAATACCACCGAGGCGGCGGTTAAAAAGCTCATATCGACTTTCAGCGGCGCGCCTTTGGCGTCTTTGATATGGCCGCCATGCGGTGCGATCAGCTTGGTTTGGGCACCTTCGGCCTCCAGGGCAGTTTTAACCGTCCGGAGGGCATTCCCATCCACGCCGTCTGCGGCCAGGATAGCGATCTGCCGGGTCTTGATGGTATCTTTGGGGGAACTGGCCATACTCAAAGCCGGTGATTGGTCAAGGGACGGTTTAGCCGGATGATCCTGGTAATCCGCCGGGTTAGCATCCGCGCCGAAATTATGGTTCAATGGTTCCTGTGGTTTGGGCACGGCCATCCCCAGGCCTTCGGCAACCTTTTGGGCCAGCACCGGGTTGATCTTTGACAACAAACCGGCCATGCGTTCGCGGATCGTGATGGTTTCCACCTTACCCAGCTCAAAACGCAGGGCGTCGATGATATGGTTTTGTTCCGGTTCCGACTGGCTGTTAAAGAACAGCGTGGCCTGGCTGAAAAAGTCCATAAAGCTTTTGCTTCTTGCCCTTACCTTTCGGGCGTCGATGCGTTCTTCATAGGAGCTGAACCCGCCTTCAGCGATCTTCGCTTGTTTTGGATAACCGTCACCTACCGTATTGGGATGATAGCTGGATTTGCCCGCATTGATCTGCTGGCGCATATGCCCGTCGCGCTGGTTATTGTGCACGGGATTGATACTCCGGTTAATTGGGATCTCATGGAAATTCGGGCTGCCCAGCCGGGATAATTGGGTATCGGTATAAGAAAACAACCTGCCCTGTAATAAAGGATCATTGGTAAAATCTATACCTGGTACTAAATGTCCCGGGTGAAAGGCCACCTGTTCGGTTTCGGCGAAGAAATTATCTACGTTGCGGTTCAGCGTCATCTTACCGATGCGCAAGACCGGTACCAATTCTTCCGGGATCAGTTTGGTCGGATCCAGCAGGTCGAACGGGTATTTATGCTCATCTTCCTCCGGCACGATCTGTACACCAAACTCCCATTCCGGGAAGGCGCCGCTCTCTATGGCTTCCCAAAGGTCCTGGCGGTGAAAATCGGAGTTTTTGCCGGATATCTTCTGCGCCTCATCCCAGGCTACCGCATGCAGGCCCAATAGCGGTTTCCAATGGAACTTTACGAAGCAGCTTTTGCCTTCGGCATTGATGAACCGGAACGTATGGATACCAAAACCTTCCATCATGCGCAGGCTGCGGGGAATGGCCCTGTCCGACATCGCCCACATGATCATGTGCATCGACTCCGGCGTCAGCGAGATGAAATCCCAGAAAGTATCATGCGCCGAAGCCGCCTGCGGGATCTCGTTATGAGGTTCCGGCTTAACTGCATGGATCAGGTCCGGGAACTTGATCGCGTCCTGGATAAAGAAAACCGGCATATTGTTGCCCACGAGGTCATAATTACCCTCTTCGGTATAAAATTTAACGGAAAAGCCGCGCACATCGCGGGCCAGATCCGTCGAACCCCGGAACCCGGCCACGGTGGAGAAGCGGACAAAAACAGGGGTCACTTTTGAGGGGTCCTGCAAAAATCCGGCTTTGGTATACTTCGCCATCGATTCATAAACCTGGAAGACGCCATGCGCGCCGGAGCCGCGGGCATGAACGATCCTTTCCGGGATGCGCTCATGGTCAAAATGCGTGATCTTCTCCCGCAGGATAAAATCCTCCAGCAGCGTCGCACCCCGTTCGCCCGCTTTTAGTGAATTGGTATCGTCATTGATCTCTAATCCCTGGTTGGTGTTCAGGAACTGGCCGTTACCGGTTTCGCGGTCGGGCGCCAAATCGGCGGATTTTGGGTCCGGGGTTGGTGTGGTTGTTTTTTTTGCCATGGTATTTATTGGTGTATGTAATTTTCTAATAAGTCAATCGCTTCCTGGTTACCTTGCAACGCGGCGAGATCGGCCGCGGAATAACCACCTGAGTTTAACAGATTTTTAGCAGCGCCATGTTTTAGCAACAGCCGGGCGATATCGTTCCGGCCGAAGATGACCGCGAACATCAGGGCGGTGCCGCCGTTGCCGTGCTGCAGGTCCAGGTCAGCGCCGGCAGCAATAAGCAGCTCAGCGATGTCCGGATAGCCTTTGAAAGCCACACCCATTAAAGCGGTGTTGCCGCCGTTATCGGTTCCGTTCACGCCCGCCCCGTGTTCCAGCAACAGTTTGGCGGCAGCATACTGGTTATTATAACAGGCGATGATCAGGGGTGTATAGCCTTTCTCATCCCGGGTACCCAGGTCGGCTTTGCGCGCAATGAGTTCGGCGAGCACCTCCAGGTTGCCCTGGCGCGCGGCCGGGATCAATAGTTCATTCAGGTTGATGTTTTCCATGTGGATTGACAGTTGATTGTATTATTCAGCGCAAGCGGCAGCAGGATGCGCGAGGCGAGTTGCAGGTAATCCTGCTTCATGGTCTTTGGAAAAAAAAGGCCAAAGATGGCTTTCGGACTGCTGACCCGCTTTTTAAGTTCAGTTTCCTGTATAGGCGCCAGGGCTTCCAGCCGTACTATTTCCGCTTTTAATTCTAATGCATCCATTACTTTAGCATTTTTTTAACCAGCAGATTGATGATCGGTCGTTCGAGCCCTTTCTTAAAAATGCCGATGACCAGCGCGGTGACTATATAAAATGCCGTAACGCAGCCAAACCCCGCCCATTCGGATTGGAGCACCCCGGCCAGGTAACAGGCCAGCGTCACGCTGGCAAACAGTAAAATGAAAAGCAGGCAAAATACCAGCACCAGGTCGGCGATGATGTCTGCGGCCACAGCCGAACCCTTATCGACCGCCCGATATTTGACCAGTTTGAGCCTGGTTTCGGCATAGGCCTTCAGCGCTTCCAAAGGGGATTCGTTCGCAGCTTCCATCGGTGATCAGGCGGACATTTTATCGATCGCTTTTTCCTTGATGGAATCAAAGCTATCGGTCAGTTTTTCAAGCAGGCTCTCCCGCAGTTCAGCGGTATCTTCCGATAGCAGGAACCAGGCGATAGCCCCGGCGGCGGTAGCGCCGATCAGCACCGGTAAGAGTAAAGAATTTTTCATAGGAATAATTTGATTGTTTGGTCATTAGCTGTGTTAATTAAACAAGAATGAATGCCCGTAGTTTTGACTATTTTTAATTATTTAATAATATAATTTCGTACTAATATAAATTATTGCGCATCTGCCATTTTTTCAACTTAACCGGTGCATCCAGGAAAGCCTTCCGGAATTCAGCGGAGGATTTAAAGCGCAGCTGCGGGATCAAACGGTATTCAAAAGCCAAATCAAAATGCTTTTCTTCAAAAGGCCAGGGATCGATTGTTAACAGGTTCTCCCCCGGCTGGGTCATCCGGTAACCCTGGCTCACCTCGATCTCCCGCTCTTCCGGCTGGTTTTCCCGCTGGCACAGCAACAACGACAGGGCGTCGCACCACTCGAGCAGGTTATAATCTTTTTGCGCCTGCGCCAGGCTAATGCCCAATTCTTTGCGCCATCGCTTACGTTGCATAACCTGTTCCTTTATAAATCTGGCTGAGGACGGGTATTTCCCGAACACAAATTCCAGGTGCATGGAACAAAGCAGGGCGATACAGCGGCTCTTACTCAGCGAGGCCTGCATGGTACGGTCACAATGGCCGTGCTCGAAGTGTTTCATTTTAAAATCCACCGGGCCGCCCTGTTCCGTGAGCAGGTCCTCCTTTTCGATCTCGACCTGGGCATCATCGTGTTCAGCAATGGCCAGTAAGGTTTCGGTCCAGCGGGCGGTCCGGATCGCATGGCTCCAGTGCACTGCGATCTCGGCGGCGAGCAGGCCATGCGCCCTTTGGGTAATGATCTCCCAGCCCGGTTCCGTGTAATTAACGATCATTTTTTGTATTGGGAAGATTTTCGTTGGTGATTTTCCGCCGCGGCATCGATCGAATGTGTGCAGGTGATATCGTCTTCTTTTTCGGCCAGGTCGGATATCTCCGCGTAAAATTTGTGGAGCTGATCCAGGTCCTTTTCATTCAGGTTCTCAATATCGACCATCCGGTTACTGGTACCGGCGTGCGAGGCCAGCAATTCATTCAATTTTAAATGGATCGCTTTGGAATCCTTGTTCTGGGCCTTCTGGATGAGAAACACCATCAGGAAGGTAACGATGGTCGTGCCGGTGTTGATGATTAATTGCCAGGTATCCGAATAATTAAATACGGGCCCGGTCACCAGCCATATGACGATGACGACAACCGCAATAATGAATGCGGCCGAACTTCCTGTGGCATTGGTCGCCCAATTCGAAAAACGTTCGAAAAAATTAGCTTTCTTTTTCATGGTCAGGGGTATTGGAAAAGGATCGGCTAAACAAAAAGGGAATATGCAAGGTTAAGTACAAAAGCAATCCAGCTGCTTTTTTGTTTTTGCCTTATGAATATTGATAAATTATACGAACATGCCTATAACTGGCTGATCACTTATGGCCCGCGTTTGGTGATTCGGGCACAGCAGCACGAAAAAAGACACGAATTCCGGCCGACGATCAATGTATTCTCTAAAGGAAGATTTTCTGAGTCATTATGTTTAGGCGGCGGTTATGTGTTTAACTCCAGGCAGGCGCTGATGACCGAGATCTGCAACAGCATCAATTTTAATATCTCCGAAAATTTGGAAGTCGCCGTTATGCAGGGCTATTGTTTTTTTGACGGAACCAACAGCAGCCGCAGCGCCCAATATATGGGCTTCAGCTTTACTTATAATTTCCTGAAACCCCATAGCGTGAACAAACAACGCAAAAAGAAAGCCATCGTCAGTGATAATTAACCGTTTTTATGCCTAAATATCCCTTTGCGGTGATCCTTGAAGAACTGCCGGTAATCCTTGCGCACTTTGGCTGCATAAACCTCGGCATAATCCAGCAGGGCCTCCTGCCAGCCTTCGTCTTTGCCAAAAGCGGCCAGGTCGTCGATATTGCCCGAGCCCTGCATACCGGCGCTGCGCAGCTGGGCCGAAGCCGTCAGCGCGCCCATATCACTGATCACCTGGTACATACCGCGGTAGTCATCGGCCAGCAATTTGAACTTGATAGCGTCTTTGACCGGCTGGAGTTCCTGTATCACGAAAGGTTCATCCCGGAAGACCGTAGTGCTTAACAGGGCCGCGGGCACATTCTGCATCCGGCGCTGCACCGCTGTGATCCGCTCGGCCTCCGTTTCCCAGTTCAGTTGCTGGACGGGTAAATAAGGCAGCACGGAAGATGGACGCGACTGCTTCATATCCAGCAGCAGGTAGCGGTTTTTGGTGTTCGTGCTTTTCAACAGGAATAAATAACGCTTCACTCCGATACTGCCGGTCCCGGCCAGGCGAAAAACCGCGCTTTTCACTTTATAGTTATAGGGTCCGTCGCTGCTCGTTACGACCCATTCATCGATGTGCCGCCTTAATTCTTTACGGAGCTTTTTATCGAGTTTAAAGTGCCGTTCGTCCTCCAGCGACAGCATAATTTTATTCTTTTTACTGACGGTACGTTTTTTAAGCACATCGCGCTCGGAGCTTTTCCTGGCTTTATTCAGGAAATCGGCCAGGATGCCTTTGGCGATGCGCGGGTCGATGCTGATGGCCTTGCAGCGGGACAGGGTGCATGCATAATTTTTGATAAATAACTGGGCCATTTTATAGGCCTTTTCCGGCCCGATCCTGAGCGCATCAAAAGCGATAAAAATACTGGTGACCAGGCGCACGACCTCGTAGGCAGCCGGGGCCAGCAGCCCCTCGTCAAAATCGTTCAGGTCGAAATAGACCAGGTCATTCTCGCCGCGAAAGCTGCCGAAATTTTCCAGGTGCAGATCGCCGCAGATCCAGGCCAGCGGTGAAAGCGGCAAAGGCTTTGCCCTGGACAGGTCTTCGTAAAATAAATGACAGGTGCCGCGAAAAAAGCGAAAAGCGTTTTCCCGCATGGCTTCGTATTTCAGCTGCACCATTTCCGGCAAAAGCTCCTTGTTAAATTCGATCAAACGTTCAGCGAGCTCAGACATGCACAAAGGACAAAAAAAGGGGTTAAATGTTTTCCTGATTGGATATAAAAAGATGGAATTCAGCCAATAACCGCTTGCACTTTGTTCAATTCACGGATCAGCAATTCTGCTGTCGCTTCGATCGTCTGGTGAATGATCTCCTCACAGGAACCACGGAATACTTTTCGGAAAGCCGCTTGATGTCCCTGGATCAGCACCGCTACAAACATTGTCCCTACAGGCTTCTCCGGAGTTTCACTGCCGCCCGGTGTAGTCAGCCCGGTTACAGCAACCTGGATATCCGAGGCGATCAATTCCCTCAGTCGATAGGCCATTTTGCGGGTTACTTCCATAGATTCCGGGGTGAACTGACCGATCAGTTCCCGGGGTACGCCCAGCAGCGAGACTTTGAGGTCCGCATCATAACAGACGATCCCGCCTTTCAGCACCCTGCCCGATTCTTCGGTGAGCGCGAACTCCGAGCATAACCAGCCCGCTGTCGCGCTTTCGGCGAAGGCGATGGTCAGGCCCTTGTCTGCCATCAGTTTACTGCAGGTACTGATCTTATTTTCCATGGTCTGCAAGGATACGTGCCAGATCTTTAGTTGCCGGCCCGGTCAGCACCTTTCCATCAATGTCAAAGCGCGCACCGTGGCAAGGACAGTCCCAGCTTTTTTCCTCACTGTTCCAGTTCACGATGCATTTAGCATGCGTACAAACAGGGCTAAGCGCGTGAATAATGCCCTGCTCATCCCGGTAAGCCGCGATCTTTTCACCATCCACCTCCACCACTTTACCGGTGCCCGGTCGCAATCTTTTCAGGGAATCCGTTTCTTTAATACCCATGCGGTCCGCCACAAAGTGATAGGCCACATCCGCGTTTTCTTTGATAAATTCGTTAAAGCCATCGATCGGTTTGATGCGGCAGGGGTCAAACAGGTCTGCGTAGGGATTGGGCCTGTTCCGTACCAGGTCGCTTAATAACTTGCCTGAAACACTGCCCAGCATCATGCCGTTACCGTTATAACCGGTAGCGCAATAAACTCCATCCGCCGCGAAGGGCATTTGGCCCACATAGGGCAAGCCATCCACCGGCACGTAATACTGCGAAGACCATTTATACTTGACCGACGACACCTGATAATATTTACGGATATATTTTTCCAGCTCAGCAAATGCCTTTTCGGCGTCCTCATGGCTGGTTTTATGGTCCTGTCCGCCGGCGATCAGGAGTTCCTGCCCCTCTATCCTATGGGTTCGTACGTAATGATACGGTTCCTGCATATCATAGATCAAGGCGTCCGGATATTTACCGCTTTTTAATTTAACGGCCATCACGTAGCTCCGGTAGGGTGCGCACTCAAAATTGAATACATTGATATTCGGCGGCATATGCGTGGCATACACAATGTTCCTGGCTTTGATGTTCCTGCCGGGCGCTTCGGCGGTATGAATTCCGTCCTCCGTATTTATCTTTTCGATCCGGGTGTTTTCCAGGATAAGGCCCCCTGCGGCCAGGTAAGCCCTTTGCAAGCCCTGCAAATATTTCAGCGGGTGGAACTGCGCCTGCCGGTCAAACTGCAAGGCTTTTTGGTAGGGAACCGGTGTTGGCACTTCACTGACATATTGCACCGGGACGCCAACTTGTATTGCGCCAGCAAAAACATCGTCCAGTTGTTTGGCCTGTTCTTCATCTTCGGCATATAAATAGCCCGTCTTACTTTCGTAATCGCATTCAATTTGATGAGCGCCTATATTATCTTTGATAATTTTAAACCCTTCGTTAACGGCATCCGCGAACAGCTGAGCGCCTTTCGCGCCAAAGGCGCTCTCCGCTTCTTTATAGGTCGTGTCGGCAAAGGTGTTGATGTGCGCGCTTGTTCCCCCGGTCGTACCAAAGCCAACGGAATGCGCCTCGGCAATCAGGGTCTTTTTCCCACCCTGCTGTAAAAGCAGCGCCGTCGTTAAGCCGGTAATCCCGGCGCCCACCACCAGGCAGTCGTAAATCATGTCCGCCGTGTCCCCGGCTACCGGTTGAACTACAGCTGGCAGGCCCTCCTGCCAGGGACTTTTAAGTTCACCGTCTCTTTTTATAGTTGACATATTTTTCATAAATAGATTTTAAGCAATACAAATAATAAGTACGCCTGTTTGCTCTAAATCAAGTTTTTACAAAAAATAAATTAGAAAATAATTAAAACCGGGAATAAAAAATGATGTTAAAAATATTAATTAGAAATTAAATACCTATGAAAGCAGCAGTATTCCACAAACCCGGCCAGATCACTTATGATACGGTCGAAGATCCGCGCATTGAGCTGGCTACGGATGTCATTTTAAAAGTTACCTCCACGGCGATCTGCGGTTCAGACCTGCACATTTTAAGCGGCGGCGTGCCGCAGGCCGAACCGATGATCATGGGTCATGAATTCATGGGGATCGTGGAGGAAGTGGGCGCTGAGGTTAAAAACCTGAAAAAAGGCGACCGGGTGGTCGTGCCCTTCCCCATCGCTTGCGGGCATTGTTTCTTTTGCCAGCATGGAGCGTCCCCGGGCTGCGAGAATTCGAACTATAAGCATTATGGCCCCAACGGGGATATGACGGATCAAAAGGGCGCAGCATTATTCGGCTATACCGACCTCTATGGCGGTTACTCCGGCGGGCAGGCCGAATATGTACGGGTGCCTTATGCGGATATCAGCCCGCGGAAAGTGCCGGATAACCTGAGCGATGAACAAGTGCTATTTTTAACTGATATTTTTCCGACTGGCTGGTCAGCGATCGATTGGGCGCAACTCAAGGGTGGCGAAGTAGTGGCTATCTTCGGGTCAGGCCCGGTGGGCCTGATGGCGCAAAAAGCCGCCTGGATCAATGGCGCCAGCCGTGTCATCGCTATCGACCCGCTCAATTATCGTTTGGAAAAAGCTAAAGCGGTCAATAAAGTAGATACGCTAAATCCGCATGAGGTGGATGTAGTGGAAGCTATTCGCGCCATGACCGGCGGAAGAGGTGCGGACGTTTGCGTCGATGCCGTAGGTTTTGAGCCTGAACGCGATCTGTTGGATAAAGCCAAAGCGCTGATCAACTTCGAGGTAGGCAGTATGAAAGTATTAGACATGGCGTTCAAAGCGGTGCGCCGGATGGGTACCGTCTCCATCATGGGCGTCTATGGCTCGACCTATGATAATTTCCCTTTGCACCGGGTCTTCGATAAGGGCATCACGCTGAAAATGGGCCAGGCGCCGGTGCTCAACTATATTGACCATCTTATCGAACTGGTCACAACCGAAAAAGTAATACTGGACGATATCATTACCCATACCCTGCCGCTGAGCCAGGTGAGCCATGGCTACGAGATATTTGACAAGAAAGAAGAAGATTGTGTAAAAGTGGTGCTCAAACCGGGATCATGAAAAAGGAAACGCCTAAAAAACAAAACCGCCAGCCGGGAATCGAAGCCAGGATGGATCCGGCCCCGGAATTCATCAAGCCAAATTATAAAGGCTCCGGCAAATTGACGGGTAAGGTAGCGCTGATCACCGGCGGTGACAGCGGCATTGGCAGATCGGTAAGCGTACACTTTGCCCGCGAAGGCGCGGATGTGGCCATTGTCTACCTGGACGAAGATGCCGATGCGAAGGAAACAAAAAAACTGGTGGAGGCCGAGGGACGACAATGCTTATTGTTAAAAGGCGATGTCAAAAAAAGCACCTTTTGCAAAAAGGCAGTACAGCAGACTGTTAAAAAGCTGGGCGGGCTGAATGTACTGGTCAATAACGCCGGGATGCAGTTTCCGCAAAAAGACCCGAAGGCCATCGACGAGGTACAACTGGAGAAAACCTTCCAAACCAACATCTTCGCCTATTTCCATTTTGCGAATGAGGCTTTGGAATATTTAAAGGAAGGGGATTGCATCATCAATACCACCTCGGTTACGGCTTACCGCTCCTCGCCGAATCTGATCGACTATTCCTCGACCAAAGGGGCGATCACCAGTTTTACGCGCTCCCTGGCTACCAACCTGAGCGAAAAGAAAATCCGGGTCAACGCTGTAGCGCCCGGCCCGGTCTGGACGCCCTTGATCGTGGCCACTTTTGACGAAGAAAAAATTAAAAGTTTTGGGAGCGAAACAGCCATGAAGCGTGCCGGACAACCTTCAGAACTGGGGCCGGCCTATGTATTCCTGGCTTCAGATGACGCGTCCTTTATCACCGGGCAGGTGATTCATGTGAACGGCGGTGAAGTAGTAAACGGTTAAATTAATGCCAAATAAAAATAATATATCCATCAACCTATGAAAGACGAAAACAAAATGAGCCGGCGGCAAGTGGTCGCCGGCCTGGGTGCTACGCTGGCTACCGCGGCGATCGCACCGGCATTTGCATCAACAGGAACGAATAGGAAACCTGCCGATGGCGCGGCTAAGATCAGCGACCCAACCAAACTCCATCCCAAGCCACCTTTTAAAAGCCAGCCCCAACCCTGGCCGGGCCTGCAAAGCAAAATGTACCCGGTACCGGATTGTGGGGAAACCACTTACAAAGGATCAGGCCGGCTGATGGGGCGAAAAGCCCTGATCACCGGCGGTGACTCCGGTATGGGAAGGGCAGCAGCCATCGCCTACGCCCGGGAAGGTGCTGATGTAGCCATCAACTATTATCCCTCTGAAGAACAGGATGCGCAGGAAGTAATCGCGCTGATCAAAAAGGAAGGTAGGAAAGCCATTGCCATCCCCGGCGATCTGCGCAGCGAAGAGTTCTGCAAACAGCTGGTACAAAAAGCGATCAGCGGATTGGGCGGGCTCGATATCGTTGTTAATAATGCCGGGCGTCAGCAATCGATCAACTCTATCGTAGATGTTACCACTGAAGAGTTTGATGCGACAATGAAGACCAATATTTATGCACCATTCTGGATAATAAAAGAAGCTTTGCCGCATCTGCCGCCCGGTTCGGCTATTATCGGTACCACTTCGGAGCAGGCTTATGATCCATCGCCCGACCTGTATGCCTATGCACAAACCAAAGCCGCGACGATGAATTATGTGAAATCGCTGGCTAAACAATTAGGCCTTAAAGGCATCCGCGTAAACGGTGTGGCACCCGGCCCGATCTGGACAGCCTTGCAGATCAGCGGCGGCGCCCAGCCGGAAAAGCAGCAGCTATTCGGCAGCTGGACGATGTTGGGCCGGCCTGGTCAACCCGCAGAACTGGCATCAATTTATGTACAGTTAGCAGCAGCCGATGCCAGTTTTGCTACCGGGCAGATCTATGGTTCATCTGGCGGTGTTGGAATGCCTTAATAAATAGACTCATGAAAAAAACAATCATTATTATATTATTGGGTTTAAGCGTATTCACCGCCGAAGCGCAAATCCCCCAACCTGACCCGGATACTACCGCTATGCACTTCCTGATCGTGGCCAGCATCAAGAATTTGCAGGAAGTAAGCGCCAGCCAGTTAGCCACTCAAAAAGCGATACACCCGGATGTCAAATCCTTTGGCCAGATGATGGTTAAAGATCACAGTGATGCCGAGCAAAAGCTGCTGCAGCTGGCCAAAAGCCGGGGCTATAATTTGCCGCCGGCCGCTACAGACGGCATCCAACCCGATCTCAACCTGAAAAAGGCGGGGCCTGATTTCGAACGGCTCTATGTCCATGGCATGATGGCCGGCCATAACAATACCGTACAAACTTTCGAGGCTTATACGATAAACGGCAAAGACCCGTCGGTCAAAGCTTTCGCACAGCAAATGCTGCCGACGCTGAAGGCTCATCTGGCTGCAATTACCGCGATCGATGATAAGCTAAAAATCCAGTCCGGACGATGAGCAGGACCAATATTTTAAGTAAATAACAATTAACGATAAAAAACAATGGAAACTACCTCAAAAGCGATCGAAACATTAAATGACCTGATCGAAATCAACAATGACCGCGTGGCGGGATTTGAAAAAGCCAGCCAAGACCTGGAAAACAGCGATTTTGAATTGCAGGGCCTATTTGGCAAACTGGCCTCGGAAAGCCGCAACAACGTCAGCGAACTGACCAATGCCGTGAGCCGCCACGGCGCAGAGCCGGAAACCGGCAGCAGTACCAGCGGCGCGATCCACCGCGCCTGGATCGATGTGAAGGCGACCTTCGGCGGCAGCGACCGCAAGAGCATCCTGGAAGAATGCGAACGTGGCGAAGACGCGATCAAGAAGGCTTATGTATCGGCGCTGGATCCCGAAAATGAACTGAGCCAGGAGGAAGCCGACCTGGTCAGGACACAGCAGCAGGGCATCAATGCCGGCCACGACCAGATCAAAGCCTTACGCGATAGCCAATCCCCTGATTAACTCAGCCACGAAGCCGCTCCTGAAATGAGGAGCGGCTTCGTTATTTAAGACAGGAAATGATACCCTCCACTACCCTTTTCGTTTCCTCCGGGTCACGCACCTGGATGCAATCTACCCCGGTCTTCCGGGCGGGATGGTCGTTACCGCCTTCGAACAATGCATCGCCGATAAAGATCATTTCGGATATTCTGATCCCAAGGGTGTGTTGTAATTTATGAATGCCATAAGCTTTGTCGATGCCCGGTTTGGTAATATCGATAGAAGTAGCCCCGCCCATGTTCACCGCGAATTCTTTCAGGGAGTCGTCCAGCTGAATTTTGATCTTTTTACGTTTGGTAAATTTCGGGTCCCATTTTTTCTTAGCTTCCAGCGGGGCCTTTTGTCCCAGGGCCGAGAAGGTGATCTGGCTCCCCCTATCCTCGATCTGTTCGCCCCAGAGCTTGCCAAACCTGATCCCTGAATTTTGAATGGCCCGGTCCAGCACGGTGGTGATCTGCATTTTTTCCGCCGGGCTAAAATTCTCGGCATACAATTGCTTCCAGCCTTTTTTATACTGGTAATACTTCGTGCCGCAGGCCGGCAGGATCGACAGGTTCTTTAATCGCTTCTTTTCAGAAAGTTTAGACAGGACTTGTTTTTGAAATTGCGGCCAGTCGCCTCCTGAGATGACAGCGATCCTGGCCACTTTCAACAATGTTTCCAGTATCACCGCCATTTCCGTGTCAAGGGCGGCTTTACTTTCGGCCAAAGTGCCGTCCAGGTCGAAAACGATCAATTTTTTCATGCTAAGGAAACATCCCGGGAAACTCATTGTTTCAAAACAGAACCATGGCCGGTAATACCATAGCTCATCCGGCTGATGCGCGATGGCGCAGGCCCTATTTTAATACCGGACCAACCTGGCGATCAAAATGAACCGTTGCTACCAAAATGAACGAACAATCTAGCGGCTTACTCACCCACTGGGTAAAACAAAAACACCAGGGGCAGCTGGTTAAGGGCACCTATGTGCCTTACTTTACCCACCTGGCCGCCGTAGCCGCACTGGCCGGCTCAGCGATCTTCCTGGGCTATGAGGCAGGACTTTGCCATGACCTGCTGGAAGATACCGCGACCAGTAGGGATGAATTGTTAGCTGCGTTAATCGGCTTTGGTTACAGCCAGACCGAGGCCAATAAGGTAACTACCGTAGTGATTGAGCTTACAGATGTGTTTACCAGGACCGCTTATCCCGGCTGGAGCAAAAAGCGGCGTAAAGAGC